>QWCE01004564.1_pt1 | contig 13564 bp, 8 predicted proteins | sample 1972531 | NCBI WGS metagenome assembly QWCE01 (sample SAMN09866716, study PRJNA288562) | Human gut metagenome isolate term4_stool, whole genome shotgun sequencing... | reverse complement strand
AGAGTGTTTCACGACCGGGATGGACAGGTAGGGCAGCTGATGCAGGAAATGCTTCTGGAATATCAGGAGCAAAAAGTCGGATGTTATCCGCTGCTTCGGTTCAAGCTTCTGGAAATCCTGCTTCTGACGCTGCGCGGGCTGATCGAACCGGAAAACAAGCGCCCCTACAGTACGTCTGTGCAGGAGGTGCTGGAATATGTAAACGGGAACTATCAGGACAGCCTGACGCTGGGAACATTCTGTGAGCAGAAGCATTACAGCGTTGCCTATATCAGCAGGCGGTTTAAGCAGGAAACCGGGATGACGCTGCGCGAATATGTCCAGAATGTCCGCATCGAAAAAAGCTGCGAACTGTTGGAAGACAGTGATCTGAGGGTGGTGGAGATCGCCCGCAGAGTCGGCTATGAAGACATAAAATTTTTTAATCAGATTTTTAAGCGGCGGATGCAGATATCCCCGCGGGAATACCGGAAAATCTGCATGAACCGTGCAGCAGACGGATAAAAGATATGGAGCAGAAATATCTGAAAACAGAGGAAACCAATTCAAAACAGGAGGAAGTATGGAACCGAAGGTAAGCATTATTGTTCCTGTATACAATGCACAGGAATATTTGAAACGCTGTGTGGACAGCATTTTAAGTCAGGATTACCGCGACTTTGAGCTGCTTTTGATGGACGACGGCAGTAAGGATGCATCCGGCGAAATCTGCGATGCATATGCACAGCAGGATGGCCGGGTACGTGTGGTCCATAAAGAAAATACCGGCGTGTCGGATACGAGAAATCAGGCACTGGAGCTGGCGCGGGGAACGTTTCTTCAGTTTTTGGACAGCGACGACTGGATCGTGCCGGAGGCGACAAGGCTTCTGGTGCGTTCGATGGAGGAATATAACTGCGACATGGTCATTTCCGACTTTTACCGGGTTTCCGGGGAAAGGCTGGCGCAGAAGGGCGACATCGAAGAGGACAAGGTGATGAGCCGTCAGGAGTTTGCTTCCTATATGATTGAAAATCCGGCGGATTTTTATTACGGCGTACTCTGGAACAAAATGTACCGCAGGAGCATCATCGAAGAATATCATATCCGGATGGATACCTCCATCAGCTGGTGTGAGGACTTTTTGTTTAATCTGGAATATATCCGCCATGCGGAGAGCTTTTTTGCCCTGCAGGTGCCGATTTATTATTATCTGAAGCGCCGCGGCAGCCTGGTCAGCCAGGGAGCGAGCATCACGAATACGGTGCGGATGAAGAGCAACATTTTCGAGTATTATAACGAGTTTTATAAAGACGTTTACGAGGATAAAGATTATGCCGATATCCGGCTGCAGGTCTACAGCTTTTTATGGGCTGCGGCAAAGGACGGCGGCGTGCTTCCGGGAAGCAAGAAGCTGGGGGAAGAGCGCAGGCGGATTACCCGGGAAGAAGTGGAAGGAAACGGCGCAGTGATCGGGCAGTACCGGTTCCGCAGGCTGTATGAATATGAGCTGGATCTGGCGGCGCAGAAAAATATGCTGACGTTGGATGAGGCGCTTTTGCTGTGTGCCCTCGCCCAGTGCAGCGCCTGCTACAGCGCACGCAGGCTCGGGGAAATCGCCGGAGTCGGACAGCCGAGGCTGTTTCTTGCGATGCAGAAGCTGGAACGCAAAAAGCTGATCGCGCCGGAAAAGCCGGTTAAGGAAAAGAGTGCAAAGGAAAAGCCCGCCGACAGGATAGAAAGCACAGCGGAGAAAAAAGAGCGCACGGCGGACAAAAAGGAAAAAAGCAGCGAAAAGAAAGAAAAGAACCGCTTGCTCCTGACAGAGGAAGGCAGGAAGCTTTCCGGAGAGCTGCTGCGCGTGGAAAAAGACCTCTACAGCGTCTGCATGGAAGGTATTTCGGACGAGGAACAGAAGCGGATGGAAAAGCTGATGGACAAAATTCAGGAAAACATGATTCGATTCATGGTGAAAGAAGTGCCGGAGGACGAACCGGGTTTGGAGACAGAGGAAGCGGGTGAACGGAAACAATAATCTTGCGCAGTTTACGCGCCTGGTTTATGATAAGGATAAATCATGAATTAAAGTGAGGAATATTATGAATCTGCCGTCCGCGTTTTTGACGCGCATGCAGGAAATGCTGGGAGAGGAATATGAAGCATTTCTGCAAAGCTATGAATCCGGTCATTATCAGTCGCTGCGGCTCAACCCGCGCAAAACGGACCGGGAGGAATTTATGGAAAAATCGCCGTTTCATCTGACGCCGGTTGCATGGGAGAAAAACGGTTTTTATTACAGCGAAGAGGATACACCGGGCAAGCACCCGTATCACGAGGCTGGTGTTTATTATATTCAGGAAGCGAGCGCGATGGCGCCTGTCGGATATCTGGACGTACAGCCGGGGGATTATGTGCTGGATCTGTGCGCTGCCCCCGGCGGGAAAAGCACCCAGATCGGTGCTGCGATGCAGGGAAAAGGTATTTTAGTCTGCAATGAGATCCATCCGGCGCGGGCAAAAATTCTTTCGGAAAATGTGGAGCGGATGGGACTGACCAATGCAGTTGTGACGAACGAAAGCCCGGAGCGACTGTCCGCTTATTTCCCGGAATATTTCGATAAAATTTTGGTGGACGCCCCCTGCTCCGGTGAGGGGATGTTCCGAAAGCACGAGGAAGCCTGCAGCGAATGGAGTCCCGAAAACGTGGAGCTGTGTGCAAAGCGGCAGGACAGCGTGCTGGACGAAGCTGCCGCAATGCTGAAAAAAGGCGGCAGGCTGGTATATTCGACCTGTACGTTTGCGATGCAGGAGGATGAAGGCAGTGTTGCACGATTCCTTTTGCGGCATCCGGAATTTTCCATAAAAGAGACGCACCGTTATGACGGTATGGAGCCGGGCAGACCGGACTGGGCGGGAACCGAGCCCGTCCCGGACGGAATGGAAAAGACCATTCGTCTCTGGCCCCATAAGCTGCATGGAGAAGGACATTTTCTGGCGGTGCTTGAAAAAACAGGGGAAGTGCCGGAGGGATACCGGGCGCGCAGCCTGTATGGAATCCAGAAAGGAATTGCGCCCAAGGATTTTGCTGCATGGAAAGAATTTGAACGAGAAAGCCTGAAGAAGCAGTTTGATGGAATCTTTTTATTGTTCGGCGACCAGCTTTATCTTGCACCAAAGGACATGCCGGCTTTAAAAGGCTTAAAGGTGCTGCGTCCGGGACTGCATCTGGGCACGATGAAAAAAGGGCGGTTTGAACCGGCACATGCGCTGGCACTTTCGCTTTCGCCCAAAGAGGCAGTGCATTGCTGCAACCTTTCCGGTGACAGCCAGGAGGCAAGGCAGTGGATCAACGGTATGACGCTTTCCAAAGACGGGGAAAAGGGCTGGCAGCTGGTCTGCGTAGATGGATACAGCCTCGGCTGGGGAAAGCTGGCAGGAGGGATTTTAAAAAATCATTATCCCAAAGGGCTGCGCAAAACAATGTGACAGACGTGCTGTCTGTGCAAACCGCCGCAGGCGGAGCAGGACTCTGTTTTACATATGCAGGAACCCAAAAAATGGAGGAAAACATTATGAGATTTACACTGGATTACGATCAGTACGCTGCCCTGGCAAGGCAGACGGCAGCAGAGGGATGTGTTCTTTTAAAAAATGAGAAGGAGGCACTTCCGATCCGAAAAGGAGAGACAGTTTCCGTGTTTGGACGGATTGCCTTTACCTATTATAAGAGCGGAACCGGATCGGGCGGGATGGTAAATGCTCCCTATGTGACAAATATCCTGGATAGCTTAAAGGAATGCAAGGATATTTCTGTCAACGAAGAGCTGGAAGCGGTTTATCAGGACTGGATCCGGGAAAATCCCTTTGATATGGGAGAAGGATGGGCGCAGGAGCCCTGGAGCCAGAAGGAAATGCCGGTCAGCGAGGCGCTTGCACAGAAAGCGGCAGCATCCTCTGATCTTGCTGTTGTTGTGCTGGGCAGAACAGCAGGCGAGGACATGGACAACAGCGCAGAGCCGGGAAGCTATCTGCTGACAGCAGAGGAGGAGGCGCTGATCAAAACCGTCTGCAGCGCATTCAAACGGACTGCCGTTGTGTTAAACGTCGGCAATATCATCGATATGAAATGGGTGGACCGCTACCAGCCCCAGGCAGTTTTGTATGTATGGCAGGGCGGTCAGGAGGGCGGACATGCGGCGGCAGATATCCTGACCGGCGCAGTGAACCCCTGTGGTAAGCTGAGCGATACGATCGCAGCAGATATTTCGGATTATCCGTCTACGGATAATTTTGGAGATGCTGTATGCAATGTGTATGCAGAGGATATTTACGTTGGCTACCGTTATTTTGAAACCTTTGCAAAGGAAAAAGTAAGCTATCCCTTCGGCTTTGGTCTGTCTTATACGGATTTTTCCGTGGAGGTTCTGAATACAAGAACGGACGGTACGAAAGCAGAACTTACCGTTTTGGTTAAAAACATCGGAAAGACTGCCGGAAAAGAAGTTGTGCAGGTGTATGTCTGCCCGCCTCAGGGAAAGCTTGGCAAGCCTGTCCGGAATCTAAACAGCTTTTACAAGACGCAGCTGCTTACGCCAGGAGAGGGGGAGGAGGTAAATCTCGTCGTTTCCCTGGAAAAGAGTGCATCCTATGATGACAGCGGCGTAACCGGGGAGAAATCCTGTTGGGTGCTGGAAGCGGGCGCTTATGGCATTTATGTTGGAACGGATGTCCGCAGCGCGAAAAAGGTTTGCGAGGTGCAGTTAGACGAGCTGTGCGTCATTTCCAGACTGGAAGAGGCGCTTGCACCGGTACAGCCATATGAGCGTCTGGTTCCGGTCGAAACGGGCAAAAAGGGCACAGACGGAGAGCCGGTTCTGGAAATCGGAAAACAGGCAGCGCCTCTGCGGAGCGTTGATCTGGCAGAAAGAATCCGGACTGAACGCCCGGAGGCAGAGGCCTGCATCGGCGATCAGGGCTGGAAGTTAGCGGATGTTTGTGATAAAAAGGTGACGCTGGAACAGTTTTTATCCCAGTTATCGGACGAAGATCTGGCATGCCTGGTCCGGGGAGAGGGCATGTGCTCTCCGAAGGCAACACCTGGCATTGCATCTGCATTCGGCGGTGTGACGGATTCCTTAAAGGCATTTGGAATCCCGGTTGCGGGCTGCTCGGATGGACCCTCCGGAATCCGTATGGACTGCGGAACCATCGCCTTTTCCCTGCCAAACGGCACACTGCTTGCCTGCACCTTTAATCCGGAGCTGGTGGAACAGCTTTATGAGATGGAAGGAATGGAGCTGCGCAAGAATCAGATTGACACGCTGCTGGGGCCCGGCATGAACATTCATCGCAATCCGTTAAACGGCAGAAACTTTGAATATTTTTCGGAAGACCCCTGTGTGGCAGGTACGATGGCTGCAGCTCAGTTAAAGGGCATGGGAAAATACGGTGTGACCGGAACGATTAAACACTTTGCGGGAAATAACCAGGAATTTAAGCGGCACGATGCAAACGGCGTTGTTTCCGAACGTGCGCTGCGCGAGATCTATTTAAAGGGCTTTGAAATCGCAGTAAAAGAAGGACATGCCTACAGCATTATGTCTACCTACGGACCGATCAACGGAATCTGGACAGCAGGCAACTACGACCTGCTGACGACGATTTTGCGGAAAGACTGGGGCTACCAGGGCGTGGTAATGACCGATTGGTGGGCGAAGATGAACGAGGAAGGCGAGGAAGGCTCCCAGAGCAATACGATTCCGATGGTGCGCGCCCAGAACGACGTTTACATGGTTGTTTCGGATTCTGCTTCGAACTCTGCAAATGACAACACGATGGAGGGCCTGGCAGATGGACGGCTCATAAGAGGACAGCTGGTCAGAAATGCAAAGAATATCTGTCATTTTCTGATGCGTTCTCCGGTGATGAACCGGTTCTGTGATCGGGAATTTGATGTATGTGAAGAAATTAACAATCCGGCAAAGGATGCGATGGCAGGAAATGTGATCGCAAGTCAGAAAGTAGAAAAAGAGACAAAGCTCGATCTGACAAAGCTGAGCACCCAGAAGGGCGTGCGCGCCGGGTATCTGCTGGACGTCTCCAAAGCAGGCAGCTATCAGATGATTTTTAAAATGCATTCCGGAGAAAATCCGTTTGCGCAGCTGCCGGTTTCCATTTTTGTCAACGGCGTCCTGCAGCAGACGACGACCTTTAACGGAACCGACAACAAGATCATAGAGCGTGCGGTAACGATAAGCTTTCCGGAAAGCGGGGAAAACCAGCTGACGCTGTTCTTTGGCGAGAGCGGGGTCCGCATGGATGAAATCCTTCTGGTGCAGGAATAAAACGGCATACAGGGGCTTTGCGTACGGACTGGAGGAAACGTGAAGAAAGAGAAACAAAAAGACAGAGAGGATAGACAGATCTGCATTGTGTTCGCGACGGCGCTTCTGGCGTGCGCACTCTTTACCGGCTGTGGTGCTGCGAAGGAGGACAATCTTTCGCAGGGAATTGCGCTGGTGGAGCAGATGGACTATGAGGGCGCGCTGACCTGCTTCGAGGCGGCAGCCCTGAATAAAGAGGATCTGCGTCAGGTTTACAGAGGGCAGGGGCTGGCTTACATGGGCATGACGGATTATGAGAATGCAGCGGCGAGCTTTGAAAAGGCGCTGGGGCAGAGCAGCCCGCATCCGGATGCGATGGATTATGACATCAACTATTATCTGGCGACTGCCTATTATCGGAACGGACAGGTCGACAAGGCGATCCATGTTTATCAGGCAATCACGGATCTGAAGCCCGGGGAAAAGACCGCCTGGTACTTAAAAGGAACCATGGAGCTGGAGCAGGGCAGTACGGACGCTGCGAAAGCCGATTTTGACAAGGCGGTTGAGGCTGCGCCGAACGATTACGACATCCGGATTGATATTTTCTGCAGCTGCAGCAAATACGGACAGGACGATCTTGGAAAATCCTATCTGGAAAATGTTCTGGACGGCGACAGGAAGCGGATTTCGGATTTCGATCTCGGCAGAATCAGCTACTACCTGGGCGATTATGAGCAGGCCCGTACCTCTTTGGAAAAGGCGCAGGAAAACGGCGGTGCGGAAGCAGCGTCCCTGCTCGGTCAGACCTATGAGGCGCTCGGTGACTACAATTATGCGGCGAGTGTCTATAACACCTACCTGCAGAACGAAACGCCGGACGCGTCTTTGTACAATCAGCTCGGGCTTTGCAAATTAAAGGGCGGCGATTATGAAGCGGCGCTTGCAGCGTTCCAGGCGGGGCTGGAAGTAGAGGGAAATACGGCGACGCAGTCGCTGATGTTCAACGAACTGGTAGCGTATGAATACCTTGGGCAGTACGACAAGGCGAAGCTTGCGATGGATCAGTACCTTGCTTTGTATCCGGACGATGAAAAGGCACAGCGGGAAGCGGTATTTCTGCAGACGCGGTAGCCCCACACACGGATAGGACAGTATAGTCGCATGGCTGCTTAGAAAGAAATGTAGGGAATGACTATGGAGAAACGTGTAAAAATCAGAAAAACGGTTTTTGGCGGCGCGATCGCCCGTATCTGCTGTCTGGCGTTGTGCCTTTGTCTCGGATTGTCGATATCGATGACGGCACAGGCAGCATCCGGGAAAAAAGTGACGCCGGTTACGATGGCAGCAGTCGTCGGGGAAGAAAAAACGGTGACGCAGCAGGCGGATAAAACCTCTGCAGCACTTGGTATTTTACCGGCCGGCACGACGGTCAACGTATGCGGGCAGACCGGCAGCGGGAAAAGTGGCATGTACCAGATTGTCTATGGAAATGCGATCGGCTATATCACACAGACAGCCTGCCAGCCGGTCTGCGTGGATGTAGCGATGACGGCAGCGCTTGCTGCACAGGCGGAAGCGGTGAAACAGCAGGTGGCACAGGCCCAAGCAGCAGCGGCGGCACTGGCAGCGCAGCAGGCGGCACTGGCGCAGCAGGCAGCAATGCAGCAGGCAGCAGTACAGCAGGCGGCACTGGCTCAGGCGCAGGTTGAGCAGAAAGCCCCCATTCCGGCGGGCAGCGGCAACGTCATCTTCGTCGGGGACTCCCGCACGGGACAGATGGCGAATGCAGTCGGTGGAACGGCAGCATGGCCTGGTACGGCCTTTGTGGCATGCTTTGGAGGTGGCGTGGACTGGCTTTCCACCGCCCAGGCGAAAAAGGACGTCGACCAGTATGTGACGCCCGGCTCAGTGATTATTCTCAATTACGGCGTCAATGATTTATCACGACACAACGATTATATTACGACGATTAACCGATATGCACAGGATTGGATTTCGAAAGGTGCGACGGTGTACTTCGCCTCGGTCGGTCCGGTCGGGGAAAACGAATACGGAAAACGCAACTGGGCGGTAGAATATTTTAACAACCAGTTAAACAACCGGCTGGATGCCAGAATCGGACGACTGAATCTGTATGTGTTTCTGACGGGCAGCGGATATACCACGCAGGCAGACGGACTGCATTATGATGGTGCAACCTACGCAGCGATGTTCCGGTTTTTGATGCAGAGCATTGGAAGAATATGAAACAAAAATACGAACACATTCAGCTTCTGAGGGCGCTCGCCTGTATCGGAGTGTTTATTACCCACCTTGCACCGAGGCTGGGAGCGACGGGAAAAGCCGCGTGGCTTGCCAATCAGGGAGCGGCGGGTGTGTATCTCTTTTTTGTCCTCAGCGGCTATCTCGCCTGCTGTGACAGAAAGCTCCCGACGGCTGGGAAAAAAGAACTGCTGACCTATTATAAAAAACGTCTGGTGCGGATTCTTCCGCTGTATTATGGGGTGATCCTTTATAACATCCTGCTGCACGGGCTGATTTTAAAGGATATTCCGGCAGACCCGCAGGGCCTGTACTGGCTTCGGTATTTTTTCCTGACAAACAGCGTGATCCCTGCGCCGAATGATTTTTGGGGAAACCTGAGCGCAACGTGGACGATCAGCCTGTTTATGGCGTTTTATCTGCTTGTACCGGTCTTTGTGCGCTTGATCCGCGGCTGTACAAGCGCGTTTTTCTACTATGTACTGGCATTGATTCTGCGGTATTTGTGGGTAAAAACCGGATACGGCGACTACATGATGATTTTTTACTACCTGCATTATTTTCTGCTCGGTATGCTGATCTGGGAGATTCAACAGGTGGGAAGTCGTATCGGCGCGCAGCTGCTTGCCTATATCGGCATGATTGCGGCAGCAGGTGCGGGTTTGACCCTTGGCAGGGCGCAGATGGATTCGTTTATTTTGTGGTCGTGGTGCTTTGGCGCGTTATTGCTTGCAGGCAGCGGTTTTCGCTTCTGCCGGAAAGGGATCGGAGGTCGGATTTCGGATGCTGTGCTGTGGACGGATCGGTATTCGTATGAGATTTATCTGGTGCATGCTGTCATTTTAGAAGGGCTCGGCATGGTGCGGGTACAGATCGGACTGCCGAACGCAGCGTTTCTGATTCTGGCGCTGCTTCTGACCGGCGCAGGTGCGGTACTTTCCAAAAAACTGATCGAAGACCCCATCGCCGGACTTGTTGCCCGAAGCAGAATGTGATACCATAGCAGAAGCTTAGAAAACTGACGCAAGCCAGGAAAACAAAAAGGAGAAAAAGATATGATTGACCAGTTAATTGCAAATATCAAAAAGACAAATGCTCCAATCGTTGTCGGACTGGACCCGATGATGAAATTTATTCCGGAGCAGATTCAGAAAGCTGCTTTTGCGGAATACGGCGAGACGTTAAAGGGCGCTGCAGAAGCGATCTGGCAGTACAATAAGGGCATCGTGGATGCAGTAGCGGATCTGATTCCGGCAGTAAAGCCGCAGATCGCCATGTATGAGCAGTTCGGCGTAGCAGGTCTGATCGCATTCCAGAAGACCGTCGCATACTGCAAAGAGAAAGGTCTGGTTGTCATCGGCGATGTAAAACGCGGCGATATCGGTTCCACTTCTGAGGCTTATGCGGTTGCCCATCTCGGAAAAGTAGTAGTGGGAGAAAAGAGCTATGCACCCTTTGACGAGGATTTTGCAACGGTGAATCCGTATCTGGGTTCCGACGGCATCAATCCGTTCATAAAGGTCTGCAAAGAAGAAAATAAGGGCATTTTTGTGCTGGTAAAAACTTCCAACCCCAGCAGTGGTGAGTTCCAGGATCGTCTGGTGGACGGCAGACCGTTGTATGAAATCGTCGGTGAAAAGGTTGCCGAATGGGGCAGCGAGTGCATGGGCAGCGAATATAGCAATGTTGGTGCGGTTGTTGGCGCAACCTATCCTGAAATGGGCAAGGCGCTGCGCAAGGTGATGCCGAAGTCCTACATTCTCGTGCCCGGCTACGGTGCACAGGGCGGCAAGGGCGCTGATCTGGTCCACTTTTTCAATGAAGACGGACTTGGCGCGATTGTCAACTCTTCCCGCGGCATCATTGCAGCATATCAGCAGGAAAAATATGCACAGTTTGGTGCGGCTAACTATGCGGACGCATCCAGACAGGCGGTTATCGATATGAGAGAAGATATCGCACAGGCGCTGCAGGGACGCAAATAAATCGCAGCTGTTGCATTCGGCGGGCGGGAACGGTTGTCCGGAATGTCAATCAGAATATAGAAAAAATCGGGCGGAAGCTGTCAGGTGTCTGGCGCTTCCGCCTTTTTTATGTATCGAAAATTGTTACCGTTCACCTGCGCCATTCGCAATACAATAGAATGTACGCTCCGCGAACATCCTATTGTATTGAAACGCGTCTTCGACGCTCTCCGCTGCTTCACAGATTTGTTATCATACGATAACAAACGCTTCGCGGGGATGGACAAGTCAAAAAAACGTAATATATGGACAAGTCAAAAAAAACGCAATATAATAAATGAAATGTAATATATTGCAGCGAGGAAAAAAGAATGAATCAGGAAGTCAGCATAACAAAAGAACAGGTTCAGGAAGAAATGAAATATTTCCGCAGGCTTTTTCCGATCGTGCGGCTCCTGGACGGGGAAAGGCTGCTGCGAAGAAACGATGGCATGGAAGCAGGACCTGTGGAGATCGATGCACCAGAAATCTGCCATTGTTATGATCTGTGGAAATACTCGGCGCCCTGTAAGCATTGCATTGCACTGGAGGCAGTCAGAAGCGGCAAAGAAAAGTGTAAGCTGGAGATTATGGAGAATGACGTCTATCAGGTGATCGCAAGATATCTGGAAATGGATGGAAAGCCCTATGTGATGGAGCTGGTGCACCGTCTGGATGAGGATGCACTGACGGATCTGGAGGAAAAGCAATATCTGATTGATCAGCTGACAGGCTATAGCGAGAAGCTCTATCGAGACGTGCTGACAGATGTATTTAACCGCCGTTATTATGAGGAAAAGATCAAAAATATGCGGGGACCTGTTGGCATTGCGATGATGGATCTGGATAATTTTAAATATTATAACGATTCCTACGGACACAATGTGGGGGATCTTGCACTCAATAGTGCTGCAAAAGTGATCTTATCCAATATCCGAAAATCAGATTTTCTGATCCGCTATGGCGGGGACGAATTTTTGCTGGTACTGCCCGGGATCCGGAAGGACGCCTTTGACAAAAAACTCAACCAGATCCAAAAACAGCTTCATCAGACCACTTTGGACGGCTATCCGGGTATCTCCCTTTCTGTGAGCATCGGAGGAGTAACGACGGTGGAAGAGACTGTGGGGACCGCTTTGGAGCGTGCGGATCGGCTGATGTATCAGGCAAAGAAGCATAGAAATCAGGTTGTGACAGAAAGCAGTACGGAGGGAATCCGTCAGGAGGTCGGAGAAAGGCTGGAACGCGACTCCGGCAGAGAGCTTGTCCTCATTGTGGATGATGCCAAGATCAACCGGGAGATTCTCTTCGAAATGCTGAAGGATAGGTTTGACATTATAGAAGCATCCAGCGGCGAAGAGTGTCTGGAGCTGCTGCATCAATACGGGACAGAAATATCTATCGTTTTACTGGATTTCATCATGTCGGGAATGGACGGACTCGGTGTTTTGAAGGTGATGAATAAAGAACATCTCATCGAAGATATTCCGGTCATCATGATTTCCAGCGAAGACTCGGAGCTACATATCCGTCAGGCATACGAAATGGGCGTATCAGACTATATCGGCAGACCCTTTGATACAAGTGTTGTTCGCCAACGTGTATATAATACCATCAAGCTGTATGCAAAGCAGCGCAAGCTGATCGACCTGGTTGCAGGCCAGATGCAGGAAAAAGAGAAAAACAACCAAATTATGGTCAATATCCTGAGTCATATCGTAGAATGCCGAAACGGAGAGAGCGGACAGCATGTCCGGAATATCGGAATACTGACGAAGATTCTTTTGAAAAAGCTGATGCAGAAAACGGATCGATACCAGATGACATGGGGAGACTTAAACCGGATCGCACTGGCGTCGGCACTTCATGATATCGGCAAAAGCGGCATTGAGGAAGCCATCTTAAATAAGCCCGAAAAGCTGACGCAGGAAGAATATGAAAAAATGAAAAAGCATACCGTGATCGGGTGGTCGATGCTGCAAGATCTGAAACAGTATCAGGAGGAACCGCTGGTACGTATTGCAGAACAAATCTGTCGCTGGCATCACGAGCGCTACGACGGAAAAGGTTATCCGGACGGCTTAAAGGGGGACGAAATCCCGATTTCAGCACAGGTGGTTTCCCTTGCAGATGTATATGATGCATTAACATCAGAAAGACCATATAGAAGTGGACTTTTACCAAGTGAAGCTATGGAGTATATCATGGGTGGATCAGGAAGGCATTTTGACCCAGAAATAGTGGAAGTATTTATTAGAAAGATAGCACCATATCCGTTGGGGACGTGTATTAGATTAAGTAATGGCTATGAGGGAATAGTAGTAAAGAATTATCAAGAATCATCCCTTAGACCATCCATAAGAGTTTATAAAATTGATGGTGAGTCAGTGGAACCTTTTATTATTAATTTAAAAGATGACAAGCAATATCTTTCTTCCGTTATAGATAGAAGTAGTTAAAGAAAATTAATATAGCAAATTAATATGCAAATATACAATATATATTTGCATATATTACTCTATATAAACAATACATATTACTGAAAGGAAAATAATAGATGAAAAAGATAATAGCTATTTTTACAATTTTTATGATGATATCTACATCGATGATAGCATGTGAAAAAGAAGAAAAAACTACAATTAACTTTTTAAATTGGGGTGAAAATATTGCAGAAGGGTTAATAGATGAATTTGAGAAAAAATATAATATAAAAGTAAATGAAGTATTTGTGGATGATAATGAAGCTATGTATCAGGAACTTACTTCTGGAAAAATTCAATACGATGTGGCGGTTCCAGGGGATTATATGGTGGAAAGGTTGATTTCAGAAGGTAGATTAGAAGAACTAGATAAACAAAATATACCTAATTGGACTGAACTTTTACCAAGCAATTTAAATAGAAGCTTTGATCCAGGTAATGTTTATTCACTTCCATATATGAATGGAACTATAGGGATAGTATATAACACAGAGCTAATTACTGAAGATATA
>QWCE01010778.1_pt1 | contig 13573 bp, 6 predicted proteins | sample 1972531 | NCBI WGS metagenome assembly QWCE01 (sample SAMN09866716, study PRJNA288562) | Human gut metagenome isolate term4_stool, whole genome shotgun sequencing... | reverse complement strand
TCATCTCCCGTTTCCTCATAGAGCAATACACCCGCCTGAATCATCTGTCCACTGTTGTAGGCGTACTTCTCTTTGGAAACTTTCCCTTTCAGGTTGATGTTATCCCAGTAAAGATGGTCGGTAGGGTCGCACAGATGCTTTTTCGTCCAGGCATACGTCTCTTTTGCTTTTTCGAGGTATTTGGCATCCTTCGTCAGCCGGTACAACTTGACACCGAGCACAGTAGACGGTGCATTGGAACAAGTATGCTTCGCTTCCTTCTGCTGTTCACACCAAAAAATACCACCACCCATCTCGTCGCTCCATCCACTGTAGATATATTGATACAATGCAACGGTTTTTTCCAAAGATGCAGGCTTGTGAGTCAGTTGGTAATAATCGCAATAGTCCAGTGCAATCCAGATGTTATCGTCATAATAACGTCCGTGCTGCCCGTACTTGGTGGGGTATGACTGATAACAGGCCGGCAAGCGACTGTTATCCCAATACTGCTCCATTCCCGGTAGAATTCTTTTCTCGAGAATCTTTTTGTACTTCTTGTTTCCGGTCGCTTTGTATAAAGCCACACAACCCGACATCATCCCGGAATACGGCCATAGAAAAGAAGCCTTCAGCGTTCCGTTCTGCTGCGTTCCGCCCGCCAGATAAGTAATTTTTTGGTCGGGATTGACAGGATACGTTTCTGTTAGTAGTCCGTCATTCGTCTGATAGAGATTCAATACATTAGATAGAATTGAGTCGGCAATAGAAAGATAACGGGTATTTCCCGGTGTCTTTCCCACTGCGGAGGTAAGGCAAAATAACATACAGGCTACAAAACATATATTTCTCATAGGAATATCGGGTTGTGTGGTGAAACTTTCAGGTTATAACTAGATACAAAGATTATTTCTGCTGACGCTGGTCGAACTCCAGTTCCACCTTTACGGGGAAATGGTCTGAAGGAGTGCGCGCCTGATAAGTCTTGATGTCGATTTCTTCCGGGCAATCGTTCGCCTGCTTCTTTTCTCCCTTGCCTACGATGCTGCGGTAAGTATCAGTCAGCACACCATATCTTTTCACTTGGAAAGACGGAGAAACGAATATATGGTCGATACGGCTTTCCGTAAAGCTGTTCGGGTCGAAGTCGTTGAACGTGCCGTTGATAGCATAGCGGAAGCCGGCCTTTTCGTAAGAGTCACACAATACCCCTTTGCTCACAAAAGCATCATAAGATTGGTGGGTCTGGTCGACATTGAAGTCTCCCGTCAGGATGGCCGGAAGCTCTTTGCCTTTGCCAAGTTCTTTCATCTTGTCCTGTACGAGGAATGCACTTTCCACACGTGCCTTCTTGCCGATATGGTCCATGTGCAGGTTGAAGAAAAGGAATTCGAAGCCGGTATCTTTGCATTTGAAGTGTCCCCAACTGCAAATACGCGGCAACACGGCATCCCATCCTTTGCTCGGCACGTCGGGAGTTTCCGACAACCAAAAATCACCTTTCTCTATCACGTCAAACTTGTCTGTGCGATAGAAAATAGCAGAATGTTCACCTTTCTCTTTGCCGTCGTCGCGACCTACACCGATATAATCATAACCGGGTAATGCCTCTTTTATATCTTTCAGTTGATGAATAAAGCACTCCTGCGTGCCGAAAATATCGAAATCGTGGTATTGCACTATTTGGGCAATGACCGGGTAACGTTGTCCCCAACCGTTTCCGTTGATTGAATCGCCACCGTTGGCGTTTCTCAAATTGTAGGAGGCAACGGTGATAGAAGTAGGCTGATAGTTACTTTGACAACCGCAAAAGACGATCGCAACAAGGGCAATTAGTAAAAGGTTTTTCAGTTTCATGTTTTTATAGTTTGTTTGGTAGATAATTCATTGATCTCCAAAAGTACAATATTTTATTCAAACGAAAGAGAGTAAGGTACATCTTTTTCTGTGGTTCCCCGTTGTTTATTGGGTACGGGGCTCATTTGAAATTGAATATTAGCACCTTTAATCAGCTGGTCATGTGTAAGGAAATTACGGGTTTGTGATTTCCCGTTTACTTTCATTTCCTTGATGTAGCGGTTGTCAAGCTGGTTGTTATCTGCCTTGATAGTGATGGTCTTTCCGTTCTCCAAATGTAACTTCGCTGATTTGAAAAGCGGGGTTCCTATGATATATTCATCCGTTCCCGGGCAAACCGGATAGAAACCGAGTGCGGAGAATACATACCAGGCGGAAGTCTGTCCGTTGTCTTCGTCACCGCAATAACCGTCGGGACCGGCGGTATATAGTTTGTTCATAATCTCACGTATCCAGTATTGAGCTTTCCAGGGCTCGCTCGAATAGTTGTAGAGATATACCATGTGCTGAATAGGCTGGTTGCCGTGCGCATATTGCCCCATGTTCATTACTTGCATTTCACGCATTTCGTGAATCATGCCGCGGCTTTCCATTCCCAGTTTACCTGGGATGACAAAGACGGAATCCATCATCGCGTTGAATTCTTTCTTGCCTCCCATCAGGTTGATAAGTCCTTGCGGGTCGTGGAATACGCAGAAGCTCCAGTGCCAGCTATTCCCTTCGCAAAATTCACCGCTCCAGTCCACTGCATCGAAATTCGGATTGAATACGCCTTTGTTGTCTTTGCCAACCATCAGTTTGCGTTCCGGATGATAGACATTTTTGTAGTTCAGCGCGTGTTTCTTATAAATGTCGATTTCGCTCTCCGGTTTACCGAGTTTCTTGCCTAATGTATAAATTGCCCAGTCGTTGTAAGCATACTCCAATGTACGTGCAACGTTTTGTCCTATGCCGATATTGTTGGCAACATATCCCAGTTGGTTGTAAGATTCGTAACCGAGACGACCTGAAGCAGTCCCGCGAAGATGTGCATTTGCTCCATGTTTCAATGCTTCCCAAAGAGTTTCGATATCATATCCTCGCAATCCTTTGATGTAAGCGTCGGCCACTACGGAAGCCGAGTTGTTGCCTACCATACAATCCCGATGTCCCGGGCTGGCCCATTCCGGCAGGAAACCGCTTTCCTTGTAAGTATTTACTAGTCCCTCCTGCATCTTTTGATTCATTGACGGATACATCAGGTTGAGGAAAGGGAACAGGCAGCGGAACGTGTCCCAGAATCCGGTGTCGGTAAACATATAACCGGGACGCACTTCGCCGTTGTAGGGGCTGTAATGCATGACTTGTCCCTTAGCATCTATCTCGTAGAAACTGCGTGGAAAAAGCATGGAACGGTATAAACAGGAATAGAAGGTACGTAAATTATCGATATTATCGTCTTCTATCTCTATTTTACTCATTTCACGGTTCCAAATCTCTCTTCCGTTCGCTACCAGTTGGTCGAAACTGTTTTTGCCAAGCTCTTTGAGATTCAACTCCGCCTGTTCGGGGCTGATAAAGGAGGAAGCAACACGTGCGTGTACGATTTCTCCCTTTTTCGTGGCGAATCCGATCACGGCCCCTGTGTGGTTTCCTTTTGCTTCTGTTTCATTCGGAAGAATGTTGTTTTCGAAAACTGTGGAAACGAATGTGAACGGTTTGTCGAATTGAATCACGAAATAGTTTTTGAAGTTTTCCGGCACACCGCCGCTATTCTTGGTTGAATAGCCGATAATCTTGTTTTCTTCCGGAATCACTTTCACATAAGAACCTTTGTCGAAAGCGTCTACAATCACGTAGGCATTCTTTGTCTCCGGATACGTGAAACGGAACATGACGGCACGCTCCGTAGGAGCAAGCTCGGTTGTTACATCATGGTCGGCAAGGTATACCTTATAATAATAAGGTTTGGCAACTTCCGCTTTGTGAGAGAACCAACTGGCACGTCGGTCTTGGTCGAATACCAGTCCGCCGGTGATAGGCATGATGGCAAACTGCCCGTAGTCGTTCATCCAGGGACTGGGCTGATGTGTTTGTTTGAATCCCCGGATTTTGTCGGCATCATACGTGTACGCCCAACCGTCTCCCATTTTACCGGTCTGAGGTGTCCAGAAATTCATTCCCCACGGCAATGCCGTAGCCGGATACGTGTTTCCGGTAGACAGTTCAAACTTGGACTGAGTGCCTACCAGTGTGCTGACATAGTCTACCGGATTCTTAACGGCAGAAGATTGCAGGCTGTACAACACGGCACCTCCAAGAAATAGCAAGTGTTTAAATGAAAAATGTGTTTTCATGAACAAATGAATTTATAGATTTGAAAATAATTTCTACGACGAAAATAGGGAGAAAAGGAATGTGCTTCTAGTAATAGAGGGGCTAAATCGTTTCTTGTCGCTGAAATTAACTACTCTGGCACGGAGCTTTACTTATATTCCGGCCAAAAAAAAGCTCGGAATGTTTTTTTGTTTACCTTTGTCATATAGCAAATCTAAGAATAATACACTATGGGAAAACAGTTGGTTTTTATTCTATTCTTTTTTCTTAATCTGTTGATACATAACGCTTATGCTTATAATTTGAAGCAAGTTGCAGATAAAGAGTATATGTCTAATAGTTCGATTACATCTCTGTGCCAGGATGAGCGTGGATTGATGTGGATCGGGACCTGCGACGGGCTGAATATTTATGATGGACAGGAGATTGAGGAATTTAAGACTCGTGACAAGGAAGATTACTTATCTGGTAATCTGATTGACAATATTGTGTATACGGGCGAAGATATTTACTGGATTCAAACCTACTATGGGCTGAACCGTTTGAACCGGAAAACCAATACAATCACTCACTATAATGAATTTCAGAAACTCTTCTTTATGAATAAGGATAGTCATGGTAATCTGTTCATTATCCAGGATAGTAACTGCATTTATTATTATCATAAAAAAGAAGGAGTCTTCAAGAAAATCAATATCACGGGAATCCCGATTTCCGATATCGTAAACTTCTTTATCGACGGTAACAACCGGATGTGGGTAGTCATGAAAGGATATAACCGCTGTTATGATATACAGCAGGAAGCCGCATCGGGAGATATCACCCTGTTACCCCAGAAAACGAACCTGATTTATCAGACTTCCTTGATTTATTGTTTCAATGACGAGCAATCTCTTTATTACATAGACAAGGAATTTAATTTCTATGCTTTCCATATTCCGACCCAGAAGAATGAGTTTATTGCCAATCTGGGTAAGGAAATACAGGAACGTGGCAAAATTTCGTCCATCGTTCATTATCATAACAGCTATTTTGTGGGCTTTTTGATGGATGGTATTCTGCTGTTGGAGAAACAGAAGGAGACGAATCATTATCAAATTCAGTCGTTACCTATCAACAACGGTGTATTCTGTCTCAAGAAAGACCGTTTTCAGGATGTTGTTTGGATTGGTACCGACGGGCAGGGTGTTTATCTTTATTCGAACCCGCTTTATTCTATCAAATCAATGGTGCTTAGCAATTATACCGAGAAAATAGAACGCCCCGTGCGTGCCATCTATCTTGATGATGAACGTACTTTCTGGGTGGGAACCAAAGGAAACGGAATTCTTAAAATCTATGATTACGAATTCGATAAAAACATCTCCGACTGTCGGGCGGAGGTGTTGACTACCTCTAATAGTGCTTTGAGTAGTAATGCCGTTTATTGTTTTGCCAAGAGCCACCGGAATTTGCTTTGGATAGGAGACGAAGAAGGATTAACTTATTATTCATATCGGGAAAAACGTATCAAGAGTATACCGATACGGATCGGTAACGAAGATTTTAAATACATCCATGGCATTTACGAAACAGCAGATTCCGAACTGTGGCTGGCGAGTGTCGGCATGGGAGTGGTGAAAGCTCGTATTGCCGGAACACCGGACAATCCGGTGATTGTGGATGCGCAACGTTACATCATCAATGACGGCGAACTGGGATCGAACTATTTCTTTACTATTTATGCGGAGAATGAAGCCAACCTGTTGTTTGGCAATAAAGGATATGGGGTATTCCGCTATAACGAAACGACGAATGGCCTGGAACCGGTGTCTACTCACAAATACGAAAACATGACCCTGAATAATATTCTCGCTATCAGTAAAGACAGGACTGGTACTCTGTTCTTTGGCGGAATCAATGGAGTCGTAGCTATCCGGGCGGATGGCCGTCCGGAGCAGCTTTATATGCCTCCTGTTTATTTTGATAAGCTGTCTATCTTCGGTGAACAATACAATCTGGGCGAATTTCTCACCCGGAAAAAAGAAACTGAAGTCTTGAATTTGCAGTATGACCAGAATTTCTTTTCTGTTTCATTTGCCTCTGTGGATTATCTGAATGGTAATAACTGTACCTATTTCTATAAACTAAAAGGATTGAGTGACCAATGGGTAAACAATGGTTCGGAAAGCGGAGTCTCTTTTACGAATATGGCTCCCGGCGAATATACCTTACTGGTGAAATATTACAATAGTGTCTTTGATAAAGAGAGTGATGTCTATTCTCTGGTGATTCGTATAGGTGATCCGTGGTATGCTTCCTGGTGGGCTTATTTGATTTATGCCCTGTGTCTGCTTTTACTGGCAGCCTTGCTGATACGTTCCTTTATCCTGCGCTCCAAACGTAAAAAGCAGGAATTGCTGAACGAGATAGAGAAACGCCATCAAAAGAATGTCTTTGAGTCCAAACTTCGTTTCTTTACTAATATCGCACATGAATTTTGTACTCCGCTGACTTTGATTTATGGTCCTTGCGGACGAATCCTTTCATCGAAGGGACTTAGTAAATTTGTCGTGGACTACGTACAGATGATTCAGACGAATGCGGAGCGTCTCAACAACCTGATTCATGAGTTGATCGAATTTCGTCGGATTGAAACGGGAAACAGGGAAGTGCGGGTTGAATCATTGAATGTGTCTTCCATTGTGAAAGGAATAGCCAAAACGTTTGTTGAAATGGCTAAATCCAGAAACATCACTTTCTTGAGCAAGATACCCGAGCAGGTGATGTGGAACTCGGACAAAGGATTCCTGAATACGATCATTATTAATCTGATTTCTAATGCCTTTAAATATACTCCCGACGGACAGAGTATCAAGATTGAAGTGGATACGAGCCGGGAAAATATGCTGGCTCTGAAACTTCCCCAGTATGAGTTTGATAAGATGCGTCCTACGCTTTTGGTTGTCGATGATGAAATCGAAATGCTATGGTTTATTGGAGAAATCTTCTCGGCTGACTTCAATGTGGTAACCTTGCAAGATCCCGAACGGCTGGATCAGGTGATGAATGAGGTTTATCCGAATGTGATTATCTGTGATGTCATGATGCCGGGAATGGGTGGCATTGAACTGACCAGGCGGATTAAATCGGTGAAAGAGACGGCGCATATTCCTATTATTGTGGTTTCCGGACGACACGAGATGGAACAACAGATGGAAGCCCTTTCTGCCGGTGCGGAAATGTATATCACAAAACCGTTTAGTGCGGAGTATCTTCGTATCTCTGTCTGTCAGGTGATAGAACGGAAAGAGGTGTTGAAAAATTATTTCAGTTCGCCGATCAGTTCTTTTGAAAAGTCGGACGGGAAGTTGACGCATAAAGAGTCGAAGAAGTTCCTACAGTCGGTTTTGAAGATTATCAATGATAATATAACGAACAAAGATTTGACTCCACGTTATATCGCCGATCGGCTGGCAATCAGTCCCCGGAGTCTTTATCGGAAGATGGAAGAGATAGGAGAGGATAGCCCGACCGATCTGATTAAGGAATGTCGTTTGCACATAGCGAAAGATTTATTGCTGACCACTAAAAAGACGATTGATGAAATTGTATTCGATTCGGGATTCTCGAACAAAGTTACTTTCTTTAAGGTGTTCCGTGAAAAGTATGAGTGCACGCCAAAAGAGTTTCGGATGAAACATTTGGAAGAGGTTCAGCAGTAGCCTGTGGCGGGAATTTTTAAAGAAAAAGAAGAAGTAAATATCCGTGTTAATATAGTAAATATCCGTGCCAAAAGGTAAAAAAGGATAGTTAATTTTCTTTTGGTAGAGTTTAGTGATTTTATCTTTGTCTCATCGAAGTTTTTAAGTAGATAAACTTGAAAAGTATTAATTTATTAATCTTTAATCTAATGAAAAGGAAACTTAGTTTTTTATTTCTTTCAGCATTGACCATTCCATTTTTTATGGTATCGTGCAGTGATGATAAAGAAGAACAGGAAGTGAAACCGGCAACAGATCTGGTTGTCGATAATAATTCGGTGACACTACTACAAGGAGACGAAATTACGGTGAGTATCACCTCCGGTAATGGCGATTATTATGTGAAGCCATTTGATGAAAACGTGGCGACGGCTACAATCAATGGTAATAAGGTGACTATTAAAGCTACCGAAAATAGCCAGTTGGAAGAAAATAACCGTACGGAAACTACTATATTAATAGTAGATGGACGTAAGAAAGTGGCTAGAGTGCTGGTTCGGGTAGCAAAACTCTGGGATTTGACGGTAGATGCACCGGAAGAAGGTTTTGACCTTTTTATCGGTGAAAAGAGACTGGTGAAGATTTTGACCGGTAACGGAGATTATCAGATTTCCATACCGGAAGGTGCTGATAAGTTTTTGGAAGTGGGTGAACTATCCGGACAAGTTATTCCGTTGACTGCCAAGTTCGAGACTGGAGCCGATCCGGTAAATATTACGATAACAGATAAGAAAGGTAAGACAATCACTATTCCTGTGGTAGTGAACATCGTGGATCTGACACTGAAAAGTAATGAAGCCACTTTTGCCGAACCGGATGCCGAATCTCAATATATCTCTATTGAGAGAGGTAATGGCGGATATAGTTTCACTTATCAGGTGGGAGACGGCGAGCCTACTACGGATGCAACGATTGTGGAAGCTACTGAAAAAGAGAACCTGATTACCTTGAAACCCAAAGCTAGAGGTGATGTGAAAGTGATTGTGACAGATCAGAAAGGTTCTGTGGAGGAGATTTCGGTGAAAGTGAATCCATATAACCTTAAACTGGAAGATGAAGCAACTTCTTTAATCATCGGTGGTTATGAGGCATCTACAGAAATAGCTATTACCAGAGGAAATGGTGATTATAAGTTGGCACAACTCACAGATGATAATAAAACCTATTTGAAAACCGCAGAATTGATTACGGAAGACGGGGCTACCAAGTTAAAACTAACAGGAAAGAAGCTCGGGGCTACCACACTGGAACTGTCTGATGCGGCAGGTCAGAAATTGACGTTACCAGTTTATGTGAATCCGGTATGTTATCGTATGGAATATGACGTATGCTTTAAAATTGATATTAAAAAGTATGCCGAATCACATTCAGAGGTGAAAAGTATGAATCAGCTTACTTTTGAGGTTGTGTTCTACCCGACTTATACTCGTTCTATGCAATCGTTTATAGGTTTGGAAAGTGTATTCCTGCTTCGTGCAGAAGCTAAGGATGTGAATCCGCGTTTTGAAATAGCCACTAAAATTAATGGTAAGAGTGATCCCCGTTTCCGTAGTCAGCAAACTATTTATTGCGATGATTCGGAAGGTGGACGTAAGACTCCGGGTAAATGGTATCATATAGCCATTGTATATGATGGAACGAAATCAAGTACTAAAGAGGCTTATAAAATGTATATAAACGGGGTGAGAGAAACGTTGACTCCTGCAGATAACTCTTATGAGGATTGTGCCCCTAATTCATCTCTCAATCTGACAGATGTAGGTGGAAATGATAAAGCACTGTTGATTGGACGTTCCGGAGATTCATATCGGGTAGGATATTGCAAAGTTTATCAGGCACGGATGTGGAAGAGAGCGTTGGACGAAAGTGAAATTAAAGCGAATATGTGCAAAATCCTTAATGCAGAAGAACACTCTGACTTGATGGGATATTGGGTATTCTCGAAAGGTGTCGGAGGTACTACAGTTTTTGAAAATTGGGGAAATGGCGGCAGCGGATTGGATGCGCAAGTTTGTTTGCAGAATATAAGCGAAAATAAACCTGCCTGGGGAGCGGAACTTCCTGCAACTTATAATGGAGATAAGAGCCGCTTTGAACCAATTGAATGTCCTCATTCATACTAAAACTAGGAATATAATAATATGAGAAACAATATGATAACAAAAAAACTAATCAAATTTGCCCTGCTGTTTTTTCTTATCGGACTGACGGCTTGTGACAATAAACTGAATCCGGGATTTGATCCGGATGATTATGAACCGATTGTTCCGCCTGAACCTGTTAGAACAATGGATGCAATGGCTAGTGGCGAGCGAGTAGTACTTTCGGGTGCTTCGTTGACGGATATTGTTCTGAAATGGACGCCTACCGAGAAACACGGAAATACAGTATATCGTTATGAAGTATTGATTGATACGATCGGGGGAGACTTTACCAAACCGGTAGAAACGATCTTTTCTGACAATAACGGTTTGGAATCACAGTTGACTTTAACCCATTATCAGGCAAACACAATAGGTAAACTGGCTAAATTCCGTTGCAATACCAACGGCACACTGCGTTGGAAGGTGCGTGCTTATTGCGGATTGGATCAGGCTCTTAGTAGTCTGGAAGGTTATTTCGTAATTTTTATGATGGACGGCATTGATGATATGCCTTCTGAAAACGAGCCGGTTTATATCACTGGCGTGGGCACGGAAGATGATGGTGATGAAGCGGAAGCACAACAAATGCTCCGTCAGAATGAAGGAATCTATCAGACTTTCACTCAATTGAAAGCCGACCAGCCATTTATATTTATGTCTACTGTAGAAGGTCGCAAATGCTATTATTATGTAGACGACAACGGAGTGTTGCGTGAGCGTAATGATGGTGAAGACTATACAGTTACGGTTCCTCAATCAGGCATCTACCGGATTACCATCAATATGGGTGAACAAACGATCAGTTACGATGAAATAGGAGCTGTATATCTTTATAACCATTCGGGTGGGTATAGACAGGATTTCAACTATCTGGGATATGGCAAATGGGGTGTGAAGAATTATACTGCCCGGAAACAAACGGAAAGTTGGGCAGGAAGCGGTGAAACCCGTCATAGCTTTAAGATGGAAATCAACGGAACAACCTACCGTTGGGGACATAAGGAGAAAGATAAAGGGCAACCGAATCTGACTACCGACAACAGCTATTATAATTTATATCAACTGGCATTGGGCACAGATCCATGGGATTACAGTTTCCGTTTCTGCGACGAATTACTGCAATGGGGCGAAAAGCAGGGAAATGTCTATTATGCTACGGTGAAAACCGATGTAACCCTCTATTTCAATGCAGAGTTTGGAACGTACACCCACCGTTGGGTAGCTTCGGAAACGAATGAAGATTAAAACTGAATAATAATATGAAGAACTATATAGTATCATTATCAAAAAGAGCTTTGTTGTTAAGCGGTGCATTGGCAATATTTACAGCTTGTGACGACGGCGATCTGGGAGACATCTACAAAGGTAATTCATCCGGTGAATATGTGTCGGATGTGAACTGGACAGATGCAGCCGACAAAAGTACGGGAACTTATATCAAATATTTCTATGAGAATGCCAGCGGACGGGATACCTTTTGCGGAAGCATTTACTGGGAAAAACCGAATACACCGGAAACCGGAGAACCGGCAAGCACGGGCGGTAGCGGCGGATGGTCGCAGGGACATGCATTGGACATCGTGATCGATGCTTATATCCGTCACGCAAACAATCCCGAATATCAAGCTCATTTGTATGAAAACATCATGAAACCTTTCCTGCCGGCTTTTGATGACTGGAATGAACATTGCGGTTATGGTGGCAAAGACTTCTGGAATAACTTCTATGATGATATGGAATGGATGGCACTGTCTTGTCTGCGGGTTTATGAATTGACTGGCGATCAGGATTACTACAGTGCGTTGATGAAGATGTGGAACCATATCAAGGGAGCGAAGAATGACTATAAAGGGGTAGGAGGAATGGCATGGAAAACGGATGCGCCGGCTTCACGTATGTCTTGTTCCAATGGTCCCGGTTGCCTTCTGGCTATGAAATTGTATCAACTTACCGTTAAGGAGGCTAAAGACGGCTGGGAAGAGCAGGCTGCTTATTACCTGAACTTCGCCAAAGAGGTATACAACTGGATGACGGCTTATCTGTGTGATATTTCCACCGGACAGGTATATGATAATCTTAGTATTAAAGATGACGGAACACCGGGAGATCCTGATAAAGTAGCCTTGTCTTATAATCAGGGAACATTTATGGCGGCTGCCCTGGAGCTGTACAACGCTACAGGTGAGGATGAATATCTTCGTAATGCGGTTGCTTTCGGCTCTTACCAGGTGAATAAGAAAATGGATTCCAACTATCCGGTATTCAGTGGTGAAGGAAATTCGGGAGATAATCTTTTATTCCGTGGAATATTTGTCCGTTACTTCCTGGATATGGTGAAACAGCCGACTAACAGCCTTTATCCGGAAAAGACCAAGAATAAGTTTATCGCTGCATTGCGCAGCTGTTCTGATGTGCTTTGGACGTTGGCTCATCCCGAAGGCTATTATGTGTGGGAGTACGACTGGGCAAAAGCACCGGCCTTTGGTAATCGCGACAACAGGGAAGATCGCCTGACAATCTCCTTGAATGCGGAAGTCCCGGGAGCAACAATGATTGAAATCCGTGCCCGTTATGAATATTTGTCTGGTGGCTGTTTCTTGCACTCTTCTTGCAGGTATACCTTTGCAGGGTGTGGCGCAAACGGGAAGAACGGCAAAGGTGCAGGCCACACAAAGCAATAAGATAACAGTGTCGGGTACGGTATTGGACAAGACGACAAATGATCCGTTGATCGGTGTGTCTGTTGTCGTGAAAGGAGTAGCCAATGCAGGTACGATTACGGATATGGATGGTAAGTTTACGCTTAAACTGCCTTATGCGGAAGCTCCGTTGGTGTTTTCTTATCTGGGTTACCAGCCACAGGAGATTGTTCCCGGTGCAAAGAAAGAACTGACTGTCTTATTGCAGGAAGATACGAAAGCATTGCAGGAAGTGGTTGTAGTTGGTTATACCAAACAACGTAAAGAAACCATGATCGGTTCTGTGGCTACCATCACAACGAAAGATCTGACGCAGAGTCCTACTGCCAATATCAACAATGCGCTTGCCGGACGTCTGCCGGGTTTGATTGTAAACCAGTATGCGGGTGGTGAACCGGGTGTGGATCAAAGTGAATTGTTTATTCGTGGTAAGGCAACTTACGGTAACCAGAGTGCCATTGTCATTGTCGATGGAATCGAACGTGACATGAGTTACCTCGCACCGGATGAAATAGAAACATTCACTATCCTGAAAGATGCTTCGGCCACTGCCGCTTATGGTATCCGTGGTGCAAATGGTGTAATCGTTATTACTACGAAACGTGGTAAGGCAGCGGAAAAGGCAACCGTGAACCTGAAAGCCTCTATCGGTATTAACCAGCCGATCGGTTTCCCCGAATATTTAGGTTCTGCCGATTATGCAACTTTATATAATGAAGCCAGATTGAACGATGCTAAGATGACGGGCGCAGACATCAGCAGTTTGAACCTTTTCTCTCAACAGGCGATTGACAATTTTCGCCGTGCGAAAGGAGACAACTCCGATGGTTTGGGA
>QWCE01009352.1_pt1 | contig 13598 bp, 15 predicted proteins | sample 1972531 | NCBI WGS metagenome assembly QWCE01 (sample SAMN09866716, study PRJNA288562) | Human gut metagenome isolate term4_stool, whole genome shotgun sequencing... | reverse complement strand
CTGCGTCATTGTCAGCCTCCTTTTTCTTGCGGCCGGTCAGGGCCTGCGTGGTCTTGCCTGCACTCACCATCACCAGCACAGTGACCGGGATAATGGCAATGAGGATGGGCAGCAGCATCTCGCCCATCTCTGCCCACAGTTCCATCACACCGGCGGCAGCAGGCACGAACAGCAGCGGGAAGATGCCTGTGAGATAGGTTCCAACCTCTTTCACATCGTCCAGCTTTACCAGCTTGAAGTTCAGCGCTGCCAGCAGCAGCACCAGACCGTAGACGCTGGCCGGGACCGGCAGCGGCAGCACTACATGAAGGATCTCGCCCAAAAAACAAAACGCAAGAATGCGCGCGAACTGAAAAATATATTTCGTAGTAAAGTTCCCCTTTCCTCGATCAAAAGCGTAAATGGACACATCAAGGGTAAAGTATACCGCAGGAGCCCCAATCCATCAACCGTGATTCTGGATAAGAAAAATTGCACATTTCGCCGAGAACTGTGCAAAAAAAGGCGCACCGGTCAAGCCGGTGCGCCTTTTTGCATGTTATCAGAAATACCGTCAGATCACATAATCATTCCCGGCCTGATCAGGCCGGGCGAGATCGGCCAGCGTGATATTGCCGAAATAATTGGAGATCAGATCGTCCAGCCCCTTCCACATCTCGTAGGTGCGGCAGTTTGCCATGCGGGAGCAGGGGGTCGCATTGGGGGTCAGGCAGCTCACCGGCGCAAGGCTGCCCTCGGTCAGCATCAGGATCTCGCCCACGGTGTACTGATCCGGGCTGCGGGTGAGCCGGTAGCCGCCGCCCTTGCCGCGCAAGCCCTCCAGAAAGCCGTTCTGCACCAGCACCTTGAGGATGTTTTCCAGATATTTTTCCGAGATCTCCTGCCGGGCAGCAATCTCCTTGAGAGGGACATATTTTTCAGACTGATGCTCGGAAAGGTCGATCATCACGCGCAGTGCATAGCGCCCTTTGGTGGACACAATCATAATAGTGTACTTCCTTTGTTGGTTATAGATTGAGTTTTTAACCTATTATACAACAGGGTAAATAATATTTCAATCCCACTTTTTTCAAAAAATCCATTGACAACCGCACAGAACGGGTCTATAATACCATCAAACCCACAAACAATGTTGGTATAAAGGTTTTAGAACCAGATTGTCCAGCAGGGCACATGTGCCCATAACTGTATCAGAGAGGAAACTACAATGAGCAAGATTTATACTGCCGCAGATCAGCTGATCGGTCATACTCCGTTGCTGGAGCTGACCCACATTGAAAAGGAGCAGGAGCTGCCTGCCCACATCATTGCCAAGCTGGAATACTTCAATCCGGCCGGTTCTGTCAAGGATCGCATCGCCAAAAAGATGATCGATGATGCCGAGGAAAAGGGCCTGCTGAAGGAAGGTTCCGTGATCATTGAGCCTACCTCCGGCAATACTGGCATCGGTCTGGCCGCTGTGGCAGCCGCCAAGGGCTACCGCATCATCATCGTGATGCCCGAGACCATGAGCGTGGAGCGCCGCCAGCTGATGAAGGCTTACGGTGCAGAGCTGGTGCTGAGCGAGGGTGCCAAGGGCATGAAGGGTGCCATTGCCAAGGCCGACGAGCTGGCAAAGGAGATCCCGAATTCCTTCATCCCCGGCCAGTTCGTGAACCCGGCCAACCCTCAGGCCCACATCGAGACCACCGGCCCCGAGATCTGGGAGGACACCGACGGCAAGGTGGATATCTTTGTGGCAGGCGTGGGCACCGGCGGCACCGTGACCGGCGTGGGCCAGTACCTGAAGAGCAAGAACCCGAACGTCAAGGTGGTGGCTGTAGAGCCTGCTTCCTCTCCTGTGCTGAGCAAGGGCACCGCAGGCGCACACAAGATCCAGGGCATCGGCGCGGGCTTTGTGCCGGACGTACTGGACACCAAGGTGTATGACGAAATCATCGCCGTGGAGAACGACGATGCCTTTGCCACCGGCCGTCTGATCGGCCACAAGGAAGGCGTGCTGGTGGGTATCTCCTCCGGTGCTGCTGTTTATGCTGCCCTGCAGCTGGCAAAGCGCCCGGAGAATGCCGGTAAGAACATCGTGGTCCTGCTGCCCGATACCGGCGACCGCTATCTGTCCACCCCGCTGTTTGCAGACTGATCTTTCAAAAAGCTCGCTTCTCCCGTTCTGTGACTTCACAGGGCGGGAGTTTTTTGTTACAATATCCCTATCAAATACTTTCCTATCAAACACTTTGGAGATTTGCCCATGAATTACTATGCTGCCCCCATGGAGGGCCTGACCGACCGGGTGTGGCGGCAGGCACACCAGAAATGGTTCGGCCCTGCTGGCAATGCCGACCGCTACTATGCCCCTTTCATCTCCCCGCCGGAGAACCGGGTGCTCATTAAAAAGAAGATGGCCGAGCTTGCCCCTGCGGCAAACCCCGGCGCACCGGTGATCCCGCAGCTGCTGGCAAAGGACGGCGAACTTGCCGCATGGATGATCGGCGAGCTGCGCGGCCTTGGCTACACCGAGGTGAACCTGAACCTCGGCTGTCCTTCCGGCACCGTCACCGCCAAAGGCAAGGGTTCCGGGATGCTGCGCGACCCCGTCAAGCTGGACGCTTTTCTTGCCGCCGTATTTGCCAATGCGGAAGGGCCTATCTCGGTCAAGACCCGGCTGGGCGTGGAAAAGCCGGAAGAATTTGCTGCCATTCTGGACATCTATAACCGGTATCCCATCTGTGAGCTGACCATCCACCCGCGTGTGATGCGCCAGCTCTACCGCGGGCAGGCCGACCGTGCCGCTTTTGCTGCCTCCCTGCCCGGGTGCCGGATGCCCGTGTGCTACAACGGCGATGTGACCACCGCTGCGGACCTGCACACGTTGGAAGCGCAGTATCCGCAGCTGTCCGGCATCATGGTGGGGCGCGGCATCATTGCGGACCCAGCGCTCTTCCGTGAAGCACGCGGCGGCGCACCGGCCGCACGGGAAGAGCTGCGCGGATACCTTGACGACCTCTACCACGGATACTCCGAACTGTTCGGCAGCGCCGGGTGCGCGGTGAGCCGCATGAAGGGACACTGGTTCTACCTCATTCACAAGTTTGAGGGAGCCGAAAAGCTGGAAAAGCAGCTGCGCAAGGCGCGGGAACCGTGGGAATATGAGGTCGTCGTAAACCAGATCTTTACGCTGCCGTTCCGGCCGTAACGGTTGGAATGGCCTCCGTTTCGCTCTGGCCATCTTCAGCGAAAATTTTATTTTATATAGTTGCAATTCAGAAAGATCTGCGGATTTTTCTGAATTGCGTTTTCACCGGAGAGGCTGTAACGGTAAACGGCATCTGCATTCTATTATGAAAAAGCCCCGCCATCATAGCGACGGCGGGGCATGAGCAGACAAGCGATATCAGACGTTCAGATAACTGCGCAGCATGGCCTGCAGCAGATCGTCACGATCCACCTTGCGGATCATGGAACGGGCATTCTTATAGGTCGTGATGTAGGTGGGGTCTTCGGACAGGATATAGCCCACCAGCTGATTGACCGGATTATAGCCTTTTTCCTTTAAAGCATCGTACACCTGCTGTACGATCTCATGGATCTCATAGTCCTTTTTGTCGTGGATCGAAAAAATAGCGGTCTCGCCACTCACGGAATACACCCCCTTAGGAAGAACTACATTCATTGTACACGAATTGCGAGGAAACTTCAAGCTAAACAGACCGGATTTGCACAGTTTGCATAAAATTTCCGGTCCTGATTTTGCAGGCTGACGGCCTGCACCGCCGCAAATGCGGCAGAAGGAGGGCCTTTATGCTGTATGGCATCGGCTGCGACCTGTGCGAGATCGCGCATCTGGAAAAAAGCCTTACCGGCGCACACGCTGCAGCCTTTATCCGCCGGGTGTACGGCGAGGCCGAACGCGCTGCGCTGAGCCTTGACGAACCGCTGCCCGCCGGGCGCAGCGCCGCCCACCGGCTTGCCAGCGCCGCAGCCAACTTTGCCGCCAAGGAAGCCTTTTTAAAGGCGGCAGGCACCGGCCTGCGGGAGCCGTTCTCCCTGTGTGAGATCGAGGCTGTCCGGCTGGAAAGCGGTGCACCTGCCTATCATTTTTCCGGCCAGACGGCGGAATGGATGCAGGCCCATGGCCTTTCCGCCAGGCTCTCTCTGAGCCACGAGGGCGGCATGGCGCTGGCCTTCTGCACACTGGAAACTCTGTAAGCCTTTGTGCATATAATGGAATATCCCCTACGCTGCATAACCGGCGCGCAGCCAGCTCATACTGAGATCAGACGAAGATGCGCCGGACGCATCACATAAGCGGGGCGCATCCTCCAAATGCAGGGAGGGAGATTCCATGGAGGTACACAGAGGAGAAGTTTTTTACGCAGATCTTTCGCCAGTGGTGGGGTCGGAGCAGGGCGGCGTGCGCCCGGTACTGATCGTGCAGAACGAGATCGGCAACCGGCACAGCCCTACCGTGATCGCTGCGGCCATTACATCCCGGCTGGACAAAGCCCGCCTGCCCACCCACATCAATATCCGGGCAGCGGATACCGGCCTTGCCAAGGACAGCGTGGTGCTGCTGGAGCAGATCCGCACGCTGGATAAACACCGCCTGCGGGAGCGGGCCGGGCAGATCACGCCGGAAGATCAGAAACGTGTGGATCAGGCTTTGGATGTAAGCCTGGGGCTTACTTCATATTAAGGGGCTGTTGCAAAACAGCTCTCTGAAAAGATCATGCACAAAACCCGGAACCTTTTTTCGGCCCAAACGGCTCAAAAAGGCTCTGGGTTTCTGATTTTACGCTGTTTCTTTGTGCAAGCTGCGATCATTTTTTCATTTTCCAGCTTAATTTTTTTTGAAAAGGCGCGCGAAGGCTGGTTATTCCCGCCAGAAAATGCTATACTTTTCTGCAGAATGGTTGTGCTGTCGTGTGCAGCATATGCAGGTTTTATGATGATATCGGAGGGCTGATTATATGATCATCCAGAGCAAAAAAGTATGGATCGCCGACCAGTTCATTTCTGCCGCAGTCGAGCTGGAGCAGGGCAAGATCACCGGCATCTTCCCCTATGGTGAAAAGCAGGCCGATGTGGACTATGGCTCCAAGCGCATCGTGCCCGGTTTTATGGATATCCACTGCCATGGTGCCTACGAGTTCGACACCAACGACGCAAAGCCGGAGGGCCTGCGCTACTGGGCAAAGCATATCGTCTCTGAGGGTGTGACCAGCTTTCTGGCCACTACCGTCACCCAGAGCGTGGAGGTGCTGACCAACGCCGTGGCCAATGTGGCCGACGTGATGGAGGGCAGCTACGAAGGTGCCGAGATCCTTGGCATCCACTTTGAAGGCCCCTACCTCGATATGAAGTACAAGGGCGCACAGCCTCCGGAGTACATCGCAAAGCCCAGCGTGGAGCAGTTCAAGCACTACCAGCAGGCAGCACGCGGCCACATCCGCTATGTGACCCTTGCACCGGAACACGACGAAGGGTTTGCGCTGACCCATTACCTGACCGAGCACGGCGTGGTGGTCAGCATCGGCCATAGTGCCGCCACCTATGAGCAGGCCGTGATGGCCTATGCCAACGGTGCCCGCTCCATGACCCACGTGTACAACGGCATGTCCCCCTTCGCCCACCGCGCCAACGGTCTGGTGGGCGCAGCCTACCGCATCCGCACCATGTACGGCGAGATCATCTGCGACGGCTGCCACTCCACTCCTGCTGCCCTGAACAACTACTTCATGAGCAAAGGCCCGGATTACGCCATCATGATCTCGGATGCACTGATGGCCAAGGGCACCCCCATTGGCAGCGAGTACATCTTTGGCGGCAACCATATCACCATCTACCCGGACGGCAGCGCCCATCTGGACAACGGCACGCTGGCCGGTTCCACTTTGAACATCAACAAGGGCCTGCGCATTCTGGTGGAGGAGGCCATGGTGCCCTTCAACTATGCACTGAACGCCTGCACCATCAACCCGGCGCGCTGCCTGCATCTGGACGACCGCAAGGGTTCCATCCAGATCGGCAAGGATGCCGACCTTGTGGTGCTGGACGACAACTACGATGTGCTGCAGACCTACTGCATGGGCAAGGCCCAGCTGTAATTTCTGGCTGACGCGAACAAAGGATGTGTTAAACCCGTTATGATCCAGATCGCCTTCTGCGACGATGACCAAACAGTTCTGGACCAGCTCTCTGCCCTGCTGGAAAAATATCGCGCCCAGCGCTGTGTCCAGATCCAGTGCACAGCCTTTCACAGCCCGCTGGATCTGCTGGCCGAGATCGAAAAGGGCACCCGGTACGATATCCTGTTTCTGGATGTCATCATGCCGGCCGAAAACGGCATTACCGCCGCCAAGGAGATCCGGCAGTACGATAACGTCGTCAAGATCATCTTTCTTACTTCTTCCGCCGAGTTTGCAGTGGAATCCTATGTGGTGGGTGCCTATTTCTACCAGCTCAAGCCCATCTGGGAGGACAGCTTTTTCCGTCTGACGGATTCGGTGATCGCCGAGTGCCGCCGCGCCGACCAGCGCAGCCTGATCCTGCGCTGCAAGACCGGCATCTCCCGCATCGATCTGGACCAGCTGCTCTACTGTGAAGTGCTTGGCCGTACTGCAGGATGCCACTGAGCTGGTCGTCACCCTGCCGCTGCTGCTGGCACTGGTGCACTGGATCGCGCCTTCGGTGCGCGCGCTGTCGCACTCTTCGCTCAAGCTGCAGCTGCAGTTCGGCGTGGACGGCAGCGCAGGCTTTTACCGCATTGAAAAGTCCGGCACCTTGCTCCGCCTGAAGGCAGAATAAAATCACAGTGCGCATTCGTGATCGCAGCCTGGGCGGGCGATAAAATTGCAGAGTTCTCCTTTCCAGAAATATCATTTCACTTTCCGTTGCGCCCGTGGTTCTTTTTTGTAAGCCCCGCATGTGCGGGGAAAAGTCACTTTGCGACCAACTTTCACTTGAATAAGAGGGATCACCCCCGCATGTGCGGGGAAAAGTGGGACAAACTGCCGCGAGAAATCAAGCAGAAAGGATCACCCCCGCATGTGCGGGGAAAAGGCTTATACAGGTCCGGCACGCTGTAAAGCGGCAGGATCACCCCCGCATGTGCGGGGAAAAGTAGATACCAATCTGGGTGAGGGCGTTATGAATGGGATCACCCCCGCATGTGCGGGGAAAAGTTGCGGTGCTTCCACCTGATGTTGTTGCGCCTGGGATCACCCCCGCATGTGCGGGGAAAAGCGGAACAATGTAGTCTGCGGGCTTTGCCGCGTAGGATCACCCCCGCATGTGCGGGGAAAAGCTTCTTCGATTGCATTTCCTGCTTTTTCTCCGAGGATCACCCCCGCATGTGCGGGGAAAAGGACGGCATAAAGCCAAAAGAGCTTGCAAAAGTAGGATCACCCCCGCATGTGCGGGGAAAAGTTCCGGTGTTTTTTCCCCCGGTTTCCATACATAGGATCACCCCCGCATGTGCGGGGAAAAGTGTATCAGACGGCAGTCCGGCAGGGCGCGATGCTCCACTTTTTCTGCCAGCTGAAAATGCTGTGCCAGCGTCACCAGCTTATAATTTGCGATCCTTGTAAGGTTTCGGCGGGCAAGTTGTGCAAGGTCGATCTGGCGGTTGGTCGGTGCCGGAAAGCCATATCGTTTGCAGGTCATGCGCAGAAACTCCAGATCAAAGGCAATATTATGTCCCACCAGTGGGTCTTTGCCAATAAACAACAAAAAGCTATTCAGCGCTTCCCGTGGTTCTGTTCCCTGCTGCAATTCCGCAGCGCTGAGTCCTGTCAGGGCTGTGATCTCTGCCGGAACGTTTTCTTCCACGCAGACCAGCATGGTCAGCTCCTCCACCGGTACACCGTCCCGGACCCGCAGCGCTCCATATTCGATGATGGAATCGGACGCGGCTTTCAGGCCGGTGGTCTCCAGATCGATCACGGTGTAATTGCCTGTGCTCGGCTTTGTTCTGCCCGCTTTCCGCGCCATTTGCTGCTGTGCCGCTTTGCTGAACCCGGGTTTCAGGTCGATTTGGTTTTGTTCGGCCTGCGGCAGCGGTCGTCGCATCAGTTTGATCCCGTCAAAGTCCACGGTTTCCCATGCGGTATTGTGGGTGCGAAAATCCATCCGCTGCTCTCCCGCCGTGGTGAACACCAGTGTTGCCTGTCCGTTTTTCAGGTTCTGACACACCCGCTCCCACAAGGCATCCCGCACGCGGCTGCTCACATTGCCCACATAAACGCCCGTGTTGATCTCGCACAACCATTTGGACAGATCCCCGCGCAGTTTTGGCGGGCAGTTCGTCATGGTGAGAACTACGATGTTTCATCACCCTCTTCTTCAAAATAATTGATGCCGTTGGCCACAGTGCCCACTTTGTTGTCCCACAGATAAACAGCTTCCGGCTCCTGTTCCCGCTCATCCGCATTCAGGAGCAGATACCGGATATCGTGCACCATGCGCTCCAGAATATGATGCTCTACCATGGCATCCCGCACCCGGCGGCGCACTACGGCCGGCAGGTCGTCCGGAGCCTGTGCCGCCACTTCAAAGGCGATGGGAATGGTCACCTCGGCCTTGTACAGGTCGGCAATATCGTACACAAAGGAGCACTCGTGCCCCACATGAACAAAGCCAAGACCCGGGGCGCAGCCCAATGCCACGATCACCGCGTGCGCCAGACCGTACAAACAGGCGTGCCCGGCAGAAAGCGCCTGATTGACGGCATCTCCCGATGCAAAATCCTCCGGGCGGTACAGTCGGCCGCTCCACGGAACACCGGTATCCTTGGAAGCTTTGCGGTATACCTGCCGCACACGGCTGCCCTCGCGTCCCCGCAGCTGCTGCATCGTCATCCGGGAGATATCTTCGTCCGGGAAACGGAGCTGATACATCTTGCGTACCACATCCAGGTGCTTGCGGGTGTTGCTGACAAGCTCTGCCTGCCGCAGCAACAGCTGCGAGTGGGTGGTCAGGGGACGGCCATGGGCGTAATACCGCACACCGTGCTCACCTACCCAGACAGCACCCACGCCCGTGTCACCCATAAGTTCCATGGCACGGTGGGTCACCCGTGTACCCGGCCCCAGCAGCAGCACCGAGATGCCCGCCGCCGGGATCTGAACGATCCCTTTTTCGTCTGTAACGGTGATTGCGCCGTCCTGTCGGCCAAGGGTGCAGTGTTCCAGATACAGAAAAGTCATCCGGTCTTTCACCTGCGGCAGCGCCTGCAGGTCCGGCCGGATCATGCCCGGCATCTCGTCCATCTCAGTTTCCTCCGCGCATAACGGTCATCAGTCCAAGGCCATAGGCCTTGCCGCGCCCCATGCCCTGACACAGCAGTGCCCGGAACTGCTCTGCATCGGTCACCTGCAAAATGCCCTCATAGGTCACTGCCAACAGGGTCACCGGCCGGGTGCCGTGCTTGGCAAAGTGCTGCCACTGCACCCGGGTCACGGTAAATTCCTCCTCCCGCAGGGCAAAGCCGTGCTTTGCGGCGCGCTCCAACAGCCACTGCTTCTGGTACTGTGTCGTGCAATGTGCGGCTACAGTTCCCCGCGCTGCGGGGTTTTGGGGGTCTTTGCAGCTTTTGGTGGGGTTTGCGGTCAGCCGAAACTGCCAGCAGCTGCCCGGCTCCACCCGCTGCAAAAGCGGGTCGTAGCTGCGTGTCTCCGCAGCCGCTCCGGTGCCAAACTGCTCCACCACGCCGGACAGCTCTGGCGCATCTTCGCTGAGCAGCAGCAGATACAACCGCTCTCCCAGACGATCCAACCGCCACAGTCTGCGGCGGCGCTCCCCTGCAAAAGCGCTTTCCACTGCGCCATGCAGTTTTTGCGGTGCCGACAGCGCAGCCATGGTGCTGCGGCGGGTGGGATCTAGTTCTACCCGTGATAAATACATTCTCTCGCCCCCTTTTTACAATTCCCGGAACGGATCGTGCTCCGTAGTCTCCGGGCTGTCCGGCACTTTCTGCCAAAGCTCCCGTACCGAGCGGTAGCCGTACTGCCGATGACGCGGGTCAAAGCTCACCGGCACATCCCGCTGCGGAGCCGTGCTCGGCTCCAGCGGGTCGGCATCCATCACCAGCCGCCAATGCCGTCCCGGACACAGCGGCGGTTCTGTCTGCAGTGCTTCCTGCAAAGAACATTGCCGCCGTCCCGGACACAGCGGCGGTTCTGTCTGCAGTGCTTCCTGCAAAGAACATTGCCGCAGTCCCAGACAAAGCGGCAGGGTGGGCGGACAGGACCGGCGGCCCAGATATAGCGGAAAGGCCGGGTGCAGCAACGCCTGCTGCAGCTGCTGCAAAAGTGCAGTGTCGGTGCTTTCAATACCGGCCAGAAACACGGCGTCCTGCAAATAATGGCGGTAGGTCACATAAGAGGTCTTTTCATCCTGCGTCTTTGCCGTGTGGTAGTCCACCAGCAGCTGCCCTTCCCGCTCCACGCGGACGCCGAACCGCAGCCCGGTCAATCGGAGCAGTGCTTCGCGCTCGTCCCGCCGCAGCCCCAGAGCTGCCGCCAAAAGACCGATCACGCCGCTCTTGGTGGGTTCACGGCCCGTCTTGCGGGTCTCAAATTTGGAGTCCGCGCCCCACGCCTGCAAAGGCGCTGCCAGCCGAAGCAACAGCGTTGCCATTACCCCACCTCATTTCCGGCAAGTGCATCCCGGACAGCCTTTTCCAGTGCGCCCAGCATAGCCTTTGCCGTCTGCGCCGGAGCCAGTTCCTCCAGCCCGCTGCCCACGGTAAAGCTTTGCGCCGGGGCCTCGGCAAAGCTGCTGTACATCTGCTGCGCATACTGTGCCAGTGCCGCCTTGGAAGGCGCGGCATACCCCTGCGCACTGCGGGGCACGGCACGCTCGAATGCACCACACAGGTTCACCGGCTGATCTTCCCGGATGGTCACATAGACTGCATCCGGCAGAGTGCGGTTTGCAAAGGTGTTCTGCTTGCCGGTGGGCATGGAGAAGAGGAACGCCTCACCAAAGGCCCGCACCGTTTCCGCGGTCTGCGCTGCACCCAGCTGCCCGGCCAGCTCCATCACGTTCACTGTGGCATAGCGGTACAGGGTGGAGGAGTTGTACTCCACCGTGCCCAGATGGCCTGCACCGGCGTTGTCCTCTGCTTGACAGTCATCCACGGCGGTAAAGTAATCGTACTCGTTCTGCACAGCATGAGTGGAGATGCTGTGCGCCACCTGCGCAGCGGCGTCATAGTTCAGAGAAGGGTCATCTGCCACCATGCGGCCAAACAGCGCCATGTCCATCGAGGGCGCTGCTTTCAGGGCATCCCGATACTGCTTTTTATCCGCAGAGCCCTCCACAGCCAGCTCTGCCAACGCCTTTGCCTGCGCAGTGCTCATGAAGAACAGCGCCTTGGTGACCGTATCATCCTTCTTGCTCTTTTCATCGAACTTGATGCCCGCATTCTCCAGCGCTTTCTTTGCCAGCTTGTCTGCATCCGCATCCGAAACCAGCACAAGGATCTGCTTCTTTACCAGTTCTGCGGCCTTTTTGGTGCGCTTGCCCACGTCCAGCTGAGCATTCTCCGCAAAGGCAGCGCGCATGGCATGCTTCCATGCCTGCGAGGATACCCGGGCGCGGAGCACACCGCCGTACACTGCCGTTTTTGGGCTGCCGGTATCGTCCCGGTTGATGCAGCTGGGCGGTACGGTCTGCAAAATGTGGAAATCAACATACAGGCGCTTATTCATGATCAATTCTCCTTTTCTTTCTCATCCGGTGCAGGCTTCGGGTCGCGGTACAGGTCCTGTCCCCACCGTAGACGAACATTGGCGGGGGTCTGCGCATACCGCGGGTCGGTGCATTGCAATTCATACAGGTCTGCCGCAAGCTGCGGATAGTCCAGCGGGATGCCGCCATCCTTTGCCGCGCTCAACAGCTGGATCATGCCCCGCAGATGGTGGCTGATCTCGGTGATTTCTTCTGCGGTGGCCAGCGCGTTGAACCGCCGGAGCACGCTAGCCTCGGTCCAGTCCTGTCCGGCACTGTTCCGCTCTGCCAGCTGCCGCACCGCACGCCCCAGTGTGTTGCCAGGGCAGTTCATAAGGCGGTCGTTCCCCTGCTGATGCATAGCATACAGGGTCAGGGCAAGGTAGACCGCCCACTCTGCCGCCGAGGGAGCACTGCGGCCCTGAAAGCTTTCCGGCATTTCCAGCAAAAAGCTTCCCCACAGTTCCGGCAGTTCGCCGGGTGCGTGGCCGATGCCCCGACGCAGCTTTGCCAGCTCTGCCCGCCGCTGGTTGTCCGGCAGAGCCTGAAGCCTGTGCAGCTGCTGCGCCGCATATAGTTTGACGTCCTGTGTTTTCATACAATTTCCCCTTTATGGTTCTGTTTTGGGATAGATCTCCCAAAGCCTTGTGCGGAAACGATTATAGGCCTTTGGCGAGGTATACAGGATGGTGCGCTCGGTCTTTTTATCCTTATCCACCACAATGCGGTGTCCCTTCAAGGCGGCATTTCCGGCCTCCATCACCATCTGTTTTCCCAGCTTTTCCGCGACATTTCGCGCCTGCGCCTGCCAGCGCAGCGCTGCCTCATCCGGGTCGTCCTGCTCCGGGTCGATCGCCTGCAGCCACTGCCGAAAAGGCTGATCCACTGCAAAGTAGAATTGTGCACGAACCGCGCCGCCTGCATTTTCATTCCGGTCACCGGCGGCAATTGCCAGTTCCTGCGCAAAATGTCCGACCAGCGCCGCTGTCTGTTCACAGCGCTCGATTTCTCTGACGATCCGACTCTGCCATGGACGCCCTATCTCATCCAGAATCCCTGCCTGAAAGGTCAGGCTGTCGCTGAAAGAATCATTTACAAAGAAGTCCTTATCGCCATATTGGACACCGGAGATGCGGAAATGTACCTTTCTGCGGGGATCCAGAAGTTTCAATCTCTTTTCCTGCAACTTTTCGATCCAGCATACAACGCCCGGGCGATGCCCGCTGTCCTGACAAAAGACAGCCGGGAACTCCCGCCAGAATTGTTTAGCCGGGTCATGACGACAGGGCACAAACACCACCGGTTCATTTTTCTTGATTGGCATCGTGCGCCAGATGGTCATCTGTTCGGCAAAGACGTTTTCTCTGGGGAAGAAATCTCCTCCCAGCAGACAGAATCCATCCACATTCTCCCCTGTCCTGTGCAGCAACAGCCTTCTGGATTGCAGGGTGAGCAGCTGTGCCGGGTTGTCCGGGCAGCAAATTTCTGTCCGTTCCGCGCTCTTTGGTGCTTCCAATTCCCAACAGGGCTTGCTTTCGCCCCAGCATTCCCGGCTGTCGCGCAGCAGCGTCAGGTTCAGCATCAGGGTCTCGTACAGATTATCGCCCTGTGCCTGAATAAAACCGATTTTGCCCAGCCACCCGGCTCCTACTGACGGAAGTCCCTTTCCTTTTGGCTTCGCGGAGGTGTCATCATAGCCGTTCACGCACAGCAGCCACCGCGCCGCCTGCGGATAGCTCAGCTGCTCCTTGCTCTGCCCCGCATACAGTGGAAAGAGCCGGAGTTTATTGCTGCTTTCCGACATTTCACCGTTGAGTTTGGCCGCGCCGTATTCCGTGCCGATCTTTGCCTGCGGCACCTGCCAGAAG
>QWCE01004550.1_pt1 | contig 13603 bp, 15 predicted proteins | sample 1972531 | NCBI WGS metagenome assembly QWCE01 (sample SAMN09866716, study PRJNA288562) | Human gut metagenome isolate term4_stool, whole genome shotgun sequencing... | reverse complement strand
CTGAAATAAATACATATAAAAAAGCAAGTAAAATAAAAATCAAATATGGAATGAAACAATTTAATATTAAACTTTTAAAATTAATAGTTACAGCAATACTAACGATAATAGAGCCAACTAAAGTTAATATCGCCCTATCCAAAATATGAATATAAGTTTCATTTTCATTCCCCATCAACAAATTAATTATACAGCTTGTTACTGTTACAACCGTAAATATACTACAAAAGAGTATACCCACACTCTTTAATAATCCTAAACTGATTTTCATAATACATATCCTAATCTATTATTCAAAGCCTACCTACAAAATGATATAAGGCTTTTTATTATTTCTTGCCTTATTGCACTTTGGTAATTAATCATAACTCGTAAAACTCGCTCATGTCAACAACTTCCTTTTGAACCTGCTATTTCAGCTTTTTAGTATCAAAATAGTATCCCTAAGGCAGTTTTCACGCTTTAAAATCAGTAAACCCCAGCGTTTTCAATGGTTATATAGCAGTAACATGTTTAATTCTGCTATTCAAACTCGCAAGGTTTGATGCGACCTCATTTGATTTTTAATCTTTTCCTATACTCTACAATTCAAAAATAGTGAATTTTTCACCCCTTATTTCTGGTTTCACACTTTTTTAGTACCAATCCAGTACCAAAGACATTTTTCATCATTGTATGTAGTTCCGGTGACTTGCAGGTTGTTTTCATTATTCCTAGATAATCATCTGATGGATTGCAAGTCCACATTAAAATTGCAACTTAAAACATCTATTTCTGCAACTAAAATATTAGCAATATACTATGTAGCCGACATATACATACTCATATTTTCCATCTGTGGTTTAACATATAATTCATCCACACATTTAATTATTTTATGGTTAAGCAATACATCCGCAATAATTCCCATTTTATCCGACTGTAGCCTGTTCATAATCTCTTCTTTTTCAGAAACACTTCTATTTGCAGGTCGTCTATCATTAAAACTAAATTTATATGCTATATTTTCCATCATCTCAATAGTTTTATACTCTTCCCTTAGTCTACTATCTAAGTTGTACGGATTAACACAAGCATTTTCTCCACTCAAAATTGCATCTACAACATACAAATTTTCTACCGCCTTAATCTCATCATCCTTGCTTTTTTTGTTTAACTAATTCATATGCCTTAGAAATATAATCCGCATTGTATTTTACCATCCTTGCCATTTATGCTTCCTCCAAATGATATGATTTATTTTATACTAAACATATTCTATCACAATTCGTTGGTCGAAATTTGTCATATCATGGTAAGGATTCTTATTTTTCAATTGTACTATTTTATAAGTGCTTCCCACTCCTCTTCCTTAAATCCTACCAGTACCTTATCGTCGGTTATCACCATTGGTCTTTTTACCAACATTCCATTTGTAGCAAGTAATCTTAACTGTTCCTCTTCATTCGTTGACAGCAACTTATCTTTTAACTACATTCCTTTATAAACCAAGCCACTAGTATTGAAAAACTTCTTGAGTGGAAGCCACTCTGTTTGTACCACGCTTTTAATTCGTCATAGGTCGGATTTTCTTCCGCAATATGACGCTCTGCATACTCTAGATTGTGAGCATCCAGCCATTTTTTTCGCCTTTTGGCAGGTTGAACACTTGGGATAACATAAAAATAACATTTTGAACCTCCTGTTTAACTTATAATCTCACACTTTCGATTTCTAATTGCAAACATTACCGCTTCTGGTACATACCATCTTAGTCATCTCTTTATTTTTTTACATATCTTCTATTTTTAGTTGCTGCAGTACATTCTACTATACCCATTGCTACAAGTTCATTTAACAATTGCCTTGTACGTGGTCCCTTCAATCCGATTGCATTTGCAATTTCTTCTGTACTATATAATTCTTCATTTTTCATATATTCTAATATCTGCTTCTGCCTTTTTGATAATTTAACAGTACTTTTTTCTGCTGATTCTGATACTTTTTCTGCTGATTTTTCTGCTGATTCTGATGCTTTTTTTACCAATTTATCTGATAATAATTTCGCTGAATCAGCAATATCATTCCCAATCTTGGCAACCTCCATCAATGCATTTCCCATAGATTCATACTGAACTGTTGGCATAGAAAAAATGCTATTAGCAAATGCTGTTATTGCGGCTTCCATTCCTTCTGTCTTGGATATTGAAATATTTCCCAATGCATCTCCCAATTGTTGCTGCCTTGCCTGAATATTTTCCTGCCGCATTTCCTTTGTCACCTTATACCGAAGCAAATCCTCTATCGTTTTAATATCATTTTTCACAATAAAAAGATACTCTTCCTGCAACTGGTGAAATCTCTGCAATTCCTTGGCATAATATGCAGAGCCTACCTGAATATATGAATTCAGCATCAAAGGAAGTTTTTCCTCCATAACTACTTCAACCGCACCAGCAATATTCTCAATAAAAGCTTCTTTCTCAAATTCCTTATCCCTATCTGCAGTTCTATCCGTAAGAGGTTGTTGTATATTCTCTTCCATCTAATCTAAAGCATCATCATTTGATTTCATATCCCCATAATGATTGATTGCCGCCATCACAAACTCCTGTATGGATGAATCTTTCTCTGCCGCAACCCTCTTTAGGATCTCAAATGTCTTCACATGTTCCGGTTTATCCGCATAGAATATGACATTTCTTGTAGCAAATATCTTTACCGGAGCATTAAGGATTGCATTGGTCATATAATCCTGTCTGCTGAGTCCGGACATCGCAATCTTTTTGAAAATAAGCTTCCTATCTTTTCGATTTGTTCTGAATGCTATGGTTACATCCTTTTTCCTGTGATTAGCAAATCTCTTACCTTTGTCTCGTTCCTTTTGTTTTCTTTCCTCCTCTAACGCTTGCCATTCTTCTTTACTCAGCAAGTTTTGAGCCTTTTTCTTTTTACGATTTATAGCTTTATCATAGCTTGGAAATTTTGGTGCTTTCACTGTACTCTCCCTCCTTATCCAACTTATCCGCCATGTCCAACTGTTTATTCGAGAACACATGGCTGTAATCCATCAACACCTTTATGCTTTCATGCCCTGTTCGTGCTGCAATATCAACAGGTGTAAACCCCATTTCTATAAGCAGTGATATATGGCTGTGCCTCAGTGCATGAAGCTTGATTTTCTTGACTTTCGACTTTTTAATTCCTCGCTCCATTTCCTTGTTGAAATAGGTTTTGCAATTAGGAAAGATTTGTTCATCTTCCGAAAAATATTCAATTTTCAGGAAATAGTCTTTAAGTTCCTTGATTAAAAAATCAGGAAGCATAATTGTTCTTTTGCTTTTCGGCGTTTTAGGATCGGTAATAATTTCTTCTCCGTTAATTCTCTGTGCTGATTTACTGATTCGCATTGTCTTTTTATCAAAGTCAAAATCCCCTTTTGTCAATCCTCTGAGTTCTCCTAAACGAATCCCTGTCCAATAAAGAATTTCAAAAGCATAAAATGAAATATCCTTATCTTTAACAGCTTCAATAAATTGCAGATATTCATCTTTAGTCCAGAACTCCACTTCCTCATCACTCTTTTGCTTTCCGATTCTACCTGTAACCTTACAAGGATTTTGTCTTAGTCCGTAATACTTAACGGCATGGTTGAACATACAGCTTAGTTGTGCGTGAATTGACTTAAGATAAGTCGGCTTATATGCTTCTCCTTCCGCATTTTCAATGTTTAAGAGTACATTATGCCACTTCTTTACTACAACAGGCTTAATCTCACTCATTTTCATGCCGCTGAAAAACGGTAAAATCTTTGTCCTTATCATGTGTTCTTTTGTCATCCATGTATTAAGGCGAATGGTTCCTATAACATCGGCTTTATAGAGTTCAAAGTAATCCTCAAAAAGCATATTGAGTGAACCGGACATTTTAACTGTAAAATTTCTTTCATAGGCAACCGCCTCTTTCTTTGTTTCAAAGCCTCTTTTTAGCTTCTTTCTGCTTTGTCCATCCCAATCCTTGTAGTAGAACGAAACGAACCATTTTCCATTTTTTTCGTCCTTATATGCAGGCATTTTTCTCCCTCCTTTGATTTGTAGATTTGTTCCATAAAATATTTCTTATTGATTCTTCCCCTTAGGATAAGAAAGCCGTGTTCAGCCAACTACTTATTCATATCACGAATGATTTTATAAGCTTGTTGCTGCGATATATTTAGTAAATCGGCAACTTCATTTGAAGTAAGAAATAATTTCTCCATCGTACTTTCCTCCTTTCTTTTCAGAAACATATTTGTTTCTGTTTCTATTTTAGATTATAAGTAGCTTTTTTGTTTCTGTCAATGCTTTTTTCTAAATTTTATTTTTCTATTGTATTTTTGCCTATTTTCGATTATATTATTAAAAGAGAAACAAATTTGCTCCTAAGGAGGTGTTTAAATTGAGTTTGGGTAAATTGATAAAGAAATTCCGTGAACTAAGGAGAATTACTCAAAAAGCATTAGGAGACAGAACTCATTTAGATGATGTAAGAATAAGACAGTACGAACTTGATATTCGCACTCCTAAAGACGATGTCTTGGAAAATATTTCTGCCGCACTCCATGTAAACAAAGAATATTTAAAAGAGCCTGATTATCCCTATACGGAACATGATCTAATGCGGTTTTTATTTAAACTTGATGACAGTATTGAAGTGAATATACGACCTGTTATCCTGAATGATGAAGATTCCGAATACACTACCACAGGTATATATTTCGGCAGTGAAGCTATTCTTAGAATCCGTAATATGCTTGAGCAGTGGCAGGAAATGAAAGAAAAATATGAAAATAACGAAATTACAAAAGAAGCATTGGAAGATTGGAAGGCAAATTTTCCCGACAGTCTTAAAAAAGATTATGTTCCTTTTGAAGAAAGTAATCTCAAACGCTTTAATAACGGTATGTCAGTTAAAGTTCCACCGGAAATAAAATAGGCACAGAAAAAGCACATAGCTAAAAGATTTATAATCTTAAAGTTATGTGCTTTGTTTTTACACTATTCGATGATTTAGACGAACTTAGATTTATTGCTGTAATACCATAGAAAGCTCAATTTCATCCTCGTCTTCCGCACCTGTTTCTGCAAATCCAACATTATGGTATAGTTTCAAAGCACCTTTGTTATCCTTATTGCAAGTAAGTGTAATTTTGTTTGAATCACCAAAGGGCTTCTCTCTAATATAAGCGATTATTTGTTCAAGTGCGACTCTTCCGTATCCTTTTCCCTGATTGGAATAATCAATCATCATATGCCAAATATCATATTCTGGAATATCGTAATCATATATGACCATAACGTAGCCAACCATTTTGTCTTCATCATATATTCCAAAAGGCTGACACTGTTCACGGTAAACATAGGCTTGGGCTAAACTACGGATTGGATTGGAAACATATTTTTCCTGTCCATTCCCCAATTTCAGATTAAATGCATCAATAAAGTTTTCTTCTGTAATTTTTCTAAGATTAATCATAAATTCCTCCATAAACTCTTTTAATAATTTAAAAATGGTCTTGTATGAATATCTATGAATAACCAAAGATAAAAAGTGCCGTGGCTTATAAAACCACGGCAAACTACTTCTCAATTCAGAATAACCGAGGTATTCAAAAGATATTCAGATTTAAAATTGACTTTTCTATTCTTCATAATTGAACACCCCTCTTTCATAATATATTAAGTAAAAGATACCACTCATAACTTCCATATGCAATAACAAATTCTAATTTTCTAATTCGTCACCCACTATTTCCACAAAAGCCTCCCACCAAAACGATGGAAGGCTTTCAAACAATTCACCTAAATTTAACAACTCCCTATTGAACCTACTTTTTCAGCTTTTTAGTATCAAAATAGTATCACCAAAGAGTTTTTTGCACCGTTCAATAGCTAAAACCCACTGTTTTCAATGGTTTTATAACAATAACATATTTGTTTCTGTTATTCAAACTCTATCGTCCCAGGGGGCTTGGAGGTGCAATCATATAGCACTCGATTGACATGATCAACCTCATTGATGATGCGGTTCATCACTTTTTCTAAGAGTTCCCAAGGAAGCTGAGCCGCTTCAGCACTCATAAAGTCAATTGTAGTAACGGCTCTGAGAACCACAGCATAATCGTATGTCCTGAAATCGCCCATGACACCAACTGACCTCATATTCGTAAGTGCAGCAAAATATTGATTTATATCATAGTTCAAACCGGCTTTTGCAACTTCTTCGCGGAAAATAGCATCAGCATCCTGAACGATTTTCACCTTATCCGCTGTAACCTCACCAATAATCCTTATTCCGAGTCCGGGGCCAGGGAACGGCTGACGGAAAACAAGTTCCTCAGGTATTCCTAGTTCAAGTCCAACCTTTCGAACCTCGTCCTTGAAAAGATCTCTAAGCGGCTCAATTATTTCCTTAAAATCCACGTGGTCAGGAAGTCCACCGACATTGTGATGGGATTTAATAACTGCGGAAGGTCCGACACCACTCTCAATCACATCTGGATAAATCGTGCCCTGAACCATATAGTCAACTGACCCTATTTTTTTTGCTTCTTCTTCAAAGACACGGATAAATTCCTCGCCGATGATTTTTCGCTTCATTTCAGGGTCTGTAACTCCCTTAAGCTTTTCGTAAAATCTTTCCTTAGCATCAACCTTAATAAAATTCAGGTCATACGAACCAGACGGTCCGAAGATTTCAGAAACCTGCTCCGCTTCATTCTTTCTAAGAAGACCGTGATCGACAAATACACATGTCAGCTGCTTGCCTATTGCCTTCGACATCAGCACCGCTGCCACACTCGAATCAACGCCACCTGATAAGGCACAAAGTGCCTTGCCATCGCCTACAGTCGCCTTTATTTTTTCAATTGTATTTGTAGCAAAAGATGACATCTGCCAATCTCCCTTGCACTCGCAAATCTCATATAAGAAGTTCCTTAGGACCTTATCTCCGTCAACCGAATGGGTAACTTCTGGGTGACATTGCACGGCATAAAGCCTGCGCCTGCTATCTTCCATGGCAGCCACTGGACAAACCTCGGTTGAGGCTGTTTTGTAAAATGCAGGTGGGAGTTTACTAATATAGTCTGTATGGCTCATCCACACAACAGTTTCTTCGGGAACGTCCTTCATAAGTTTTGATTTATCAAATGTTACTTGCATCCGCGTTTTCCCGTATTCGCTTGTTGGTGCAGTTTCAACATTTCCACCGAGCATATGCGCCATGAGCTGCGCGCCATAACAAATCCCAAGAATCGGAATCCCGAGTTCAAACAATTTAGGGTCAGCCAAAATAGCATCGTCCCCATACACGCTATTAGGTCCACCTGTCAAAATAATACCGCTCGGAGCAGCAGCCTTTATTTCTTCAATCGGCATTTTGTAAGAGTGAATTTCACAGTATACGCCATTATCTCTCACTCGCCTTGCTATCAACTGGTTGTACTGTCCTCCAAAATCAAGCACAAAAATTTTCTCTTTACTCATACATCCTACCTCATACTATTTTGTGAAGAATCTTTGAGAATAACATCATGCGCACCGCCCTCAACGATAGATGTCGCAGAAACGAGTGTGATTTTTGCCCCTTCGCGTAGACCAGCAAGATCCAAAAATCCACAGTTACACATGGTTGCCTTTACTTTGTTGAGTGAAAGCTGAACATTTTCTCTCAGCGGACCCGCATAAGGCACATATGAGTCAACTCCTTCCTCAAACTTCATCTTTGAATCGCCGCCCATATCATACCTCTGCCAGTTTCTTGCTCTGTTTGAACCCTCACCCCAGTATTCCTTAACATAGTTGCCGTTCACAACTAGCCTTGCTGTAGGGGACTCGTCGAATCGCGCAAAATATCTGCCCAGCATTATGAAGTCTGCTCCCATAGCAAGTGCAAGCGTCATGTGATAGTCATAAACGATGCCACCGTCAGAACATATAGGAACATAAACTCCTGTTTTCTTAAAATACTCATCACGAGCAGCAGCGACCTCAATCACAGCAGAAGCCTGTCCTCGCCCGATACCTTTCTGTTCTCTTGTTATACAGATTGAACCTCCACCGATTCCAACCTTCACAAAGTCAGCACCTGCCTCAGCGAGGAACATAAATCCATCTCTATCGACAACATTACCAGCACCGATTTTAAGATTATCTCCATACTTTTTGCGAACCCATGCGATAGTTTCAGACTGCCACTCTGTAAATCCCTCAGAGGAATCTATGCAGATAACGTCAACGCCCGCATCAACAAGAGCAGGTACTCTCTCCTCATAGTCCCTTGAATTTATCCCAGCGCCTACCACATATCTTTTGTGCTGGTCAAGCAATTCATTAGGATTGGATTTGTGATTATCATAATCCTTTCTAAATACGAAGTGCGTTAATCGCTGATTTTTGTCTATTATAGGAAGCGCATTGAGCTTATGTGCCCACAAAATATCATTGGCCTCGCTTAGTGTAACGCCTTCTTCAGCATAAACCAGTTCCTCAAACGGCGTCATAAACTCAGAAATCGGTGTTTCTGGAGCCATCCTGCTCGGCCTATAATCTCTTCCTGTAACAATACCGAGAATTTTTCCATCCGACGTACCGTCATCTGTGATTGCAACAGTTGAATGGCCCTTTCTTTTTTTTAGCTCTATCACATCCGCCATCGTCTGGTCTGGTCTTAAATTGCTATCACTTGTAACGAAGCCCGCCTTATATGACTTCACCCTTCTGACCATCTCAGCCTGACTTTCGATAGACTGTGATCCATATATAAACGAAATACCACCTTCTTTTGCGAGTGCAACAGCCATTTTATCATCTGATACTGCCTGCATTACAGCTGATACCAGAGGAATCCTAGCCTTTATCGCAGGCTCCTCTCCTTTTTTGAATTTAACGATTGGCGTGGTCAGATTGACATTTTCCAGTCTGCAATCCTTTGAAGAGTACCCTGGTACCAAAAGATATTCATTAAAAGTTCTCGATGGTTCGTTAAAAAAATGTGCCATTCAAATGCCTCCTTTTGTTATTCTCTTTAAATTAAAAGCCCAAGCCACAGCATTGCCCTGACCCGGACCATTTTATTTCCTAAATATCAAAACCTTTTAGATTTAGAGTTTTTTTAACTCATTAACGCAGCTCTCGCATATATTTTTGCCACGAATTTCTTTGATATTTTCTTTACTGCCACAAAATACACATGATGCGTCAAATTTCTTTAGCATAATATATTCCCCGTCGACGAATATTTCAAGATAATCGTCTGTCTTAATATTGAGAACCCTTCTCAGTTCAACCGGGATTACAACCCTTCCAAGAGCATCAACCGGCCTTGTTATACCTGTTGTTTTCATTTCCTATCCTCCCCATCAAAACAATTGGACTCCCTAACTGCTCTTCTCTCAGCAGTTTTTTCATTTATTTGCTTTCTTCTTGATGGTGCAAATCTTGAGCCTCTGGCTCTTCTCTCTTCTCTTACCTGTTCGCTCTTCATAGTTCTCTTAGCGCGGCCTGATCCGCCATCTCGAGCGCTACCTGCAAGACCTGAGAAGTTAAGAACAATATCCTTGACCGTGCTCCCTGCATTCCTGATGTCAGAAAAATTAGAAATCAATGTCTTAGGAGATGTCGCACTCAATTTGTCCTTAAATCCATCTTTGAAATTTGAAACAGATTCAACAACACCATCAACACCTTCATCAAGTTGATCTGCCCTATTTGCAACAATCGCACTTACCGCTTGTGCATCCTCGAGTATAAGCAATACCCTCTTTAGTGCCTTCAAAGCATTGGCAATTAGCACGATAATAAAGACAACCAAAACGATTAAAGCTATAATTAAAATTCCCAAAAGCACAGTTTTCACATCCAGTGTTAACATATTCAATCCTCCCTTTATAAGTTAAATTATACAAGTTTTTCCAAAATTTAGCAATAATAATCACTATACTCTTTCATAAATTTTTAAGATTTCCTGAGTATAGTTACCATCATTTTCATAAATAACCATAGGCCTCATGAATCTAAGATTTTCTCCTCCATTCTTAATGCTGCGAACGAGAACAAATTTTGGTTCTCCACTAATGTTCGATGAAACCATTCTGATATCTCTAGGCTCAAGACAAGCATCTCTTAGGGAAGCGAACACATCTATAAGCCTCTCTGGTTTATGTATAAGGTAAAACTCTGCGCCTCTTTTCAGAATATTTGAAGCGAAAAAGCAAAAATCGCTCAAACTACCCTTTATTTCACGTCTTGCAGCGTCCTTAATCGAATTCATACTTGGAATGCTAGCATTAGATTTGAAATACGGAGGATTACACAAAACAAAATCACATTCAAGGCTATGACGATTTAGCATTTCACTATCTCTGAATTCTGGAGCATTTGTAAAATCAAGGCCTTTGTTCTCCCTGACATCATAAACCCCATAAAATATTCTTTTATCCAATCCGTTTTTAACCGCAGACTGTTTTGCTAGTTTCACAAAATATTTTTCAATATCCAGTCCTATAATTTTATCAAGACTTGTCTTATGTGCTAGGATGAGCGGAATAACTCCTGTGCCAGTACCTAGGTCAACCGCTATTCCTTCAGTAGATTTCTTCTTTTCATTAATAAAATTTGCGGCAAAATCTGCAAGCAGGACCGCATCAATACCGTATGAAAATTGCTTTCTATCCTGTAAAATACTATAATCTCCGAACCCTATTTTGTCCCAGCAGACTCGCACATCATTATCATTCATCTATGCCTTCCTCTTGAGAACATTGACAACCGTTGCATGCTTCACACCCGTTTTTATTCTTTTTATTTACGGGCTTCGACTTTTTTGTTCTTTGAATCTCTTGCTTTGGATAAACCCTTAAATCAGCTTCTAGTTTTTCGTTACCATTCTCATCAAGTTCCCCTGTAAACAGCCTCACCCTCACCGTTTCTTCGAGTATATTCGTATCAAACACCTTCCCCATACCATCAGGTGTTTTAACCTTCTCACCGTTATCAGGAATACCATCTCTAAGTTTAATATAAAGATCATTCTCATATTTAAGACAGCACATAAGACGCCCACATACGCCCGATATCTTTGTTGGATTCAAAGAAAGATTCTGGTTCTTTGCCATCTTAATTGAGACTGGCTGGAAGTCAGAAAGCCAAGTAGTACAGCATAAGCTTTTCCCGCAGTTCCCGATTCCACCAAGCATCTTAGCTTCATCTCTTGAACCTACCTGCCTGAGTTCAATCCTCATATGAAAGACACTAGCTAAATCTTTAACCAATTCTCTAAAATCGATTCTACCATCTGCGGTAAAATAAAAAATTACCTTGTTTCCGCTAATAGTAAATTCCACATCAACAAGCTTCATATCAAGATTTCTTTTCAGAATCAGCTCCTGACAAATCGCCATAGTTTCTTCTCTTTTCGATTCATTCTCCATATGCTGCTTATGGTCTTCCTCATTAGCGATTCTAATCACAGGCTTAAGAGGCCTTGATATATCTTCGTTCTTCATTTCCGTTATCCCAAGATATACCTTACCGAATTCAATTCCTCGAGCAGTTTCAACGATAACATAATCTCCCTGCACAATGCTTAAGTCCTGCGGATCAAAAAAGTATGTTTTGCCAGTATTTCTAAATTTTACTCCGACAACTTTAGTCATCAAATCCTCCAAATTTCAATATCATAACACCAAACACGTTTCCAATACTTATATTTCTGCTAAGCGATTTGCGTGCCTCTATCACAGCAGCAATTTCAGACAAAAGCTGGTTTGGATCTTCCCCATCGTATAATCTCATTCTTAAATTATCTTCGATACTTTGTAATAGTCCATAGGCATCCTCATAATTTTTAAGTTGAGTCAAAAGCATGTTTTTTGACTTATAAAAAAATTTGCTCTCCCTAAGATTATCAACGAGTTCATCAATTTCACAGTTTCGATCTAACAAAACAGCTTCGCCAAGATACATATTGCTACATCTTGACCTAATAGTCTGCCTAAGTAGTTCTATTTTATCAGTTAATAGAAAAATTATTGTTTTCCCATGCGGTTCCTCAAGTGTCTTTAGCAATCTGTTTTGTGCTACTTGATTCATCCTATCAGCCTTATTTATTATTATAAATTTATAACTTTTTTCGATTGGTGCTCTCGAAATTACGCCCTGCACATCCTCAATCTGCGATGTAAGAAAATCATGCTCTCCCGCAGGATTAAAAAAATGAAAATCGGCATAATTATTATCCTTGAGCATCTTTAGAATGAGGGAAATTGATCTCTTTTTATCATCCCTAAAAATCACCCTTGAAACAAACTCATAAATAAAATTTATTCGATCGCTTTCGTTTGAGCCATATACGATATAGCTATGCATTAGATTGCCCGATTCCGCAATTTTCATCCATTTATCAAACAACAAAATAGCAATCTCCTCACTCTTGAAAACACGACAAAACAATAACCAAAAAAAATCAAAAATTACATTGATTCTTGCAAAAAATTCTCACAGATATCTAAAACAGCATTTCTAACGCGACCATGTATATCCTCAATGCTTCCATCCCCATCAACTACTACAAAACGATCTGGATTTTTGTTAACAATATCCTTATAGCCATCGTATACCTTCTGGTGAAAACTTAATTTTTCAAGTTCAAGTCGATCGAGATGTGTTCTTGCAGAGGCTAAATTGTTGACTCTAGACGATGATATTGACTCTTTCCCTTCATTAGAAGAAGAAAGAGATGTGTTAGCAGAAACACTATCAGCAATGCGATTCCTAGCAAGCTCAGGGTCCAAGTCAATAAATATTGTTCGATACGGCATGATATGATTAACCGCTATTTTGTTAATAACTGAAACGCAATCACCTAACTGCCTGCCATAGGCTTGATATGCTATTGAAGAATCGACAAAGCGGTCACAAATAACAAGCTTACCTTCCTCAAGTGCTGGTTTAATAATTTCTTGAACATGCTGAGTTCTAGCTGCGGCATAAAGCATAGCTTCAGTCAAATCATCCATCTCTACATGAGCATTGTCCAAAATAATATCCCGAATTTTCTCTCCAATTTTAGTTCCACCAGGTTCTCTTGTAAATAGAATCTCAAAATCAAAAATCGAGTGCTGGCACAAAAAATCGCGCAACAAATTAATTTGCGTTGTTTTTCCAGAGCCGTCAGGTCCTTCAATGGAAATAAATAATCCTTTATTCACAAATTTCACCTAAATCTATCTTTTCGCGTGGACGCTTGTGACTGATAGTTCTGAACCCTATCTCTTTTCTTTGAAGCACTAAGTGCTCTATATGTGTATCTTACAAGATACAACGAGAAAATAAAAAAAGGCAAAACAATCAAACAAACAAATATAATTTTCATGAGTATCATTATATCATATTTCCCTTTATTTTACAGAATTATTTGAAAACAGTGTTAAAAGTTAAATCAAAGATATTAAAAAACCGCTAAACAATTGTCCAGCGGTTTAAGTCAAACCGGCAACGACCCGCTTTCCCAGGCAGTCACCCACCAAGTATCATAGGCGCTAAGGAGCTTAACTTCTGTGTTCGAGATGGGAACAGGTGTGACC
>QWCE01004932.1_pt1 | contig 13636 bp, 11 predicted proteins | sample 1972531 | NCBI WGS metagenome assembly QWCE01 (sample SAMN09866716, study PRJNA288562) | Human gut metagenome isolate term4_stool, whole genome shotgun sequencing... | reverse complement strand
TGCTGCTGGTGGACGATATCCAGTTCATCGCCGGCAAGGAGTCCACCCAGGAAGAGTTCTTCCACACGTTCAATTCCCTGCACGATGCCCACAAGCAGATCGTCATCGCCTCTGATCGCCCGGCCAAGGAGATCAAGAGTCTGGAAGAGCGTCTGCGCACCCGCTTTGAGTGGGGCCTGACCGCCGATGTCCAGCCGCCGGATTTTGAGACCCGCGTGGCCATCGTCAAGCGCAAGGCCGAGCTGCTCCACCTGGATCTGCCCGAGGACGTGGCCGAGTTCATCGCCAACCACCTGAAAAACAACATCCGCCAGCTGGAGGGCGCTGTCAAAAAGCTCAACGCCTACTACATGCTGGAGGGCATCCAGCCCGTCATCAGCGTGGCACAGAACGCCATCAAGGACATCCTCAACGAGACCCAGCCCGTGCCCGTCACCATCGAGAAGATCGTGGGCGAGGTTTCCCGCACGTTCAACGTCTCCCCTGCCGACATCCGGGGCACCAAGCGGAACGCCAACGTGGCCTCCGCCCGCCGCGTGGCCATCTACATCCTGCGCGAAGTCACCGGGATGAGCATGGAGGAGATCGGCCGGGAGTTCTCGGGCCGCGATCATTCCACCATCGTCTACTCTCTCAAGACCATGGAGCGGGACATGAAGAACGACCAGCATCTGCGGGAGACGGTCAGCGACATCATCAAAAACGTCAAGGCCTGACACCCGCACGGGCTTAAAAGTCCGACTTTTAAAGGGGATAAAACCCAAAATATGGGGAGTTTTACCCACAATTGGTGCAAAACAGAACAAGATATAGTGGTTTTGGGCCGAATCTTTCCACTCTTTCCACGGAGTTTTCAACATTCAACGCTCAGATTCCACATGGGAAGTGGAAAGAACCCGCAGCTTCCCCATTTCAACATTTCTTTCACACCCGATTCACAAACCCGTGGAAACCGAAACCCCGGCATCCCGCCAAGACATTCCGGAGTTTTCCACAAGTTCCCCACTCCCTACTACGGTTACTACAACAAGTTCAATATAGATCGAGAGAAAATGTCCATCACTTTTGGGGCAGCTTTCTCCGATACCATCCGAAAAAAGGAGAGAAACCAAGTTGAACATCATCTGCGACAAGACCCTCCTGAGCGCGGCCATTGACGGCGTTTCCAAAGCAGTCACCCTACGCTCTACCATCCCCGTACTGGAGGGCATTTTACTCAAAGCCGAGGGGTTCCAGCTGACTCTGACCGGCTACGACCTCGAAATGGGCATCGTGACCACCATTGAAGCGAACGTCAAAGAGCCCGGTGAGATCGTGCTGAACGCAAAGCTGCTCAGCAGCATGATTAGCCGAATGCCTGCCGGCCAGATCACCATTCAGTCCGCTGACAACGGAAAAACCACGATCCAGAGTGGTGTTGCCCAGTTTGAGATCCAGTCCATGGCCGCGACCGACTTCCCCGAGCTTCCCAATACCGGCGCCGAGGAGACCCTGACCATCCCCACCGGCGTACTGCGGGACATGATCGACCGTACCCTGTATGCCGTCAGCCAGGACGAGAAAAAACCGGCCCATACCGGCGAGCTGTTTGAGATCGAGCCCGACAAACTGACCATCGTGGCCCTGGACGGCTACCGCCTGGCCATCGTCGAGCGGCCGGTCACTGCCGTCAAGGACATCCGGATCATCGTGCCCAGCAAGACCATGACCGAAGTGGCCCACCTGCTGCCCAACGACGACGAGGAGCTGGTGCACATCTGCGCCAACCGCCGCTATGTCGTCTTCATGACTGCCGGTTACACCATCATGAGCCGCCTGATCGAGGGCGAGTTCCTCAACTACCACAATGTCATCCCCTCCGGCAGCCGGACACGGGTGACTTTGGACACAAAAGAGTTCATCGAGACCATCGAGCGCGCCTCTCTGATTATTACAGAGCGTTTAAAAAATCCCCTCCGCATCAGTTTTACAAATGGTAAAGTCGTCGTCCGTTGCCAGACCAACCTGGGCCGCGTCGTCGATGAGTTCCGCGCCGAGTGCGAGGGCGAAGAGGTGGAGATCGGCTTCAATAACCGTTACCTGCTGGACGCGCTCCGCAACGCCCGGACCGAGCAGGTCAAAATGGAGATCAGCGGCCCCCTGAGCCCGGTCAAGGTCCTGCCTGCTGAGGGCAATGACTTCCTGTACCTGGTCCTGCCTGTCCGCTTCAAGAACGATTAAGAGGCAATATTATGCAGAAAATTCTCATCCATACGGAATTTATCAAGCTGGACGCCCTGCTGAAATACGCCGGCCTGTGCGAGACGGGCGGCGAGGCCAAAGAGCTGGTGCAGGGCGGGGCCGTCAAAGTCAACGGCGAAGTCTGCACCATGCGGGGCAAAAAATGCCGCGCGGGCGATGTGGTGGAGCTGGATGGCCAGAGTATCGAAGTCGGGCAGGGGCAGTAAATGCGTCTGCTCTCACTTGAAGTCCAGAATTACCGGAACATCGCTTCCGCCAGCCTTACCCCCGGCCGGGAGCTGACCGTCATCTGCGGCAACAACGGCCAGGGCAAGACGAACCTGCTGGAGGCCATTTGGCTGCTCACCGGCGGCAAGAGCTTCCGGGGCGGCAAGGATGCCGAGCTGGTGCGCCGGGGCGAACCGTTCGCGGTACTGGAAGCGTCCACCCAGCGTGCACAAAAAGACGAACAGGAGCCGGATGACCCGACCCGTGTCCGCCTGACCATCGGCACACCGGATTCCCCACGCCCGGGCCGGACAGCCTCGGTAAACGGGGCACCGCCCAAGCGGGCCGCAAGCCTGGCAGGCAGTTTTCCGGCTGTCGTCTTTGACCCCGGGCATCTGAGCCTGGTCAAGGGCGCGCCGGAGGGGCGGCGAAAATTTCTGGACGCTGCCCTCTGCCAGCTTTACCCCGGCTACCTGACCATCTACCGCCGCTATGTCCGGGCCTTGCAGCAGAAAAACGCGCTGCTGCGCCGCTCTTCGACTGCGCCGGAGCGCCCCTATGCGGAAAAAGCAGCCCTGCTGGAAGTGCTGAACAATGAACTTGCCCTCCAGGGCGAGGCCATCCAGCAGCGGCGGCGGGCGTACCTTGCAAAGCTGGCTCCGCTGGCCTGCGCCAATTATGAGGAGCTTTCCCGGGGAGCCGAACGGCTCACCCTGCGGTATGCGGCCCAGTTTGAGCCGGGCGGCCTGGCGGCCCTGTTCAAGGCACGCCAGGCCGAAGAACTCCGGGCCGGGCAGAGCCTTTGCGGCCCCCACCGGGAAGATCTGGAGCTGCTGCTGGATGGCCAGCCCGCCAGAGTGTTTGCCAGCCAGGGACAGCAGCGGAGCGTCGTCCTGAGCCTGAAAATGGCGGAGGCGGCAGCGGCTGCGTCCATTACCGGGGAACACCCGGTGCTGCTGCTGGACGATGTGCTCAGTGAGCTGGACGATGGCCGCAAGCAGTATCTGCTGACCCGGATGCGGGAAAAGCAGACATTCGTTACCAGCTGCGACGACACCGCGTTCCTCAAAACGGACGGCGAGGTCTACCGGATGAACGGCGGTGTCCTGAGCAAGGCATAAGACCTGGCTCCTGCGTCAGCGCCTGAGAGGGCGCATCAGAAAAGAGGCTTGTATGTATCTTCATCTGGGGCGGGATTATGTCCTGAACGACCGGGACGTCATCGGCATCTTCAATCTGGAGACGACCACCATCTCTCCCCGGGGGCGGGAGTTCCTCAATTACGCCCAGAAGCATGGGGCGGTGGTCAGCCTCTCGGATGAGCTGCCCCAGAGCTATGTGCTGGCCGATGCCCCGGTGGACACGGTCTATCTTTCGGAGCTGTCCCCCGCCGCGCTGAAACGGCGTGCGGAACGGCCCCTGCCCGAGGGCGTGGAAGCCATCCGGGCAAAAAAATGATTATACAAATAGTTATCAACACGCGGAGCGGATGCTCCTGCGTTTTCAGTTTGGTTTGAAAAATCTGAAACAAAAGGGAGAAAGGAAATGGCAGAGGAAATTATCACCAGCACCAACGTGGAAACCGCCACGGACCACGAGTATAACGCCAGTGAGATCCAGGTCCTGAAAGGCCTGGAAGCGGTGCGCAAGCGCCCGGGCATGTATATCGGCTCGACCGGCGAGCGCGGCCTGCACCATCTGGTCTATGAGATCGTGGACAACGCCATCGACGAGGCGCTGGCCGGTTACTGCAACCACATTGAGGTCAAGATCCTCAAGGACAACATCATTCAGGTCACGGATAACGGCCGCGGCATCCCCGTGGATATCCAGGCGGATACCGGCCTGCCCGCTGTCACCGTTGTTTACACTATCCTCCACGCCGGCGGCAAGTTCGGCGGCGAGAATTCCGGCTACAAGGTGGCCGGCGGCCTGCACGGCGTCGGCGCTTCCGTCGTCAACGCCTGCTCCGAGTGGCTGACCGTCGATGTCCGCCGCGACGGCCACGAGTACGAGCAGACGTTCCGCCGCGGCGACCCGGACGGCCCCCTCAAGACCGTTGGCACCGTGGACCCTGGTGTCACCGGCACCCGCGTCACGTTCAAGCCGGACCCGGAGATGTTCAAGGATACCACCGTTTACAACTTTGAGACGCTGGAAAAGCGCCTGCGGGAAGAGAGTTTCCTGAATGCGGGTGTCAAGATCACCCTGACCGATGAGCGGGAGCTCTACACCCCCGTGCTGGAGGACGGCCAGGAGGGCGAGCCCTGCTACCGCACCGAGGTCATGTGCTATGAGGGCGGCATCAAGAGCTTTGTCACTTACCTCAACGAGAAACGCAACCTCGAAGTGCTCCACCCCAATGTCATCTATCTCAAAGGCCAGACCGATCGCGGCATGGCTGAGATCGCCCTGCAGTACAACTCCAGTTACAATGAGCTGGTTTTGAGCTTTGCCAACAACGTCAACACCCCGGACGGCGGCACCCACGAAGAGGGCTTCCGCACCAGCCTGACCCGCGTGTTCAACGATTACGGCCGCAGCCACGGCCTGCTGAAAGACAAGGATGAAAACCTCTCCGGCTCCGATGTCCGCGAGGGCCTCATCTGCGTCATCTCCGTCAAGCTGCAGGAGGCCGAGTTTGAGGGCCAGACCAAGGCAAAGCTGGGCAATACCGAGATCCGCACCCTCGTCTCCAATATGGTCTATACCAAGCTGATGGAGTTCTTTGAGGAGAACCCCGGTGTGGCCAAGGCCATCTTTGAAAAGGCCACCCAGGCGGCCCGTGCCCGCGCCGCGGCCAAAAAGGCCCGTGAGCTGGTCCGCCGCAAGAGCGCGCTGGAGACCAGCCGGATGCCCGGCAAGCTGGCCGACTGCCGCGAGAAAGACCCCTCCCGCACGGAGATCTTCATCGTCGAGGGTGATTCCGCAGGCGGCTCCGCCAAGATGGGCCGTGACTCGGCCATCCAGGCAATCCTCCCCCTGTGGGGCAAGATGCTCAACGTGGAAAAAGCCCGTGCCGACCGCATTTACGGCAACGATAAGCTGATGCCTGTTGTGCTGGCCCTGGGCTGCGGCATTGGCGAGGAATTTGATATCACCAAGCTGCGCTATGACAAAGTCTTCATCATGGCCGATGCCGATGTCGATGGTTCTCACATCTGCACCCTGATGCTGACGTTCTTCTTCCGCTATATGCGCCCCCTCATTGAGCAGGGCCATGTGTATGTTGCTCAGCCGCCCCTGTTCAAGGTGCAGAAAGGCAACACCATCAAGTACGCCTACAATGACGCCGAAATGGCTGTCCTTTCCCAGGAAATGCCGGGTGCCAAGATCAACCGCTACAAAGGCCTTGGTGAGATGAACCCCGAGCAGCTGTGGGAGACCACCATGAACCCCGAGAACCGCGTCATCGTCCGCATCACCATTGAGGACGCGGAAAAGGCCGACGAGGCATTCACGATCCTGATGGGAGATCAGGTCGAGCCCCGCCGCCGCTTCATTGAGACCAACGCCCAGTACGCAAAACTGGACGTTTAACCTGTAGAAATCCACGGAGGAACAAATGGAAGAAGATTATGTGATGATACCGGGCAGCGGTACCAAGATGATCATTCGGGATGTCAAGAAAGAGATCGAGACAGCCTTTCTGGATTACTCCATGTCGGTCATCGTGGCCCGTGCCCTGCCGGACGTGCGGGACGGCCTGAAGCCGGTCCACCGCCGCATCCTTTACACCATGCATGAGCGTGGCAATGATCCCAGCCACCCCTACCGCAAGTCCGCCGACACCGTTGGTGCCGTGCTGGGCTCCTACCACCCCCACGGCGACGCGTCGGTCTACGACGCGATGGTCCGTCTGGCACAGGATTTCTCCCTGCGCTACCCGCTGGTGGATGGCCAGGGTAACTTTGGTTCGGTCGATGGCGACCCCCCGGCTGCTTACCGTTACACCGAGGCCCGCATGAGCCGGATGGCCGTGGAGATGCTGACCGATATCGACAAGGACACCATCGACTGGGACCCCAACTTTGATGAGACCAAGAAAGAGCCCAGCGTCCTGCCCAGCCGCTTCCCCAACCTGCTGGTCAACGGCAGCCAGGGCATTGCGGTTGGTATGGCCACCAACATCCCGCCCCACAACCTGGGCGAGGTCATTGACGGCTGTGTGGCCTATATCGACAACCCGGACATCGACCTGCCCGGCCTGATGGAGTATATCAAGGGCCCGGACTTCCCCACTGCCGGCATTATCATGGGCCGCAGCGGCATCCGTGCCGCCTACGCCACCGGCCGCGGCAAGATCACCCTGCGCGGCCGCGCCACCATTGAGGAAAAGAAGAACGGCCGCGCCCAGATCATCGTCACCGAGATCCCCTATATGGTCAACAAGGCGCGCCTCATTGAGAACATTGCGGACCTCGTAAAAGACAAGCGCATTGAGGGCATCAGCGACCTGAACGATGAGACCAACCGCAAGGGAATGCGGATCGTCATTGACGTCCGCAAGGACGCCAACCCTCAGGTGGTGCTGAACCAGCTGTACCAGTATACCCAGCTGCAGGATACCGTGGGTGTCATCATGCTGGCCATTGACCACAAGGTGCCCAAGGTCCTGACCCTGAAGCAGATGATCCAGAAGTACGTCGAGTTCCAGGACGAGATCGTCCGCCGCCGTACCCAGTATGACCTGAAAAAGGCCAAGGAGCGCGCCCATATCCTGGAGGGCCTGAAAAAGGCTACCGACATCGTGGATGAGCTGATCGCCACCATCCGCGCCTGCAAGGGCGGCATGTCGGAGGCAAAGGCTGCCATCATGGAGCAGTTCGGCTTTGATGACCCGCAGGCAGACGCGATCGTCAAATTGCAGCTGGGCCGTCTGGCCGGCCTCGAAATTTTAAAGATCGAGGAAGAGCTGGGTGCTCTGCAGGCAAAGATCGAGGATTGGGAAGACATCCTGGCCAACGACGCCCGGGTGCTGGAGATCGTCAAGAACGAGCTGCTGGAGATGAAGAAGCGGTTTGGCGACGAGCGCCGCACCGAGATCGAGACCGTCAGCGGCGAGGTGGACATCGAAGACCTCATCGCCGAGGAGCAGTGTGTCTATACCCTCACCGAGGCAGGCTATATCAAGCGCCAGCTCAAGGCCACCTATCAGGCCCAGAAGCGCGGCGGCCGCGGCATTTCCGGCATGACCCGCAAGGAAGAAGACATCGTGCAGGAGATGTTTGTCGGCTCCACCCACGATTATGTCCTCTTTGTCACCGATAAGGGCCGCCTCTTCCGCCAGAAAGGCTATACCATCGCCGAGGGCAGCCGTACCAGCAAGGGCACCAACATTGTCAATCTGCTGCAGCTGGCCGAGGGCGAAAAGGTAACCAATATGCTCTGCCAGCATACAGATGCAGACCAGGAGGGCGGTTTTGTCACCATGGTCACCAAGCAGGGCCTCATCAAGCGCACCCCGCTGGAGCAGTACGCCAACATCCGCAAGAGCGGCCTCATCGGCATCGCGCTGAACGAGGGCGACTCTCTGGCATGGACCCGCCTGACCTCCGGCCACGATATGCTGATCGTTGCCACCCGCAACGGCCAGGCCATCCGCTTCAATGAAGAGGACGCCCGCCCCATGGGCCGCGGAGGCCATGGCGTCCGGGCCATCAAGCTGGCCGAGGGCGATGAAGTCATCGGCGTCTGCATCTGCCGCGAAGGCGGCACGGTGCTCACCGTGACCGAGAACGGCAAGGGCCGCCGCTCCGAGATCGACACCTACCGTATCACCGCGCGCGGCGGCAAGGGCATCCGCAACTACGATGTCTCCAAGGACAAAGTCGCCGCCGTCAAGATCGTGGACGATGTGGACGACGTGCTGCTGAGCAGCCAGGAGGGCATCATCATCCGCCTGCACGCCAACGAGATCCCCGTCCAGAGCCGCTATGGCTCCGGTGTCCGGGTCATGCGTCTGGGCGAGAACGACAAGGTCATGGTGCTGGCCCGTACCGACCACGACGACGAGGCCCAGACCGAGACCATCGAGGCTGAGGAGGGCGATGAGCCCACCGCGGAGCAGCTGGCCGCCATGGAGGCAGCCGATGAGGCCTCCGCCGCCGAAGCGCCGGAGGCAGAAAATAACGCCGAAGAATGATTTAAAAGAAAACCTCTCAGGCCGCGCTCTGGCGCGTCCAGCAATCCTCCCTCTGCCGCTGGCGCGACATCTCCCTCCGGCCGGAGGGAGTCTGTCCTGGCAGGGGAGCCCAATAGAGGAATGCAGAAGTTAGCCTGGACTTCGCATGGGGAATGTGATAAAATGAGCGAACAATCACAAATACCCATGGGGGAGTAGCAGGCACTTTGCAGGAGTGCAGCAAGTCAACACAATGGCCGCTTGGTCGCGGTCTGGCTTGCTTTCATTTGCGAGACTCATGTGTTTTGGCGCGCGTACCAACGCCCGGCACATGGAGTCAGTTTGTAAAAAATGACCCGGAATTGGACGTTGCGCGCCAATTCCGGGTTTTTGTTTTCAATCCAAAGTTCCTCGCAAAGCTTACCCCTCTGGGGGAGCTGTCACTGCGCGGCAATGACGGAGAGGGCAACCGCAGAAAAACCACTGATTTCCGGTCAATTTCAGGAGGCAATTTTTATGGAGTGGAGTTTCGTCTTTTTCCTCAACAGCGCCCTGCTGGGCGTAGGCCTTGCCATGGATGCATTCTCGGTCTCGCTGGCCAACGGCCTGCATGACCCCTACATGTCCCGCCGCCGGGGCGCCATCATTGCAGGTACCTTTGGCGTTTTTCAGGCCGCTATGCCCATGGCGGGCTGGCTCTGCGTCCACACCATCGTGGAGTTATTCTCGGCCTTTGAAAAGTTCGTCCCCTGGATCGCACTGGCCCTGCTGGGCTACATCGGCGGCAAGATGCTTATGGAGGGCATCAAGGGCGAGGAAGCCGAGGAGGCCGCCGAGCTGAGCGCCGGTACTCTCTTTATGCAGGGCGTGGCCACCAGTATCGACGCCCTTTCGGTCGGCTTCACCATCTCGGAGTACGGCTGGCTGATGGCACTGGTCTGCTCCCTCATCGTGGCAACGGTCACGTTCTTCCTCTGTGAGGCAGGTTTGAGCCTTGGCAAAAAGTTTGGAACCCAACTCTCCGGCAAAGCCTCCATCCTGGGTGGTGTTATCCTCATCGGCATTGGGTTGGAGATTTTTATTTCGGGCGTGCTCGGCTAAATGCAGATACAAAAGGAGTCCTGTGCGGTTGAACGCACAGGACTCCTTTTGATGATGTTCCCCGTGGAACAATTCTGCATTATTTTTCCGGCTCAAAATAATCGGCGTATTCTTCCGTGAGCCGGGAGCCCAGGCGGCGGATGCCGCCGTAGAGATGGCGCTCCACCAGCGGCTCAAAGGCGGCCAGGTCGCACCGCTCAATGGCGTCGATCAGGTTCTGGTGGTCCGCGATGACCTCCGCCAGCCCGCCGCTGGTGATGGTGTCCAGCATCCGGAAGCGGCTGTAATCGGCGTGAGCGTTCTGCAGCGTGCGAAAGAGGTACATTTTGCCCATGGCGGCAAACCAGGTCTCATGGAGCAGGCGGTCTGCCTCGTACAGACGGTTATAGTCCGGCGTTTCGGCCTGGGCCAGGGCCGCGTAGGCGTCGGCCCGGCGGCGGATGAGAGCCCGCTGTTCCGGCGTGCAGTGGGGCGCGAAATCCCGCAGCACCCGGGCCTCCACGGCAGTGCGCTCATAGATGAGCTCATCCACGATCTCCCGGTTGAGCCGGGTAACGGTAGTGCCCTTGTACGGCACGATCTTCACCAGCCCTTTTTCCTGCAATTTTTGCAGCACCACCCGGATGAGGGTGCGGGGGGCCCCAAAGCGGGCGCAGAGCGGGTTCTCGCTCAGGGAGCTGCCCGGCCGGATGGTCAGGTCAATGATCTCCCGCTCCAGCACCTCGTAAATTTCAGCATCAGTTTTGTATTGTTCCATTATGGTTCTCCTAAAAGAAAGGCGCTGCTCCGTCCAACCTCTCCGTCATCTTCGCTTTGCTCGATGCCACCTCTCCTGGCAGGAGAGGCTTTGGCAGAAGTTATCAGTTTTTAAGCGGATCGCTGCGCTCCAAAACACACATTGCCGGGAGGCTTCCTACACTTGGCTCCCCTATTAGGGGAGCTGGCCGCGCCAAAGCGCGGTCTGAGAGGTTTTCTTGAAAATCAAATAAAATAGTCCCACGGTTCCCCTGCTGGCATGGCCAACGTGAATTCCATCTTCTCTCCGCTCACCGGGTGGAAGAACTGCAGCCGGGCGCTCTGCAGGGCGATGGCCCCCTTGGTGCGGCTGCCGTACTTGCCATCGCCCCAGAGCGGATGCTTCCGGGAGGCGAACTGCACCCGGATCTGATGGGTCCGCCCGGTGTGGAGGGTGATGTCCGCCAGACTGAACGCTCCATCTTCTGCCGTGGCCGCAATGCGATACTCCAGTACAGCTTCTTTCACACCCTTGCGGGGGCGGCTGACCGGGAAGACCCGGCCTTTCCGGCTGTCCTTGAACAGGTGATCCCGCAAAGTACCCTCAGCGGGGAGCGCTTCGTCCGGGCCGCCTGCAATCACAGCCCGGTACTGTTTGATAAAACGGGGAGCGGCGGGTGTCCCCTCGGCCCGGCCATCCTGCACGGCATAGGCCTCCTGGCTCCGCGTTACCTGACGGCTCAGGGCCGCTGCCGCCTGCGGGGTCTTTGCATAGACCATCAGGCCCGAGACGCCGGTGTCCAGACGGTGGATGACGCCGACGTAAGCGTCCGGCTTCCCCCATTGCTCCCGGAGCCGCTGAGGCACGCCCTCTTCGCTGGAGCACCCGGCGGGCTTGTCCAGCACGACAAGGGCATCGTCTTCATAGATGATAAAACTCACAGCTTGCCCTCATCCAGCAGGGCCTTGAGCTTGAGCACGCCTGCAATGGTCTTGCCGTCCTTGATCTCCCCGCTCATGACCATTTCGTAAGCCTTTTGCAGCGGGACGCGGTCCGGCGTCAGGAATTCGTCATCGTCCAGGTGCATCTGCGTTTTGTGGAGGCCTGTTGCCACCCACATATAAATGATCTCCGTGTCATAGCCCACGGTGGGGTAAAACTGGCCCAGAGAGGTGTAGTGGTCGGCGGTCAGGCCGCACTCTTCTTCCAGCTCCCGCTGGGCGGCGAGGAACGGGTCCTCCCCTTTTTCCAGCTTGCCGGCGGGCAGCTCCCACAGCTCCTGCTGCATGGCGTAGCGGAACTGCCGCACCATGCAGAGGGTGCCATCCTCAAAGTAGGGCAGGATGCAGGCACCACCGTGGTGGTGCACCACCTCCCGGCCGGCGGTCTCGCCGTTTTCCAGCAGGGCCACATCGTTGGTCAGGGTGATGACCCGGCCCTCAAAAATCACTTCACTGGAAAGTGTTTTCTCATAATGTACCGCAGAATCCATTGCTTTTTCCTCTCCGTTTCCATGGTAGTCTGTGTTCAGTTTACGGCAACTGCCACGGGCTTGTCAATTCCAAAATTAAGAATTTGTTCAGAAACCACGGGGTTATCTTAATAAAACGTTAGCATGTCAGTCTGCTGGATTCCACAAAGAACACATCCATCAAAAACAACCAAAAAAAATCTTGAATTTTTGTTGTGTTTTGCCAGCTGGTTTGCATTTACTTCTGGGGCGGAATTTGCTAATATAATATATGAGCAATAGTGCCTTTCTGGGGTTCTCCGGCCCCGCCGGGGCGCGATTGCCCCGCGCAAAAGGTACCAAATTCTGAACAATGGAGGAAGAAAAATGCCTAGAGCAAAGCAAACCATGGATGGCAATACCGCTGCTGCCCATGTAGCATATGCCTACACGGACGTGGCTGCTATCTACCCCATTACCCCGTCTTCTCCGATGGCTGACTCCGTGGACCAGTGGTCCGCAGCTGGCCAGAAGAACATTTTCGGCAACCAGGTCAAGGTCGTCGAGATGGAGTCCGAGGCCGGCGCTGCAGGCGCTGTGCACGGCTCTCTGGGTGCAGGTGCTGTTACCACCACCTTCACCGCATCTCAGGGCCTGCTGCTGATGATCCCCAACATGTACAAGATCGCTGCGGAGCAGCCTGAACATCTTCGGTGATCACAGCGACGTTATGGCATGCCGCCAGACCGGCTTCGCAATGCTGGTCGAGAGCAGCGTGCAGGAAGTTATGGATCTGTCTCCCGTGGCTCATCTGGCAGCCATCGAGGGCAAGGTTCCCTTCCTGAACTTCTTCGACGGCTTCCGTACTTCTCACGAGTACCAGAAGATCGAGAAGTGGGACTACGCTGATCTGAAGGAAATGTGCAACATGGAGGCTGTTGAGGAGTTCCGCAAGAAGGCGCTGAACCCTGAGCACCCCAAGATGCGCGGCTCCCACGAGAACGGCGACGTGTTCTTCCAGCATCGTGAGGCCTGCAACTCTGTCTACGACGCACTGCCCGCAGTGGTCGAGAAGTACATGGCCAAGATCAACGAGAAGCTGGGCACCAACTACGACCTGTTCAACTACTACGGCGCTCCCGACGCAGACCGCGTCATGATCGCTATGGGCTCTGTCTGTGACGTTGCAGACGAGGTCATCGATTACCTGAACGCTAAGGGTGAGAAGGTCGGTATCGTCAAGGTCCGCCTGTATCGTCCTTGGGTGTCTTCCGCTCTGCTGAAGGTCCTGCCCAAGACTGCCAAGAAGGTCGCAGTTCTGGACCGTACCAAGGAGCCCGGCTCTCTGGGCGAGCCCCTGTATCTGGACGTTGCAGCTACCCTGCGTGAGGCTGGCATGAACGATGTCATCCTGACCGGCGGCCGTTACGGTCTGGGCAGCAAGGATACTCCCCCGTCCTCCATCTTCGCTCTGTTCAAGGAGCTGGAGAAGGATCAGCCGAAGGAGCGCTTCACTCTGGGCATCACCGATGATGTCACCGGTCTGTCCCTGCCTGAAGTCAAGCCCGCTCCCATCACCGCAGCTGCTGGCACCAAGGAGTGCAAGTTCTGGGGTCTGGGCGGCGACGGCACCGTCGGCGCTAACAAGAACTCCGTCAAGATCATCGGCGACCATACCGATAAGTATGTTCAGGCATACTTCCAGTATGACTCCAAGAAGACCGGCGGCGTGACCATCAGCCACCTGCGTTTCGGCGACAAGCCCATCCGCAGCCCC
>QWCE01004540.1_pt1 | contig 13639 bp, 10 predicted proteins | sample 1972531 | NCBI WGS metagenome assembly QWCE01 (sample SAMN09866716, study PRJNA288562) | Human gut metagenome isolate term4_stool, whole genome shotgun sequencing... | reverse complement strand
CTTTTGGAAGTCCTTGATCTTGGGACCGAACTTTCTGCCCACTTCTTGGAAGTTGGGCTTTAAGCTGTAAGTCATGTATTCGGTCAGATCGTCGGAGAAGACGAGCTCTTTCACATTGAGCTCTTCTTTAATTAAATCGGTGAGATCGCCGATAATGGGTTTTAAGTCCCCGTCCACCAAGACTTCGCCCAGAGGTTGACGCACTTTGATCTTGGCGTTTTCCCGACCGGCGCGGCCCAGGGTGACCAATTGACGAACGATGGCCATTTTTTCTTCCAGCTTTTCGTCGATGGCCATCTCATCCACGGTGGGATAGTCCGTTAAGTGGACGCTTTCGCCACCGTCGAGGGTTTGGTAAAATTCTTCGGCGATAAAGGGCGCGAAGGGGGCGATCATTTTTGCAATGCCGAGAAGAATGTCGTAGGTCGTCTTAAAAACCGCATCCCGAGACGGCGTGTCCGCTTCGTCCCAGAAGCGGCGTCTGTTTCTGCGGATGTACCAGTTGGACAGATCTTCCGCCACGAAATCCTGAATGTCGCGAACCACTTTGGTCACTTCGTGGATTTCCATGTTCTCGATGACGGATTTCAAGAGGCTGTTGTATTTGGAGAGCATCCAGCGGTCGATTTCGTCGTAGGTGACGTCGGTGATTTCTCTGGGATCCACGTCGTTAATATTGGCGTACAAGGTAAAGAAATTGTGGATGTTTCTCAGGGAGCGGAAGAATTTTCCGTTGACTTCCCGCAGGCCGTCTTCGTCGAATTTCGTCGGCGTCCACGGCGGGGAAACGTACATGAGGTACCAGCGCACGGCATCGGCGCCGTATTCTTCAAAGAGCTCTGTGGGCGATACGGTGTTGCCGCGGGACTTACTCATCTTCTTGCCGTCTTTATCCAAGATCAGGTCGTTGACCAGAACGCTCTTGTAGGGCGCCTTGCCGGTCATGTAGGTGGAAATGGCCAAGAGGGAGTAGAACCAGCCGCGGGTTTGGTCGATGCCTTCGCTGATGAAATCGGCGGGGAAGAGTTTGTCGAAGTCCTCTTTGTGTTCAAAGGGATAGTGCCATTGGGCGAAGGGCATGGCCCCGGAGTCGAACCAGCAGTCGATGACGTCCGTTTCCCTTTCCATGACGCCGCCGCATTCGCACCTGAGATGCACATCGTCTACATAGGGGCGGTGAAGCTCGATGGTTTCGTCGATGTCTTCGATGGATTCTTCCACCAATTGCTTGATGCTACCGATGCTGCGAAGCTTGCCGCAATCCGGGCAGCGCCAGATCGGGAAGGGCGTGCCCCAGTATCTGGACCGGGAGATGGCCCAGTCGTTTAAGTTTTCAAGCCAGTTACCGAAACGCTTTTCGCCGACGAAATCCGGGTACCAATCGACGCCGTTGTTGTTTTTCACCAATTGATCTTTCATCTTGGTAACTTCGATGTACCAGGAGGGGTGGGCGTAGTAGATTAAGGGCGTCTTGCAGCGCCAGCAGTGGGGATAGTTGTGGACGATGGTTTCCTTGCTGAAAACTTTGTCCTGCATTTTCAGGTAGTCGATGATTTCTTCGTTGACACTGTGGACGAATTGGCCCTTCCACTGGGTTTCGGTGAAGTTGCCGTCGTCGTCCACGGGTTTTACGAAGGCCAGGTCGTTTCTGCGGCCCGTTTGATAGTCGTCTTCCCCGAAGGCCGGCGCCGTGTGCACGATGCCCGTGCCGTCTTCCGTGGTGACGTAATCGGCGAGAACCACGACAAAAGCGTTGCCGTCCACGTGAATTTGATCGATGAGCTGTTCGTAGCGGCGGCCTTCCAAGTCCTTGCCCTTGAGTACATCCAGCACTTCGTATTCATCTTTCAGCACTTTGTCCAAAAGATTTTTCGCCAGGTAATAGACATTGCCGTCGGCGTATTTTACTTTCGCGTAATCCACATCCGGGTGCACGGCCAGTGCCACATTGGAGGGCACGGTCCAGGGCGTGGTGGTCCACGCCAGGAAGTAGGCATCTTCGTCCACGGCCTTGAATTTCATGGTAATGGTAGGCGTCTTGTCTTCTTGATAGCCTTGGGCTACTTCGTGGGATGCGAGGCCGGTGCCGCAGCGGGGGCAGTAGGGTAGGATCTTGTGGCCTTCGTAGATAAGGCCGTCGTTAAACATTTTATCTAAAATGTGCCAGACACTTTCGATGTAGGTGTTGTTCAGGGTGATGTAGGGATCGTCCAGATCCACCAAATAGCCCATGCGGGCGGTCATCTTCCGCCACAAGCCTTCGTATTCGAAGACCGATTCCCGGCACTTCTTATTGAACTTTTCGATGCCGTATTTTTCGATGTCTTGTTTATTGTGAAGGTCCAGCTTCTTTTCCACTTCGATTTCCACGGGCAGACCGTGGGTATCCCAGCCGGCTTTTCGGTTCACCCGATAGCCCTGCATGGTCTTATAGCGGCAAGTCAAGTCCTTTAAGGTTCTCGCCATGACGTGGTGAATGCCCGGTTTGCCGTTGGCCGTCGGCGGCCCTTCGTAAAAAATAAAATCGTCCTTGCCTTCTCGGATTTCCACGGACCGCTTCAACAGATCCATGTCTTGCCAGAAGTCGACGATGCGTTTTTCACGCACGTCGGCGATATCTTGGGACAGTGTTTTAAACTTTGCCATAATTCTCTACTTTTTCAAATAATCTATAAAAAAAGCCCCTCCGTCGGTTGACGAAGGGACGCTTTTATACGCGGTACCACCCTACTTATAGGATTCTATCACTCAAAGCCTTAACGCGGCGAACGACCTGTAGGGTTCTAAGGAAGGTGATGCGACTTTCACTGTAATGGCACGTCTCAGCTTCTGTGCCTCTCTGTGAATAGGGAGTAAAAGTCTTCGGCTTCTATTAATCGATAAAATTTGTAATTGTCATGTCCTTGAGACGGCTCACGATGTCTTCTTGCAGGCCGTAAATGCTGTGGTGAAATTTGCATCCCTGAATTTCTTCGGAATTGAACCGATTGCAGTAAGGGTCGTTTGCATGCATACAGCGGCTTAACTCGATGGGACCGTCGATGGCCAATATAATATCGTACAGCGAAATGGATTCAGCCGGACGGTTCAGGCTGTAGCCGCCTTTGGCGCCGCGCCGTGACTTGGTCAGCCCGGCAATATTCAATTTTCGCAAGATACGCAAAGTAAACCTGGAAGGTACGCCCATGGCCTCGGCAATGGTCGGTGCGCCAACCACTTGGCCTTCGTTCGCCGCCAAATGGGCAATAATACGAAAGGCGTAGTCAATTTCCTGTGTCAGCTTCACAATGTCACATCCTCCTTTTATGATCAGGTACGATATTATACCATGTTTATATTTTTCGGTAAAGCGTAAAAGCGACCGTGTTCGCGATTAAATAATTTTACTAAAGTGCTGCTTTTATCTAAAACCACATCGTCCAGGCGCAGGGGCGCGCCTTTTTTTACAGGTCGGGCCAATTTCGTTTCGCCGACGATAAGCCCGATGGGAAGCAGATTTTCTTCGTAGGCCCGCTCGGCCTCTACTAAGGTGCCATAGCAGGTGGCGGATCCGATGCCTTCAATGGCTTCTCCCGCATCCATGTCTTTCTTCGCCACGGCCACGGTATGGGCCACATAACCTACCTCCGGTGCGATGGTGGCTTCATTATACATAACAGCTCTTGCTATTGTCAAAGGAGTTTCGATATTTGTCAGGTGATAGGGCCGATAAAAAATATAATTGGGCCCGTCGCCCATGGATAAATAGGGCATTTCCCGCCGAATCATCGGCTCGTCGCTTTCCACGGAGACGAAAACGCCGGGGGCGATGCCGTGGACGAAATTGACCGTGCCGGGGCGGTTCATCTCCCCGCCTAAATCTTTCGTGCGAAGTTTTTTGCTTAAATCATTTATGGTGGCGTGCATGCCTACGCAGCCGCCTTCATCGGGCAAGAGCCCCGTGGCGTTCGCTACGGCATTGAGCTCGATCATGGTGTTGGTGGCATCCACAAAGGAGGTAAGCATGCGGGGGCTGATGCCCTTTTTCTCCGCTTCGGCTTTTAATGCCTCCGGCGTGGCCTCCACGTTCATGGGATTGTTTTTCCCCTTGCCGGCGGCGACGACGCGAAAACCTAAAAATGTCGCGAAATTATACAGCTCCATAATGGCGCCGGGTTCGTCTCCCGCCGTGCCCGTGTAGCACAGGCCCGCCTCTTTCGCCTTTTTCAAGAAATAGGGCCCGAGGAGCACGTCGCATTCCACATTAAAGCTGATAATGTGCTTGCCGGCCTCCAGTCCGTGTTCATTGATGCAGGCGCCGGCTTCCGTGTTCCCGGTGCAGTCGCAAATGGCATCCACCCCGTCCAGTCGCCAAGCCAGGGAATTGTCCGTGGTGAGGATCATCTTCCCTTCTTCCAGAAGCGCTTCCGCCTCATTTTTATCGCCGGCGAAGGCGTAGGCGCCTTCTTTCAGGCCCGCAGCTTTCGCCTTTTGAGCAAGGCCGTCTTCTCGTCTCGACGACCAAAGGATCACGTCTATATTATGAATTGTTCTTAATTGTGCAACCAATCCCGATCCCATTAAGCCGGCGCCGACGACGGCGACGCGAATGGGACCGCGTTTAGACAAATCTTCTCGTAGTTTCATATTTGTCCTCCCATCATTCTTTAGAATTATAGCATACATTATCGATGGACGTAGCGCGAATGGAACCGATGCCCACGAATCTTAACGCTATTTTTGATTTTCACCGCCCGCTTCGGGTATGAATCATTGGAATAGGAGTGAATTTATGAACGAAAAGTATACATTAATCGAAAAGCGAACCATCGACGAATTACACGGCGAGGTTTCTCTTTTAAAACACAATCGTACGGGGGCGGAAATCCTCCTTATCGACAACCATAACCACAACAAAACCTTCTCCATCGGCTTTAAAACGCCGCCGGAAGATTCCACCGGCGTCGCCCACATCGTGGAGCACTCCACCCTGTCGGGATCACGAAAATACAAGACGAAGGAGCCCTTTATGGACATGGTGGCATCCAGCGTGCAGACTTTTTTAAATGCCATGACCTATCCGGACAAGACCCTCTACCCCATCAGCTCGCGAAACGAAAAGGACTTTAATCAGCTGATGGACGTGTATCTGGACGCGGTCTTTTATCCGGCCATGAAGGAAAATCCCAAGATCTTTTACCAGGAAGGCTGGCATCCGGAGATTCAGGAAGACCGCCTCGTGGCAAACGGCGTGGTCTTTAACGAGATGAAGGGCGTCTACTCCGATCCCAACAATCGCATCAGCGACATGATTCGGGAAAAGCTCCACCCGACGGGCACCTATTCCCACGATTCCGGCGGCAATCCGGCAAACATTCCCGAGCTCACCTACGACGCCTTTTTGGACTTCCATTCGCGCTACTACCACCCTTCCAACAGCTACATTCTCCTGGCCGGGGATTTGGATTTCGACGAACGCCTGGATTATTTAGACAGGGAATATTTAAGCCACTTCGATTCCGAGGATCCCGACTCGGATATTGTCGGCCACGCTTTCTACGACGAGGCGCAGGAATTTAAAGCCACCTACGATTTAAGCGAAGGGGAAGATCCCGCGGGGAAAAATTACTTCGCCTTCGCCCTCACCGCCAAGGTGGATCCCACGCCGGAGGATCTCTTGCTGCGCAATTTCTTCCAGGAACTGTTGATCGAATCGGAAAACGGCCTCTTGAAAAAGCCCCTGCAGGCGGCAGGCATCGGCGAAGACGTGTATTCGGAACTTTCCGTCACAAACACCTGGGACTTTGCCGTGGTGGCCTACCGCGCAGAGGAAAATCGCTACGAGGAATTTAAATCCATCGTCACGGACACCTTGGCCCGCCTCGCTGACGAGGGCATCGACGAAGATGTACTTGAAGCGACGCTGGAAAAATTTGAATTTACCGTACGCCGCGGCGGCGGCAGCCACGCCGATTTAATCTCCTACATCGGTGCCTTAAACACCTGGCTCTATGGCCAAAGCCCCCTGGACGGCTTGGAACTCCTGCCCCTTTTGAAAAAGCTCCGTGAAAAAATCGGCACGGACTATTACCAAGAAAAGATCCGGGAATTTTTCCTCGAGCCCACCCACCGCTTCTTCATGAACGTGGCGCCGGAGAAGGGCAAGCAAAAAAAGGAAGAAGACGCCCTGGCCGCAAAACAAAAAGCGGATCTCGCCGCATTGTCCGATGAAGAGAAAAAAGACATCGAAAGCTTGGTAGAGGCGCTCAGAGCCTATCAAACGGCGCCGGATTCCGCCGAGGCCAAGGCCACGATTCCGAAATTGGATTTAAAGGATTTGGCAGACGGAATTACGGAAATTCCCCGCACCGTCACCGAAACCAGTGGCGTGACCACGACGAAAAACCCCTTAAACACCAACGGCATCGTCTACACGAATCTGGCCTTCGACATGGGTCATTTGTCGGAAGAGGAATTGGCCTTTGCCTCCCTCTTAGGGGAAGTCTTTACGAAAGTGGCCACACAAAACTACGACGAGGCGGCCCTGGAAACGGAAATCTTCCTTTCAGGCGGCGGCTTCACCTTCGACACGCCGGTTGAAGAAACCGACGACGGCTACAAACCCTACTTCTTTATCTCCACCGGCGCCCTGCCGCGGCAACTGGAAAGGGGCTACGCCGTGTTGGATGAAATCCTCACGAAGAGCCACTTAACGGACGCCAACAGGCTCAAGACGATTTTAGAGGGGCTCAAGGCGGACATCGCCAACACCCTCCTGCAATCGGGCCACCTCATCGTGTCCAATCGCGTGCGCACCCACTTCAGCGAGAGCGCCTATGTGGACGATTTGATGAACGGCCTTTCCTTCTTCGACTTCGTCTGCGACTTGGTGGATGAAAAAGATTACGATGCCGCCGGGAAAAAACTTGAAAGCGTGGCGGAAAAATTATTCGCGAAAGATCGCCTCACGGCCAATCTCATCGCCGAAGAAGACGATCTGCCCGCCGCCGAAAAAGCCATTGCGCCCTTCTTGGCGTCCTTTAAGGATCTCTGCGCCGAAGATTATGCCGTAGCCTTTCATCCGGAAAAGGTGCGCGAAGCCTTTACCTTAAACTCTCAGGTCAACTACATCGCCAAGGGCGGCAATTTTAAGGCCCTGAATAAAGCGTACAGCGGCGATATGGCGGTCCTCGCCAATGTGATCAGCAATCTCTATTTGCACCGGGAAATTCGCGCCAAGGGCGGCGCCTACGGTGCCGGCATTCGCATCGCAAAAAGCGGCAATGTGGCCACCTACTCCTACCGCGATCCCCACGTTGCCCAAACCATCGCCGCCTACGACGGCATGGGAGATTTCCTCCGCGCCCTAGAGCTTTCCGATCGCGATTTAGCCGATATGATTATCGGGGTCATGAACACCTTCGATCCCCACATGGCGCCGGCCGCCTACGGCATCTTGGACTTTAAACGCTTCTTAAACGGCACGAGCAAGGAAGAGATCGAGGCCCTTCGAAATCAGGCTCTGGCCACCACGGTAGAGGACCTAAGAGGCTACGGCGACATGCTGGACGCCTTAATGGCGGAAGAGCAAATGGTGGCCATGGGATCCGAGGCCGCATTAAAAGAAACAAATGCCTTCGATCGCTACGAAAGTTTAAACCGATAGAAAAACGCTCAAATCGAGTGATTCAAAATCGGACTTTATTGAGCAAGCACATCGCTTGCTCAATTTTTTTTGCATCAATTTCCTCCATGGCTTTTTCCAAAGAAAAAAGCACCCGGTTTCCCGAATGCTTTTCCTTTACTTCTCTTCGTTTAAGGCCTCCGAGGCTTCCTCGGAAAGATCGTCTTTTTCGATGCGCTCGCCGGTTCCCAAGGGATCGTCGGTGAGGCTTCCGCCATTAAAGAGGATTTCGAATTCCTTGCCGCTAATGGTTTCCCGATCCAAGAGGGCGTCGGAAACACGAAGCAAGGTGTCCATATTTTCTTTCAACAAATTTTTCGCCTTGTTGTAGGCGTCGCCGACAAAGCGACGCATTTCTTCGTCGATTTCGGCGGCCACTTCCTCGGAATAATCCTTGGTGTGGCTCATGTCCCGGGCGACGAAAACCGAATCGGAATCGCTGCCGTAGGTCAAGGTGCCGATCTTTTCGCTCATGCCGTAGGTGGTGACCATTTCCCGGGCGAGTTTCGTGGCCCGCTCGATGTCGTTGGAGGCGCCGGTGGAAATGTCACCGAGGACCAAATCCTCCGCCACTCGTCCCCCTAAGAGGCTCACCAATTCATTTTGCATTTCCGTTTTCGTCGTGAAATGCATAATGTCGTCGTCGGGCAGAAAGGCCGTAAAGCCGCCGGCGCGCCCGCGGGGAATGATGGTGATCATGTGCACCGAATCGTAGCCCGGGAGCATTCTGGAGACCACGGCGTGGCCCGCCTCGTGTACCGCCGTGAGCTTGCGCTCTTTTTCTTTGATGACGGCGCTGGATTTTTCCGGACCGGCCACCACTTTAATGCTGGCTTCGTTGACGATGGCCATGGGGATCTTCCTGAGATTTTCCCGAGCCGCCAAAAGCGCCGACTCGTTCATGAGATTTTCCAGATCCGCCGGGGTAAAGCCCGCAGTGCGCTTAGCTACCACGGTCATGTCCACATCATCGGCCAGGGGCTTTTTCTTGCCGTGGAGCTCTAAAATTTCTTTTCGCGCCCGCACGTCGGGAAGGCCCACGTAAATCTGGCGGTCGAAGCGGCCGGGACGCAAGAGGGCCGGGTCCAAAATGTCGGCGCGGTTGGTTGCCGCCATGACGATGACCCCTTCGTTGGTGCCGAAGCCGTCCATTTCTACGAGGAGTTGATTCAGCGTCTGCTCACGCTCGTCGTGGCCACCGCCGAGGCCCGCGCCCCGTCTGCGTCCCACGGCGTCGATTTCGTCGATAAAAATAATGCAGGGCGCGTTATTTTTTGCCGTTTCAAAGAGATCCCGCACGCGGCTCGCGCCGACGCCTACATACATTTCAACGAAGTCGGACCCGCTCATAATGTAAAAAGGCACTTTCGCCTCGCCTGCCACGGATTTGGAGAGATAGGTCTTCCCCGTTCCCGGCGGGCCCACGAGGAGCACGCCTTTAGGAATCCTGGCGCCCATGGAGACGAATTTATTGGGGCTCTTTAAGAAATCCACGATTTCCGAGAGCTCTTCTTTTTCTTCTTTCAGGCCCGCCACGTCTTTAAAGGTGATCTTTTTCGTCTCTTCGTCGTCCATGACGCGGGCCTTGCTCTTGCCGAAATTCATCATTCGGCCGCCGGCGCCCTGTTGGGAGCGCATAAAACTGAAGAACAAATAGCCCATAAAGAGCATGACCAGGAAGGTGGGCAGGAAACTGGCGATGGTGGGTCCTTGGGGATTGGCCGGCGTGGATGACAAAGCGATCTCGCCCTTCTCGACGGGCCCCTTCAAGTATTGTTCGTAAAAAGAATCGCCGATGACCGGAGGAATATTCGTCCGGACGACGTCTTTGTTTTTCTTGGTAACCAGAGCTTCCGAACCTTTTAAGTCGATGGATTTTACCTGATTCTTTTGAACCATTTCCACGAGCTTCGTGTAACTGATCTCTTCCGTCGAACGTTGGGACGGATTCATAAAGTAGATGCCGAAAATCAGCATGCCGAGAAGCACGAGATAAAAGGCTACGCCGCTCCATTTTCTATTCAATCGTACAAACCTCCTTTTCTATCGTATCTTTCAGTATATCATAATTTTGCGTCTTATTTCTCGTATACTTCCGGCTTTAATACGCCGACGTAGGGCAGATTTCTGTATTTTTCCGCGAAGTCGATGCCGTAGCCCACGACAAATTTATCCGCCACTTCGTAGCCTACATAATCCACATTCACCGCCCGCTCTCTGCGCGAAGGCTTGGTCAGTAAGGTGGCGATGGCGACTTTTTTTACGCCGCGGCTTTCCATGACTTTCGTTAAATAGCTCAGGGTGAGCCCCGTATCCACAATGTCTTCAACGATTAAGACGGATTTGCCTTCCACTGTGGTGGACAGATCTTTTAAAATGCGCACCTCGCCGCTGGAGGTGGTGGATGTGCCGTAGCTGGAGACGTCCATAAAGTCGATTTCCATGGGAAGGTCGATGGCCTGAATCAAATCCGCCATAAAGGCGAAGGCGCCCTTTAAAATGCCGATGACGATGAGGCTTTCACCGCGAAAATCTTCCGTCACGGCCTTGCCGATGCGCTCAACCGCCGCCATAATCTCTTCCTTCGACACCAATACTTCTGCTACATCTCGTTCAATGGAATCCACGCGAGTTTCTGCCATGATTTTTCCTCCTGCCTTTCGGCTTTTCTGAGTCCCACGACCCACACCACTTCCCCCGCCTCCGTGACGATGGGCCAGTGGTCGCGCCGTCTGCGATCGATTTTTGCGTCGATAAATACATCTTTTACTTTCTTGCGGCCCACCTTCAGGCGAATGACATCTCCGGGCCGCCTGGTGCGAATCACCACGGCGGAAGGATCCTTCACGTAAATAAAATCGTCTCCCCCGCCCAGGTAAAAGCGGTGGCCCATAAAATCGGCCCGGCCCTCCTTTAAGGCTACCTCGCCTTCACCGGGCCCTTCGTCTCCCGGAACAAAAAAAGCGATGCCGCCGTAGGTTTTTTCCACCCGCAGGCCGGGTAGGTCCAGCCCTTTTCCCGTCTGCGCCCGCTCCAATTCGTCGATGGCAGCGATGTGCTCATAACCCATGTTTTTCACATGGCCCTTTACTTTTTCAACGGCCAGGCGAAAGGCCCGGCGGCGCAGAGCATCGGGCGCGCGAAACACGTCCCACGCGAGGGTGACGACCCCGCTCTCTTCCGTGGCAAGGGCCTCATAGATTTTTTCCGCCTCCCGCGCCAGATAGCTTTCGTCTTCTTCCGCCATGGTCCGAAACGAATCCATCACGCGGCGAAAGGCCGGGTTTATAGCCTCCGCCTCGGGGACGATTAAAAGGCGCACCCGATTTCTCGAATAGGTGGGCTCGAGATTGGTCTCGTCCACCACATAGGGGATGTTTTTCTCGGCGAGGGTCGATAAGATTTCTTCCTTCGTCATGGCGAGGAGGGGGCGAAAGAGATCCCCTTCCAGCACCTTCATGCCCTCCATACCCTTTAGGCCCGTGCCCCGAAACAATCTGAGAAGCATGGTCTCCACCTGATCGTCCAGGTGGTGGGCCAGGGCGATGAGCCCGCCCGGGGCCTTGTTGCGACGAAAAAAATCGTAGCGCAATTCGCGCCCGGCCTCTTCCGTGCCCAATTTGTTTTCTCGGGCGTAGGCAAGCACATCGGCTCGCTCAGTGATGAGGGGCACGTCCCAGCGGTTGCAAATATCCATTACAAAGGCCATGTCCCTGTCCGCCGTCTCCCTGAGTCCGTGATGCAAATGGGCCGCCTTTAAATCAAAGGGGCAATGCTTTTTATACTCCTTCAGGAGATAGAGCAGATACACGGAATCCGGCCCGCCGGAGAAGGCCGCGAGGACGCTTGTGTTTTCACGGATGATGCCGCCAAATAGATCTTCCACAAAGGCCTCCGTTCAAAAAAAGAGCGTCGCTCGGCGACGCATACTTTATCTTCTCTTGGTCTTACCCTGTCTTACATTTCGACGTTGCTTGGCGCTTTCAATCTTTTCATTGCTGACCTTCATGAATTTGCTCAACATGTCATCGAAGCTGGACGCATCGGATCTATGGACTTCTCTGTTTAGTTGAACCGCCTGGGGAAGGGGCTTTTGTTGTTCAGATTTCGGTTGGGCCTGCTTCATGCTCAGGGCGATTTTTCCGCCGTCTTCGATGGAGAGCACCTTGACCTTGACTTTTTGCCCCTTGGACAAATGATCCGAGACTTCCTTGACGTATTCATCGGAAATTTCCGAAATATGTACCAGTCCGTTGTGATCCTCGTCGAGTTGTACGAATGCGCCGAATTTCACGATGCCCGTGACCACGCCTTCTAAAATAGCTCCTACTTCAATTGCCATAGATTACCTTGTATCCTCCTCGTTTATACTTTTTGTGCGATCTTTTTCCTTGTCCACGTAAATCACTTCTCGGGGCTTGACCATGCCCAGATCTTCTCGGGCCACTTCTTCCGCAAATTCCAAGCTGTCGCTGTTTCGAATGGCCGCGCCCGTTTCCTTGATTTCTCTCGTACGGGTTTCGATCTTCGTTCGATTTTCCCGTACAATGGCTTCTTTTTGGCGAGTTTCCTTCCACGTTCCGAAACTGATAAACACGCAAAGGACGCCCACGGCGATAATCGCCAAGCGGGCCGTTTTGACGGGAACTCTGTGAATTTTTCTTTCCTTTGCCATGCACTCACCTCGATACTATTAGTATCGCATGTTTCGGCGATCTTTTCAATCGTCGAGAAGAATTTCGTAGAGATCTTCGGCGCCTTTTTTCTGAACATTGTCCTTAATGTCTAAAACGCGCACCTTTTGGCTGCGGTTGCCGAATTGCACCGCGACGATGTCGCCTACGGCCACTTCGTCGCCGGCCTTGGCGGTCTTGCCGTTAATGGTGACGCGGCCGCCGTCGCAGGCTTCCTTGGCTACGGTGCGGCGCTTAATGATTCGTGCGTTTTTCAAATACTTGTCGATGCGCATGCCTTCTCCTTTAAAAAAAGGGCCCTTCAGGGCCCGTGGATTATTTGTTGACCGATTCTTTTAATGCCTTGCCTGCGCGGAAGACCGGAGCCTTCGATGCGGGAATCTTAATGACTTCTTCCGGATTTCTCGGGTTTCTGCCTTCGCGGGCTTTGCGATCGCGCACTTCAAAGGTACCGAAGCCGACTAATTGCACTTTGTCACCTTCCGCCAAGCTTTCTTCGATGGTGGACAAGAAAGCGTTTAATGCGTTTTCAGCGTCTTTTTTGGATAAGTTGCTCTTTTCAGCAATATTGGAAATAAGTTCAGATTTGTTCATCATAGCCTCCTAAAGATTTTTATTTTCGTCGCCTTCATGGGAAAGGGCGTCGGTGAGTCGGCCCAAGGCCGCGGCCAAGGTGCTCTCCGCGTCGATTCCCGCATGTTCGGCATCGATCAACAGTTTTATAAGTCCTTCGACGATTCGGCGGCTGTCTTCGTCCATGCCCTCGAAGGCCTCGGAATGCAGTGCATCCTCCGGCAAACGGGCCACGGTTTTTTGCCCCCGCATCAGGGCCGGCAAGCCCTCGTAGTGGCGAAGTTTTTCTCCCAAACTTTGACTGCCCCGCTCTTTCGATTTCATGCCCTCCCAATCACTCGCACCGCCGGAAAAGACGTGGGGGTGACGGCGGATCATTTTTTCCACCAGGGCTTCGGTGAGGCTCGCCAAAGTAAATGTGCCTTCTTGCGCCGCCAATTCGGCGTGAAAAATGACTTGAAACAGGACATCGCCCAGTTCTTCTTCCATGGCGAAATCGTCCTTGCAGTCGATGGCATAGGCCGCTTCGTAGGCTTCTTCGATTAAATGGGCCTTCATGCTCTCGTGGGTTTGTTCCCCGTCCCAGGGACAGCCCTCGGGGCCGCGAAGCCGTCGAATCAACCGTACGACATCCCTTACATCTTTGTACGCCTTCGTGGCGGGAATATACAGGCTGGTTTCGTAGCCGTAATCGTCGAAGCGATCCAGC
>QWCE01004536.1_pt1 | contig 13651 bp, 10 predicted proteins | sample 1972531 | NCBI WGS metagenome assembly QWCE01 (sample SAMN09866716, study PRJNA288562) | Human gut metagenome isolate term4_stool, whole genome shotgun sequencing... | reverse complement strand
TATAATGGGAATTCTTTTTAATCAAATATCGCTATAATCAAACTCTCAATCACTTTTTTCACTAAAAATCTTTTTCCCATTCTTTACACTTCTTTACAGTAGCTGTCTAAAAAACCGCAATAATTTTAATAGCTGAAAATTTCCGAACAAACTGACAAAAAATGCTAAAACATTAAAAACCGATTTTATTTTAAACAGCATTTTAAAAAATTTTTACTTCTAAATTTGCCGATTTCGCATGATAAGCTGCCGAAGTTACGACGCCGTTGCAATTATTTGCTAATTCGCTCAAATTTTTGTAAATTTCCGCCGCTTGCTAAAATTATAAAATTTTTTAAAAAATTTATTTCTATATTCATAAATTTCTTTTAAATCGTTTGCGCAAAATTTATCGCATTAAATTCCATCGTAACCGCTTTTTTAAAGATTTTTCACCTGATTTGAATTTTACGCTTCCCATGTATCCAAAAATTAGACTTGAATTATGCCGCAATGCAAAATCGTAAGCTTCATTTTATTTAGCGGTAAAGTTTGCTGCTTGGCGGAAATATAATCGGCAAAACCGATACAATCTCGCTTGCAATTTACAATGCGGTTTTTGACGGAGATATAACGGAGATATAAAAAAGGCGGTTTAAGCGTAATTTTTTACATTTTTACATATTTGTTTAGATCAGAAAATGAAAAATTTCGGATAATTTATTAAATTTTATACGCACAAAAAATATTTTTAAAATTTTACACAATCAAAATTTTCTTATTTTTAGCCAAAAATGCAAAAATTTATACATTAAATTTTCAATCATTTTAGGCTTTTTATAAATTTATTCCAAGTATTTAAAAGGTAAAGATATAAAATTACACTTAATGATAAGAATTTTGAAAAAATTATTTAAAGAAACGGGCCGAAATTTAGAATTTACCGCCCTTTTGATTATTAAAATATTTAATTACAAACTTCAAAAACTTGTAAAATCAATTTTTAAACTTTAAAAAAATTAGCCGAAAACCATATATTAACAAATATTTCACACTCTTTTAAATCAAACTTCTAAAATTTGAGCGCAATCTTTTAGTAAAAAAACTATAAAAGCTGAAATTTTATATTCGCCGAAAAGCGTTTTCATCGCATTTTTATAGCCGTTTACCTGATTGATATTTTTTTCTTCAAATTCGCGCGAAGTCTTATAATCCACGATACAAAACTCACCGTCTTTTCGCACTAAAAGATCCATTTGCTTTAATTTACCGTTAAATTTTAAAGGCTGTTCCTTTAAACTCTCACCGTCTTTTAAAATTTCTTTAAACTGTTTATTTTCAAACAAAAATTTCAGTCGATTTTTTAAATCCGCAAAATTTTGATTGTTTAAAAATTGTCCGTAACGGTTTTTAGTAAGATTTATAAGCTCGTCTATTTCATTTACGCTGAAATTTTCGCTCATTTCCAAAGCATAATGCACAGCCTCGCCAAAATAAATTTTATCCAAATTTGCGTATGTAGTGTTTGATTCATCATCTTTTTTTTCATTTTGCGGCGCTACGGTTTGCAGGATTATTTTTTTGCTTCTGTAAGTTTTTTGTTTTGAAATTTTCAGATTTGCAGGTTCGAACTTGCCGATTTCGCCATCTTTGATATCTAAAATTTTATCGAAATAAGAAATGTCGTTGCTATTATTATCTATTTTATTTTTTATGATAATCAGCGAATTTTCGGCCCTTGTCATTCCTACATAAAGTTCGTTTATAATCTCCTTACTGTCAAGCTCCTGCACTTTTTCAAGCAATTTTCCGTAATTTTTATCGATATTTTCTTTGCATTTTATTTTTTGGCTTACTTCCCAACACTCATTAAAATTATTTCCATTAAATAAATCGAAATTAAACTCACATAAAAAGTCGCTGCAATCGGCTCTATCTTTACCGAGTTTATCACAAAATATTACGTTCGAAAATTCAAGACCTTTTGACTTATGCACGGTCATAATCTTTACGCCGTTTGTATTTTTGGAAAAAATTTCAGTTTTTATATCGGCAAATATAAGCTCTACCGGATTTTTATAGCCGTTTGCGATTTCAAAAAAATACAAAATATTTTCGTCCGCTTCATTTATTTTTAAAATTTTACAGATTTTTTTTAGCGTATCCGGCACGCTTTGTTTCATATTTATATCAATCTTATCGGCACAAAAACCCAAAATCGTTTTTACATTTTCAGCATAAATTTTCTCGTCAAAAATGCAAAATTTTATAAATTCCAAAATTGCTCTAACCAAAGCGTAATTTGAAATTTGAACGGAACTTTGTGTATTGGCATCGATTTTAGCGTCATTCAACGCATTTTTTATAGTATCGGCTTCTTTATTTTGCCAGCACAAAATAGCGATATTTTCCTCTATTTCGCCGTGTGCTTTTAGCCAAATGACCTGATTTACGATATTTTTTATAATTTCGTCTTTTTCTGCACTTACAACTCTTACGAATCCGCCGCTTTTTTGTACGGCAATGGCTTCAAATTTATTTTCATATTTTGTAATAAATTTTTCCTTTACAAAATCCACAAGAATAGGAAGCGAGCGATAATTATTTTTTAATTCGTCCGCATATCTGATTTGTTTGTATCTATTTTTTAAATCGGTAAAAATTTCTTTTTTGCCGCCGCGAAATCTGTAAATGCTCTGTTTTATATCGCCGACATAAAAAAAACTTCCCAAAGACGTGCCAAGCCCTGAGACGATCTCATCAATCAAAGGAAGTAAAATTTGGTATTGCGTTATATTTGTATCTTGAAATTCGTCAATCAAAAGATGGGTGATCCGCTCATCAAGGCGAAAATAAAGGGCATCAGAATCAATTTTACCTTCTCCGCAAAGAATATAAAACGCCAAAGATGAAATATCGGCAAAACTAACAGAATCAAGTTTTTTATTTACATCATGTTTGGCTTTTCTATAAGTTTCCAAAAAACCTGCAAGACCGCTTTTGCTATATGCTTCCAAATCGTCGAAATACTTTTTAAGCGCCTTTTTAACGCACTCAAACATAGCATCTATTCCATTAGTTTCATCTTTACTATAAGATTTTTTATAATCCCCGTAATCAAATCCTCTTTCAAAAGGAGTGATTTTTAAAAACTCTCTCGGCGATTTTATAAGCGCTTTTTTGCCGCGTTCTTTAAGCCCGAGAGATACGAAATAATCTATAAATTTATCACGTTCCTTTTCAAAATCCAAGCTGCTCGGTATCTTTGCGCCAGTAGTTTTTTTAAGCGAAATATTGTTTTTCCAAAATTTGTCCAAATCATCATAAACTTGAGTATCACTTCTCTCACGCTCAAAAATATATCTTACAAAATTTTTTAAAGTTTGTTCATTTTTTGAAATTTCACTTAAAAATTTTTCGTTTTGAATACTTGTAATACTATCATCAACGCTAAAATTTGAACTAAGACCTAAATTTAGAGCAAACGCCCTTAAAATAGAACTGAAAAAAGCATCAAACGTATAAATTTTAAGATTTTGATTTAAAAATTTTTCTTTTAATTTATCACGACGATTTAAAATTTGCTCTTTGCTTTCGCCGAAATCATTCATCACATCATGCAAAATTTTTGAATTTTCAAGGTCCAAAAAAGCCTCTACAATACGCGATTTCATCTCGCTTGCAGCTTTTTTTGTAAAGGTTATCGCAAGTATTTGATTCGGCAAAGCCCCGTCAAGCATAAGCTCAACAAATCTTTTCGTCAAAGCGTGAGTTTTTCCACTTCCTGCACTTGCCTGTAAAGCTTCGTAACGATTATTTTTATTTAAAAAGCTCACGCGATTTCTCCTTTGCAGATGATTTTATAAGGACAGAAATCACACTCTTTAGCTTCTTTTTTAAAATAATCGCTGCGCGAAAATTTCATCTCATTTTGTGCGCCCGTTTTAAGAGAAAAAATTAAATCCTTTAAACTTGGATAAATTTTATCTTTGCTTTCATACGCAACATTTATTCCTAATTTAGAAGGTATTTTTGCGCAATTTTTTATGGATATAAAATAACTTTGCGTGCTGTCGTCAAGCCCAAGAAGAGCTTTATAAAAAGCAAGCTGGTATGATTTATCGTTTACGTTACCGCTTTTATAATCGATCAAAAGTGTTTCTCCGTTTTTATTTTTATCGATTCTGTCGATTTTGCCTTTTATTTTTACTCCGCAAAACTCCGTTTCCATTTGTTTTTCAGCAGCTTCAAAATTAAAACCCTGTTTCGAAAAATCAGTAAAAATTTCATCATTTACTTTTTTTATACGGTAAAAACTCAACTCTCTTTCAAAATCGCTGATTATGTATTTTTTTGAAATTTGTGTATAAACTTCTGCGAATTTTTGCTCATTAAAAGTTCCGAAATCATTATAAATTTTTTGTAGAACTTCGTGAATTAAAGAGCCTTTTGAAGCAAAATCCAACTGCGTTTCAAGCTTTTTGGGCTCTTTTATATTCGCCAAATAAGCATAATAATATTTGCGTTTGCAAGACAAAAAAACATCAAGTTTGCTGAAAGAAAGTGCGTCGTCGAAAAGTTTTGATTTGCAAACCGGATCATCATTTTGTAAAAAAGAAAAAAGCTTATTTTTTCTATTCGCAAAAATGTGCAAATATGCTTCATCGCTATAATCCGTATCATCAATAATGTCAAATTTTTTCGCGAATCTGGAAATAATTTTATCTTCATTTTCCTGATAGCTTATCGCAACTTTTTTCGCATTTTTAATCAAACTCTCATAATAAAATCTTTGCAAATTTTCTCTATCTTCGTGTCCGATCAGCCCTGCTTTCGCACGAACTTTACTGCTTAAAAACATTTCTGCACTTACTCTTTTTGGAATTAAATCGTCGTTAAAATCGATTATAATAACGCCGTCAAATTTCATTCCCCTGCTTTCCAAAATGCCAAGCACACTTACTTCGCCGCCACTTACATCATCAATTTTAATTTCACTGAGTAAAGAAAGTAAAATTTCGCAAAGATTACCGAAAGTCAGATTTGCCGATTTGTTTTTTTGCATTAAAACAGAAATTTCAAACAGAGGTTCGGCCAAAATTTTATCCGCATTTTTTGTATTTTCGGCTATTTGCAGAATAATCTCTTTAAATACTCCAAAATTTACACACATACCGAAATTTTTCATAAAATTTTCATATAAATCGGCATCTATCAGATTTTTTTGAAAAAATACCGTATTTTCACTCCATTGAGTATTATCCTGATCTTTCAAATCAATAAAAATACCGTTTTTAGCAAGATTCGTAAGTTTTTCCAAAATCTGAAAAAAAGCGCTGCTGCTGAATTTTTCACCCATTGCAAAATTCAGCATTCTATTTGCAAGAGCCTTATCATGCGCCATTAAAATCTCGGCGAAATCTTCATCAGGAAGTATCACGGCGATATTTTTAGGATTAATTCCTGTTTGAATAAAGCTTGAAATTTTTTCAAATACAAAGGCGCATTGCAAACTTCTTAAAGAAAATGCGCGAAGCGAAACCTTTAAATTTTGAGGGGCGGATTTTACATTTTCTATCTTTTTTTTACTTAAGTTAAGCTCATAAATTTTTTCATTATCAAAATCTACACCTGAAAACTCGCTAAATTTTTGAACCAGCTTTGTATTTAATCCGCTTACCTGAAATTTTACCGTAACATCACAAATTTTGCTTATTTCAGTTAAAATTTCAAATTCAAAATTTGATAAAATTCCATCAATTTCAATGAAAATTTTAGAGTAATTTTTAATAAACTTTTGATTTATTTCATAAATATAAGGAAGTGTTATTTCATCAAAAAAGCCGTTTTGATTCAATAGACTTTTATAATTTTCAAGCACAAGAGATAAAATTTTTAAATGTCCGCTATAACTGGCGTATGTATCGTTAATATCAAGATCATCTATACTTTTTTTCTCCGCGGCAAGTTCTTTGAAAAAAGAGAAAAGATAATCGCTGTTTTTCATAAACTCGTAAAATTCCAAAGGAAATTTCAACGTTTCATTTGCCTGTTTTACAACTCTGCAAGCTTCACGCATAAATAAAATTTGCTCTATTTTTTGGCATTCGCAAAGTTTGTTCACTTTAACACATTTACCGAAAAACTCGCCTAATGAAGCTGTTTTTTGAAGAAGTTTGTTTTCGCAGGTTTTATCTAAAAACGCTCTGATTTTTCGCCTTGTGGAAAATACGAAAAGCTGCATTATTTATCCGCTTTTATTTCAAATTTGAAAAAACCGGTATCTTTTGTATCTGTGATTTTAACTAAAATTTGCCATCTGCCAGGTTTGCCTGGAATAAAATTCGCTTCAAAAATATTGTCTTTTAACTTGAGTTCAAACTTTTTATCGAATTTCGAACTGTCCGGTCTGGTAAATAGAATTTGAGCTTTTAAATTTTTTAAATTTAATCCATCTTTTGATGTAATTTTAAATTTTGCATTAAAATTTTGTCCTACTTTGGCATTTCCAGGTATAAACTCCACTGCGTATTTTTTATCAAATTTTGCTTGTGAAATTTGAATTTCGTTGTAGTTATTATCCACATCCTGATATTGATCAAAATAAAAGTTATCTTTATAAACCGGATAATCAAGCGAAATTATAACCGTTACAATGCACGCGACAATTATCGCGAAAATCGCCAATAAAATGCCGTAAGGCCAAAAAGTTTTTTTATTTTTTTCGTTCATTTTTTACCTTTAAATTTTCTGAAAACAAACGCGCCGACGACTAAAATTATTGTGCCGTAAAAAATAAATCTGATACCGTTTAAAACATTTTTATTTGCGTTGCCGATAGAGCTTGCGAGTTTCACATTTTGGCTACTTGCAACCTGATCGGCGATATCGGCATACCCGTTCAATACAGCGGCATTATATATATCTTTTCCTTTTTTAGATACCAAAATAGGAATGATTGTGCCGCTATTGGGCATAGGGCTAAGCACTTGCTCTTTATCAAATAATGTGTCCGCACCTTTTGAATTAAAAATTTTTATCTTATGCTCTTTTTGGACTAGAATCAGCAAAATATAAGGTTGAGAAAAATTTGAAGTTAATTCGCCCGCTTTTTTATTTAACGCTTGATTTATATCTTGTTCTTTCAGATTATTCGGCGCCATATTTTCAGCGTTTTTGTATAAACTTTCAAAGACGGCAACATATAAACCAACGCCTGTTTTTGATTTTAATTCAGCACCGATTGTTTCTAGTTCAGCGCTTACTTGCCTGCTTAAAATTTTGTCATTATTTATTACAAAATTATCTGCACTTAAACTTTGAGCCAAAATTAAAAAAAGGGCGATTAAAAAACCGCCCTTAAACTTAGATACTTTCATCATCAGCCGATGAAAAGATGATTTGGAGTCAAAACCGACCATGCAGTAATTACAGCCAAAACCACCAAGCCAACTACAATGATTTTTTCCATTAAAGATGCCATTTTTTACTCCTTAATTTTCATTGTCTCTTTTGCCACTTCTATACTGCTTGATTGTTTAACCTGCTCAGCATTTGTATAGTTATATGGTTGTTCTGCAACTGATTGTTGCGCCAAAATTCCAAGATATGTAAGCCCTGCTAAAATAGTCAGTAACAAAACAGTTGCGATTAGCATTCCGGTAATTCCGTTCAATCCGAATATATGTCTACTTGTATTTTCCATTTTATGCTCCTTTATTTTGCAAAATTAGAAATGATAAACTCGCCGACTGCTTTCTTTTGAGTATCATTTAACATATTATGGAAATTAGGCATTTCGCCGATACCGTCTTTTACACCATCTTCTGCTCCGATAGTACCTTTTTTACCGCGATTTAGCACATCTACTACGAATTTGCTTGATCCGTAATTTGAAATGCTTGGATAAATATCTCCCATTCCAATAGCTTCCGTATTGCCGTCTCCACCGTGGCAACTGGCACAAGTATTTGCATAAAGTTCTCTACCTTGATCTACAAGTTCAGGATTTTTTGTAGTTTTAACAGCCGAAATTTCTTTAGCTATATAAGCTGAAACGGCTTTAGCTTCATCTTCATTTTGTATAAGACCATTTCCCATTGGAAGCATAACTCCGCCACCATATCCAAGACCTGCCGATCCTTTTATAATAGTATTATAAATACCTTCTTCATTTCCCCATTTGCTTAAATCTCTTGCTTTGCCGTTTATTCCGTCACCTGAAACACCATGGCATTGTGAGCATTGAACAAGGAAAATTCCTTCGCCCATTTGAACAAGAGTTTCTTGATCGGCATTTACAAATTTCTCTTCAAATTTTGCTGTATGAGCTGCAACTTCTTCATTGTACTCACCTACTTGTGAATATGAATTCAAAGGATATCCCATCATAAAATACCAGATAGCCCAAACAATCAATAAGATAAATGTGATAGCCCAACCTACCGGTAAATCATTATGAAGTTCACCAATGCCATCCCATGTATCACCTGACAATTCTTTATTTGATTTTTCTTTCATTTTGTTAAAATAGCCTTTTATAACAAAAAAGCTAATAAGCAAAATCAATAAAGCTCCCAAAAGTGAAAGTGTATTTACATTATCACTTAAATTAAAAAAAGATTTTTCCATAATTTATAGCTCCTTTTTTGCATCCTCTTGCGATGATTTTGGTTCCAAAATTTCATCACTGATATTATCATCAAGTGCTAAATTTCCATACTTTTCATAATTTCTGCGACCTGTTTTTTCGCTTTTATATAAATGGTAATAATAACCATAAAGCACCACGCAAAGAAATATAATAAAAAATATAAATCCATAAGCTTGAAGCTCGCGGATAAATTCCATACTCATCGTTCAAGCCTTTCTTATTTTAGGCTATTTAGATATGCGATTAAGGCTACAATTTGTCTTATTTCGCCATTCTTAAACGCATCTTTTACATCTTGATCTTTCATTTGATCAACAATTACTTTCGCCTCTGCCATTACCGCAGCTTTTTCTTCATCAAGTGTAGCACCGAGTTTTGTCATGCCCTCTTTATTATAAGGAACACCAAAAACTTTTTGTACTGTAACAGCTTCAGCATAAGCGGTATCTATGTCCGCATTTTTTACAAACATATGCTTATACGCAGGCATTACAGATCCAGGCACTACAGAAAGCGGATCTTTCATATGATTTTCATGCCAATCAGTAGTTCTTGTTTTACCTATACGCATTAAATCAGGACCTGTTCTTTTTGAACCCCACAAAAATGGTCTATCATAAACAAACTCGCCGCTTTTTGAATAAGCACCGTATCTATCGGTTTCTGATTTAAACGGTCTTATAAGTTGTGAGTGGCAAGCATTACAGCTATCAGCTATATAAACTTGTCTTCCTGCAAGTTGTAAAGTTGTATAAGGTTGTTTGCCTTCTATCGGTCTTGCACTATTTGCAAAATCAGGCAAAATTTCAACAATACCTGCATAAGCAATAATAATAAAAACAGCGACTGCAAAAAAGAATGGATTTTTTTCTAACCAACTAAACATAACTTTCCTCCTTACGCTGCCATAGGTGAAGCACTGACAGGTTCGGTTTCTAAACGTCTACCTGAACTTACTGACTTCAAAATATTATAAACAAACATTACCAAACCTATGAAGTATAGTAATCCACCGACAGCTCTTATAATATAATAAGGATGCAAAGCAGATACAGTATCAATAAAGCTGTAAGCAAGGTTACCGAATTCGTCTGTTGCTCTCCACATCATACCTTGTGTGATACCTGCGATCCACATTGATGAGAAAAACAAAACTATACCTGTTGTTTGAATCCAGAATTGTGCATCCATAAGTTTTTTAGAGTATAACTCTCTTTTGAACATTCTTGGAACCATATGATACATAGCTGCCATTGTCATAAATCCGACCCAGCCAAGTGTTCCATCGTGAACGTGTCCAGGAATCCAATCAGTAAAGTGAGCCAAAGCATTTACAGATTTTACTGAAAGAATCGGTCCTTCAAGTGTTGAGAACATATAGAATGTAGAAGCTAAAATCATAAATTTAATAAGTGGACTTTCTCTTAATTGATTCCATTCACCTTTCATTGTCAACAAAATATTGATACCTGAACCCCAGCTTGGTAAAATTAACACAATTGAGAATACTGAACCCATAGTTTGCATCCAGTCAGGAACGGTAGAATAAATCAAGTGGTGTCCGCCTGCCCATAAATAAACAAACATCAAACCCCAGAATGAAAAAAGCGAAAGCTTGTAAGAGAAAATAGGTTGTCCGCTTTCTTTTGGTAAGAAATAATAAATTTGAGCAATAATTGCAACTGTGAAAACGAATGCGACGGCATTGTGTCCCCACCACCATTGAACTAAAGCGTCATTTGTACCTGAATACATTGATACAGAGTGCCACCAATTACCGACACCTGCTACAAAATATGTAGGAACTTCCATATTATTAAATAGATATAACATCGCAACGCCTAAGAATGTAGCGATATAATACCAAACTGAAATATATAGAGTTTTTTCACGTCTTATTCCGATGAGACCGAAAATACTCATACCGAATAAAACCCAAACAACAACGACCAATAAATCTATCGGCCATTCTAGTTCCGCGTATTCTTTTGAAGTTGTAACACCTGCAAATAGTGAAAAAACAGCTAAAAGTATAACAATTACATAAAGAATAAAGTGAAGCCATCCTATAGTTTTTAGGAATTTTGACTCACCCATAGATACTTTCAAAACTCTTTGACCTACATAATACCATGTAGCAAATATACCTGAAAGCATAAAGCCGTAGACTACGCCATTTGTGTGTAACGGTCTAAGGCGACTGAATGTTCCGTACTCTCCCAAAAGGTAATTAAGATCCGGAAACGCCATTTGAAAGGCTATTAAAACGCCAATCAGCATTCCGATGATACCAAATGCAAGAGTTGTGAACAAGAAACATTTTGCGATTGTGTAATCGTATTCCAACACTTTTCCTGGTTGCATTGAATCCTCCTAAGATTTCTAAATGTTGCTTTTTTAAACACACAAATGTAATTATAATGATAACAAACTATGATTTTGCTTAAACTATTAAATTTATGTTTATTTTTAGTTTAATAAATATTTTTTGCTATTTGTCGGATATAAAATATAAAATTTCAATCTTCAGCACCGTTAACAAAAATCGCATTTTGACTTTATCGGATACGAAAAATATAAAATTTTAAATTGCGCAAATATAAGTTGAAATTTTTGATATTTATTTTATGAAGTTTGAGAAATTTAAAAAATAAAAGCGCGGAATTTCAAATTCCTAAGAACTGAAATTCCTACGCCTTATAAAATTAATTAGAAGTGAAAACCTACCGATGCACCGGCTGTTACTTCATCTTGACTGTCATAGCTTACGCCACCTTTAAAAATCCATCTTGCGTTGTCACTTGTTTTGCTGATACCAAGCGCGACTGCACTTTCACTGTCATGATATCCTGTACCGATTGATACAAGCGCATCTCCAGGAATATTTGATTGCGGTAGCATACCAAGAGCCACAGCTCCTGCGATACCTGCACTCGATTTCTTTTTTACGTCATTGATTTGTTTTGACAATCCACCGGCAACGCCGTAAAGTTGATTCATATTTACAGCATCAGTGCCGTATTTACCTGGTGCTACATTTGTGATGGTTCTGTTTAGACCTGTTTTCGCATTACCGACAGATACGACATTTTTACGTCCGTTATCACTTGATCCTGCACCGATTACTATTGAATTTGAACCTTTGCTTGCAATTGGCACTCCACCGCCATTTGTTGGTACATCAATCGCAATATACGATTTTCCTCCGCTATTAATTTTATTGTTTATAGAAGCTATAGCGTCATTTATAGTAGGTTGATCGGTTCCGCCGATATTTGAAGCTGAAATTTCACCGTTGTTATTTACCTTAACATTGCCGCCGATTACATTTTTTACACTATTTGCTACATTTCCTATAATTTTATTTGTAGCGTATAGTTGGCTTCCGTTTACGGCATCGGTGCTATTTACTGAAATTTCACCTGCCGCAACATTTTTGATTTGTCGCTCGGCGCCCTTAGCACCTACAGAAAGTATCATTCCGACGCCATTTGCTTGTCCTTTAAATCCATCATAAGTTATACCATTTACTTTAGCATTTAATACTTTCGTAGCTATTTTGTCCGCCGTTGATTTATTTCCCAATACTACAGCGCCTTGCATACCTGCGTCGACTGTAACTTTATTTCCTAATACAAATGTATCATTAGACTTAACTGTATTATCATTTCCGGCTGCGTATGAATTTTTTCCGGTTACATCATTACGTACGCCGATAGCGATCGAATTTTCACCGTTTGCTTTTGATCTTGGACCGATGGCTATTGCATTTTTACCTTCTGCGGATGAATCATTTGCTGATATACCGGTTGTTGGATCAGGAGTAATATCATCACCATTTACATGCACAAAACCAATTCCATATTTATTTATTCTATTTATTGCGGCAATTATGCTTTTGTTCTCTGTTGTTTTTCGTTCGCTTACATCGTGAGTTATAAGTTTCTCATTAAATTTAGCAGGATTTATAATATTGCCACCGATATAATTATTGATAATTTCTTTAACTTCAGCTTCAGACATTCCACCTGTGCCTGTACCGCCGCCTGTGCCTTTATAAGATATAGTGTATTTATTACCGTCTTTGTCTATAGATATACCGTTTTTACCTTTAAATATATTTGCTATATCGCTATTTTTTAGACCTAAAGCTTCTCGCCAAGCATCTTGTTTGAAGCCTTGAGCGGCTTTCAAATTGCTTCCGTCAAGCATTGCATATTTATTTGAAAAAACATTATTGCTTGCAATTGAATCGATATCAGCACTGAATGTAAATTTATTAACATTTTTGTCATAAGCCACTTTTATACCGTCTTTAGCCGTAAAATCAATATTTTCGTTTGCTTTTATCTCGTCTTTTGCGCTGCCGCCATTTGCAGATACACTTAAACTTGTAAAGTCTCCGATATCTATTTTATTAGTTATAGAACTACTTACTCCATTTAAAGCAGTTTTTAAATCACCGGCATTTACAGCATTGAATTCATTTTTAGCGTCATTAATATCTCCAGCACTAGCAAGATTTTTAATAGCAACTTTATCTGTAGCACCAATTCCGCCAAGCGTAATTTCTTTTTTATCAGCTGAATCATATTTTACAGCCAATGCATTATCAATTGTCAAACCTTTAGTAGTAGTATAAAGATTATTTATAGCGCTATTTATATTGGTTACTGCCTTACCGTCTGCATCTTTGATTTGGGTGTTGTCAATTTCTGCTACCGTTTTTCCATTACTATCTGTAACTTTTAATGTTTTGGTTGTAGATACACCCTCTTCTGCGCTAACAGTAGTTGTGTCTGCACCTTTTTTGAATTCGGCACTTTCCAATCCAAGCAAATTTTTAGCAAGTTTTACTTGCAAACTATTATTTACTGCTACTACACCGATATTTTTATCAGAAAGCTCTGAATTAGCACCACCTACAACACTAAGACCCTCACTAAGTTTTACTTCACCTTTTGTATTGCCATCACCTTTTATAGCAAATTTTGAAGCACCTACAGCTTCGGTTACTTT
>QWCE01004937.1_pt1 | contig 13706 bp, 12 predicted proteins | sample 1972531 | NCBI WGS metagenome assembly QWCE01 (sample SAMN09866716, study PRJNA288562) | Human gut metagenome isolate term4_stool, whole genome shotgun sequencing... | reverse complement strand
GCAGCAGTTGAAAAGGGAGAACTTCTAATGGAAGACTACTCTCAAGACGTTGAAATGCAAAGAATTCACGCAGCTGCACTTGGACTTCCATACCTACCATGTAGATTAATGATGGGTTCTGGTCTAGTTGATGAATGGGGTATCTCTAAAGAAGAAAGACAAAAAATCGACAAACTTCCAAATGACAAATTCATCTATGTTGAAAACCCATTCAAAGAAGGAGAAAAACTTGTTGCAGCACCAGTTCCAGAAATTGACACTGCAATAATTCACGTACAAATGGCTTCTCCAGATGGAACTACAAGAATTCTTGGAAACACATTCCACGATGTTGACATTGCAATTGCAGCTAAAAAAGTTATCGTAACTTGCGAAGAACTTGTAAGTGATGAATACATTAAAAACTTTGATGCAGCTGACAACAAGATTCCAGGATTCTGTGTTGATGCAGTAGTTCACGCACCATTTGGAGCTCACCCTTCACAATGTTATGACTATTATGACTATGATGCTGATTTCTACAAGATGTACAATGTTAAATCAAAGACAGAAGAAGATTTCAATGCATTCCTAGACGAATGGGTATACGGAGTTGACGATCACGAATCATACCTAAACAAACTTGGTGCTACAAGATTAATAGGACTTAGAAATGTTCCAGGATTTGGATACGCAACAGACGTACTAAAGAAGGGAGAAGAAAAATAATGGCTAGATACGATAATTACACTAATAAAGAAATGCAAGCAGTTACAATTGCAAGACAAATTAAAGATGGTCAAATCGCAATTGTAGGTACAGGACTACCACTAATTGGTGCTTCTCTTGCAAAGGCAGTTTATGCTCCTAACTGTTACCTAATCGTAGAATCAGGACTAATGGACTGTGACCCAATTGAAGTTCCAAGATCAGTTGGTGATAACAGATTTATGGCACACTGTGGTGTTCACTGGACAAATGCAACATATGTTGGATTCCAAGCTAACGAATGGAGACACGACAAAAAGAGAATGATTGCATTTATCGGTGGAGCTCAAATCGACCAGCTCAAATCGACCCATACGGAAATGTTAACTCTACAGTAATCGGTGACTACCACCACCCTAAGACAAGATTCACAGGATCTGGTGGAGCTAACGGTATCGCAACTTATGTAAACACAATCATTATGATGCAACACGAAAAGAGAAGATTTATAGAAAAAGTTGACTATATAACTTCTCCAGGTTGGATCGACGGTCCTGGCGGAAGAACTAGAGTAGGTATTCCTGAAAATGTTGGACCACAAATGGTTGTAACTGATAAAGGTATCTTAAAATTTGATGAAGATACTAAGAAAATGTATCTTGCAGGATACTATCCTTCTTCATCACCTGAAGATGTTCTTGAAAACACTGGATTTGATCTTGATGTATCTCGTGCAGTTGAACTTGAAGAACCAGATGAAGATGTTATTAAACTAATAAGAGAAGAAATCGACCCAGGCGAAGCTTTTATAAAGAGACCTGTTGAAGAATAATATTAAATAGAAAATAGGAGGACAAATGACTCAATATTCACTTGCTTCATATTTCCAAAATATGAAGACAATTGGGAATCCTTTGAAGGCAGTAGACGAAGATAACTTCAATCAACTAAGAGAAGTTGAAGAAGAAATCAGAGAGTTTGCTGAAAAAGCTCTTGCTGCTGGAAAACCAGATGCAAAAGTAAATGAACGTGGCGAAATGACAGCACTTCAAAGAATTGCTGAACTTATCGACGAAGGTACTTGGTGCCCATTAAATACAATTTATAACCCTGGTGATAATGATCACGGAACAACTGGTGTTATTAAGGGACTTGCAAAAGTTGACGACAGATGGGTTTACATCGTTGCATCAGACAACAAAAAACTTGCTGGTGCATGGATTGCAGGACAAGCTGATGACCTTCTAAGAGCATCAGACACAGCTGAAAGACTTAGAATTCCACTAGTTTATATACTAAACTGTTCAGGTGTAAAACTTGACGAACAAGAAAAAGTATATCCAAACAGACGTGGTGGCGGTACTCCATTCTACAGAAACTCAAGACTTAACCAATGCGGAGTTCCTGTAATTGTTGGTATTTATGGTACTAACCCAGCTGGTGGTGGATACCACTCAATTTCACCTACAATTATAATTGCACACAAAGATGCAAACATGGCTGTTGGTGGAGCTGGAATCCTTGGCGGTATGAATCCTAAGGGATATATCGACGAAGAAGGAGCAAATCAAATAGCAGATCAAACTGCTAACGCTAAGAAAACTACTCCTCCAGGATCAGTTGGAGTTCACTTTGCTCAAACTGGTTTCATGAGAGAATGTTATGTTGAAGAAGAAGGCGTACTTGAAGGTATTAGAAAATATCTTTCTATGCTTCCAAAATTCGATAGAGAATTCTTTAGAGTAGATGAACCAAAGAATCCACTTTACGATTCTAATGACATGTATTCTTTAATCCCACTTAATGGTAAAAAAGCTTACGATGTTTACGATGTAATCGCAAGACTTTTTGACGGTTCAGAATTCATGGAATACAAAAAAGGATACGGAAGAGAAATGGTAACTGGTCTTGCTAAAGTTAATGGACTTTTAGTTGGTGTTGTTGCTAACGTTCAAGGTTTATTAATGGGCTATCCAGAATACTACAATGATCCAAAACACATCTCAATAGGTGGTAAACTTTATAGACAAGGTCTAATAAAGATGAATGAATTTGTAACACTTTGTGCTAGAGATAGACTTCCTATAGTATGGTTACAAGATACTACTGGTATCGACGTAGGTGACGATGCTGAAAAGGCAGAATTATTAGGACTTGGTCAATCACTTATTTATTCAATCCAAAAATCTAATCTTCCACAAATGGAAATTACAATGAGAAAGGGTACTGCAGCAGCTCACTATGTACTTGGTGGACCTCAAGGTAATGACACTAACGCATTCTCACTTGGAACTGCAGCAACTGAAATCAACGTAATGAATGGAGAAACAGCAGCTACTGCAATGTACTCTAGAAGACTTGCAAAAGATAAAAAAGCTGGAAAAGATCTTCAACCTACTATTGACAAGATGAACGATTTGATTCAAGATTATGCAGAAAAATCAAAACCATTCTCTTGTGCTAAGTATGGTCTTGTAGATGAAATTGTAAATATGAATCTATGGAGAAACTATATTATTGCTTTCACTGAAAGTGCTTACCAAGATCCAGATTCTATTTGTCCAGTTCATCAAATGCTTACTCCAAGAATTATTAGAGATTATGACAGAATAAATAATATTAAATAATATAGAAAATATGACAATTTATTGGATAATCTCAAAAGGATTATCCAATATTTTTGCATATGACAATATGCCTTACTATAAGTAAAAAATAATATTCATTTTATTATAATAGTAAAGTCTGAAGTCTTTAGAATCCTTGGAAATTCAGCTTTCAAGCCTCTAGTGATTTTGACAAAGATACATAATTATAGTAGAATTAAGAAGAGTAAGATATTAATGTTAAAATAAAGAGGAGATTGTATGGCAGAAGCTATTTATACAATGGGCGTCGATATTGGTTCGACTGCCTCAAAGAGTATTATTTTAAAAGATGGCAAGGAAATTATTTCAAGCTCCTGTATTGATGTTGGGGCTGGAACAAGTGGTCCATCAAGAACAATAAGTGAAACTCTTAAAAATGCCAACATGAAAAGAGAAGATATAGCCTATGTAATGGCTACTGGATATGGCAGATCTTCTTTAGAAGAAGCAGACTTCCAAATGTCTGAACTTTCATGTCACGCAAAGGGTGCTTATTTCTTGTTCCCTAACGTTCGCACAATCATTGATATTGGTGGTCAAGATGCCAAAGCTCTAAAAATTGGAGATAATGGTATGCTAGAAAACTTTGTTATGAATGATAAGTGTGCCGCAGGTACTGGAAGATTCTTAGATGTAATCGCAAAAGTTCTTGAAGTAGATGTTTCCAAGCTAGAGGAATTAGATAAACTATCTACTAAAGACGTTAGTATTTCTTCTACTTGCACTGTTTTTGCTGAATCAGAAGTTATTTCACAACTTGCAAGTGGAGCGAAGATTGAAGATATAGTTAAGGGGATTCACCAATCAATTGCCGCAAGAGTAGGTTCTCTTGCAAAGAGGGTTGGTTTAAATGACGACATAGTATTTACAGGTGGTGTAGCTTTAAACGGGGGTATGGTTAGAGCTCTCGAAGAAAATACTGGACACAAGATCCACACTTCACCTTTATGTCAACTAAATGGTGCTCTTGGTGCAGCGCTATTTGGATATCAAAAATGTAAATTGGAAAAATTAAAAGATAAAAAAGCTAATGCATAATTTATTTTAGGAGGTAAACTATGGCTGAAATTCAAAAAATACCAGGTAAAAAACCAAGACCAATTGAAGGAAATATTCCTGCTGCTCAAGCTCTTAGAAATGTAGTAGATAGAGTTTACGGAGCAGCATGGGATGCTAAAAAAAGAGGAGAATTAGTTGGATGGTCATCATCTAAATTCCCTATTGAACTTGCAAAGGCATTTGGACTACACGCAGTATATCCAGAAAACCACGCAGCAACAACTGCAGCTAAAAAAGACGGTTTAAGACTTTGTCAAACAGCTGAAGATATGGGATACGACAACGATATTTGTGGTTATGCAAGAATTTCACTTGCTTATGCAGCTGGAGAACCAACTGACTCAAGAAAGATGCCACAACCAGACTTCGTACTTTGCTGTAACAACATCTGTAACATGATGACTAAATGGTATGAAAATATTGCAAGAATGCACGATATTCCAATGATCATGATTGATATTCCATTCCAAAATACAGTTGATGTACCTGAAGAAAAAGTTGATTACTTAATGGGACAATTCGAATATGCTATTCACCAACTTGAAAAACTTACTGGTAAGAAATTTGATGAAAAGAAATTCGAAGAAGCTTGTCAAATTGCAAACAGAACTGCAGCAGCATGGCTTAAAGCATGTTCTTACATGGCTTATGAACCATCTCCACTTTCTGGATTTGACCTATTTAACCACATGGCAGACATTGTAGCTGCAAGATGTGAAATTGATGCAGCTGAAGGATTTGAACTTCTAGCAGCTGAATATGAACAATCAGTTAAAGAAGGAACTTCTACTTGGGAATACCCAGAAGAACATAGAATCTTATTTGAAGGTATACCTTGCTGGCCAGGACTAAGACACTTATTTGAACCATTAAAACAAAATGGTGTTAACGTAACTGCAGTTGTATACGCACCTGCTTTCGGTTTCCAATACACAACTGTAAGAGAAATGGCAGCAGCATACTGTAAAGCACCTTGTTCAGTATGTATCGAAGACGGTGTTGAATGGAGAGAAACAATGGCTAAAGAAAACGGAGTTTCTGGAGCACTTGTTAACTATAACAGATCATGTAAACCATGGTCAGGAGCAATGCCTGAAATCGAAAGAAGATGGAGAGAAGACCTTGATATTCCAGTAGTTCACTTTGACGGTGACCAAGCTGACGAAAGAAACTTCTCTGAAGAACAATATAAGACAAGAGTTCAAGGTTTAGTAGAAATTATGAACGAAAGAAAAGCAGACAGACTTGCTAAGGGCGAAGATGTTTACACTAATTTCGAAAACACTAAAGAAACTGACTGGTCTAAGACTACAATTTAATAGGGGTGCAAAATGACTGATATAAAAGAATTATTAAAAGAATTTAAACATATAGCAGAAAACGGAAGAGAACAAATTGACAAGTACCTTGCTGAAGGTAAAAAAGTTGTCGGTGTATTCCCTTACTACGCACCTGAAGAAATTATCTATGCAGGTGGACTTGTACCTTACGGTGTTTGGGGAGGACAAGGACCTATTGATAAGGCTAAAGAATATTTCCCAACATTCTACTATTCACTAGCTCTTAGATGCCTAGAAATGGGTCTTGACGGATCTCTAGACGGACTTAGCGCATCAATGATCACAACTCTTGATGATACACTAAGACCATTCTCTCAAAACTACAAAGTTTCTGTAGGTAGAGAAATTCCAATGATTTTCTTAAACCACGCACAACACAGAAAAGAAGATTTTGGTAAAACTTACAATGCAAAAATCTTTAAACAAGCTGCTGAAAGATTAGAAGAAGTTTGTGGCGTTAAAATCACTGACGAAAATCTAAAGAAAGCTTTTGAAGTATACAACGAAAACAGAGCTCTTAAGAGAGAATTTGTTAAACTTTGTGGAGATTACTCAAAAACTATAAAAGCATCTGATAGATGTAACGTTCTTAAAGCATCTTTCCACATGTTAAAAGACGAACACAACAAGATGTTAAAAGAACTTATTGAAGCTCTTAAAGCAATGCCAAAAGAAGAATGCACAGGACCAAGAGTAGTAACTTCTGGTATTATTACTGATAACCCAGCACTTCTTGAAGTTCTTGACAACTTCAACATTTGTGTAGTTGCAGACGACGTTGCAGCTGAATCAAGAGGATTCAAAGTTGACGTTGATACTTCTATTGAAGATCCATACATGGCTCTTGCTGATCAATTCGCAAGAATGGACGAAGATCCAATTCTTTACGATCCAGATATTTGGAAGAGACCAAAATATGTTGTTGACCTAGCTCTTGATAACGATGCTGACGGATGTCTTCTATTCATGATGACATTTAACGATACAGAAGAAATGGAATATCCATCATTAAAACAAGCTTACGAAAAAGCTGGTATTCCACTAATTAAGATGGGTTATGACCAACAAATGACTGACTTTGGTCAAGCTAAAACTCAACTTGAAACATTTAACGAAATGGTTCAACTTAATAGAATGTAATAAAAATATAAATTTTAGGCGCCGAGCAATCGGCGTCTTTTTTATGCCTAAAATTACTAGCAGCTTTTCTGATATAATAATCTTTAGAAATTAATAAATTATTTTATAAAATGTAAAGCTAATGAATTTAAAAAGTTTAACCTAAGTTGTAAAATAATAACTCGATATAAAAATATAAAATATAAGGAGGAAAACTTATGGAGATTTTAGTTTTAAGGGAAGAAGATATTTTAAAAGCAGTTGATATAAAAGACATTATTGAAGCTGACAAAGAAGCTCTAAAAAATTACAGCAATGGAGGATCTGATATACCTCTTAGAACTGTTATTGATGTTGATAAAGAAAGTTCTAGCACTGCTATTTTTATGCCTGGATTTATTAAAGATAAAAATGCTCTTGGTATGAAAATAATTGATATCTATCCACAAAATATTGAAAAAGGACTTGTAAGTGCACCTTCTACAATGATTTTAATAGATAGAGCAAATGGTTTTGTGAAAGCTATCTTAGATGGAACGATTTTGACAAGATTAAGAACAGGAGCAGTTTCTGGTGCTGCAACAGAACTTTTATCTAATGAAGAGGCTAAAGAATTTTTATTAATAGGGACTGGCGGTCAAGCAGAAACACAACTAGAAGCTGTGCTTGCAGTTAGAAAAATCGAGAAGGCTTATGTGTATGATATAAATTATGAAAGAGCAGAAACTTTTGCAAAAGAAATGGATGGAAAATTGAAAAAATATGGTGCAAAAATTCTTGCTGTAAATGAGATGGATAAGGTATTAGGACAAGTAGATATTATAACAACAGTCACCACATCTAAAAAACCAGTTTTTGATGGAAATAAGGTAAAAATTGGTGTGCATGTAAATAGCGTTGGATCTTATACACCGGATATGCAAGAAACTCCTGCAGAATTTATTATGAGAGCCAATAAAATTTTTACTGATACAAATGAAGGTGTCATAAAAGAAGCTGGCGATGTAATAATTCCTATAAAAGAAGGAAAAATTAATGAAGAAAAAATTTCTCATGAACTTGGAAATCTTCTTTTGGGAAAGGAAGTTGGAAGAGAGGCAAAAGATGAAATAACTTGGTTTAAAACGGTTGGGTTTGCTGGTCTTGATTTAGTTGCAGCAGAGAGAATATATGAACTTGCCCTTGAAAAGAGAATAGGTACAAAAATTGAAATGTAAAAGATTATATTAATTAAAGAATGAGATGTAAAATTTTATATTAGTTAAGGAAACTGCCATCACTGTGGCAGTTTTTGTGTGTGAATTTAAAATAATTTATTAAGGTAAAATTTTAGTAATTTATATAATTTTAAAATCAAAAAATTAAAAATCTTGATAAGCAAAAAATATAAGAATGTGATAAAAAATCTTTAAGGGAATTAAAAGTCTAATATAGAAAAAATAAAATTAAAAAAGAGAAAATAAAAAAACTGTTGCCCTAAGACAACAGTTAAAAATAAAAATTTTAGTCTTCTTTAACAACAGTGTTTTCTTCGAAAGCTCTGTGATCAAGTTTTTCCATACCTGCTGGAACATGAACTTCACGGATGTTGTTCTTTCTGAAAGCATACATGTCGATTTCCTTGATGTTTTTAGGTAAGTTGATTTCAGTAAGGTTGTTCTTGTAGAAAGCACTTACTCCAATGAATTCAACAGTTTCAGGAATTGCAATTTCACCAATTTGATTTAGTGAGAAAGCATTGTCGCCGATGTATTCTAGATCTTCTGGTAATTTAACATCAGTTAATTTGTTTCTGTAGAATGCATAGGCATCAATTTTTTTGATTCCATCAGGAATTTCAACTTCAGTAAGATTGTTAACTCCAAAAGCTTCGTAGTGAATTTCTTCAACAGTTTCAGGAATTACAACAGAGTTAAGTTTTCTTCTGAAGAAGCATTGTTCACCAATAACTCTAATTTTTGTTCCGTCAGGTCCTTCGCTAGGCACTACCATATCAAATAATTCTTCATTTTTGATTTTGTCTTTGCCCTTTCTTGTCATTCCTTTTAGAACATCGCCATCAAATATAAAATCATCAAACTCCCAAGGTTTTTCCATAATATGTACGTCCTCCCCCTAATTAAAATTTTTCTTACCTACATTATAACATAAGGTCTAAAAATTATAAAGGAAGCTTGCAAAATGGGAAAAGTATGTACACTTTTTATGATTAAAATAATCTTTTTTACTAAAAGTGTGATTTAAATAAAATATGTTACGAAATATAAATTATAAACGCTTTAATTGGGTAACTTAATTATAAGAAGAGCTTATAAATTATATAAAATATGTCAATTAAGCGTAAAATTTTAAATATTTTTGAGGAAAAGGTAATCATTATTTGACTATATTGTCATTTATTGTTATAACATAGTAAAGCAAAATATTTTGGACGAATAGTGGATAGGGTTTAAGAGGAGGAAAAAAATGTATAATAATAATTTTTTTGAAGATATGATGGAAATGCAGAAAAATATTTTTGAAAAGCAAAAGGAAGCTTATGGTAAATTCATGGATTCTTTTAACTTAGGGGATTTCAATCCCTTTACTCAAAATATGTTTATGAATAACTTTAAAAATCCAATGGAGTTTTTCAACAACTACACAGAAATCAACAAAAACTTTGAAAATAATTTTAGAGAATTCTTTTCACAAGTTCCAGGATATCAAGATTCCATTGAAGTTTACAAGAAAAATATGGAATTTTTGAATAAGCTTTATCTTGCTTATGGTGATTTCTATAAGGACCTTGATCTTGTAGCTGCACAAAACAAATTAATAGAACTTTTTGAACTTTATAGCGACGAGTTAGTTGAAATGTCTAAAAAATATTTCTATAAATTAATTCCAGACAGTTATTACAGAGTTCTAGAAAACTTTAATTTAGAAAAATTTATTAGACCAGCTATTGAAAACTCAAAGAAATCAATTGAATTTTATGAAAATGCTATAAAAAACAGACCTGAACTATTAGTTGCAGACGTAAAAGATTTTTACCAAGGAATTTTGGACAAAATTTTTGAAATGCCAACTGTTGGCATAAGTGAAGAAGAAAAAGCTAAGTCAAAAAGAGATTTAGAAAACTATTTGGATCTTGAACTTAAACTTTTAGATTTCAATTTATTCCTTGAAAAGAGAAATCAAGAAACAGCATTAAAGGCACAAAGAGCTTATATAGAAGGTCTTGAAACAGAAGCTTCACTAGAAGATTTTGCAGATTTTTATAGATTTTATATGAATAATTTTGAAAAAGCTTATAAGGAACTTGTAAATTCTAATGAATACAAAGAAAAGGTTCAAGAAATTTTAGATGTAGTTGAAAAAAATAAGCTTTCTTACAAAGAAAGACTTGCAGAAAGATTGGCGGATTTTCCAATAGCAACAGATAAAGATGCAGAAGAATTTATGGCTGAAGTTCAAGGACTTTCTAAAGAATTTGACGATGAAAAGAGAGCTAAATCAAGTCTAGAAAGAAAAGTTACAAAGATTAAGAACGATTCTGAAAAAGAAATCAAGGCTCTTAAAGATGAAATTGCTCAATTAAAAGAAGAAAATCAAAAAGTAAAAGCTGACGAATCTCTTAAAAAAGAAATCGAAGAATTAAAGAAAGAATTAACTCTTCTAAAAAATGAAGTAAAGAAAAGTAAATAATAAATAGAAAAAATTTTCACAAAAGTCTGTGGGTAATCCTGCAGACTTTTTTTATTTTGAAATCTTAATAATCCATAGTAAAATTTATCGAAAAACGATAAATAATTATTGAAAATCATAAAAAGATTTTATATAATTAAGGAAAAAGGAGGTTATTATGAAATCTTTTAGAGTTAAATTTATTGGTACACTTTTAATATTTGCAATTATTATTTTAACTGGTCTTTCCTATGGACTCATTAAGGCTTCAAATTTCATGGCTAAACTTTATCCCATGTTTATGAACATGAAATATCCAATGCTGTTTCTTTGTGAAGCTATTATAATTGCTTTAATAATTGCAATTTTATTTGGACTCTTTGCCCTTAAAAAATATGGAGAAGATAAGCTTTTTGAGAAAAGTATGTTGTTCGATCTTCAAATAGTTGCACTTAGTTTTATTGGAATTTTTTTACTTTCAATTCTTGCAATTATTTATACCAATTTTAACTTAGATGGATCTATAACAAATCTTATTTTTATTGGGCTTGGAATCTTGGCAATGTTAGTTGGACAAATTTTTCTTCTATTGGCGGATCTAATTAAAGAAGCTATTGTCTTAAAAGAAGAAAATGATCTTACGATTTGAGGTAGATTATGGGAAAAATAATTGTGGATTTAGATATAGAACTTGCAAAAAATAAAATGACTTTGACAGAGTTGTCTGAAGAAGTGGGAATTACAATTGCCAATCTATCTATTTTAAAAACTAATAAGGCAAAGGCAATAAGATTTTCTACTTTATCAGAAATTTGCAGGGCATTAAATTGTGAAGTTGGAGATATTTTAAGGTATCAAGGTGATGAAGATGACTGATAAAAAATTTAAAAGAGTTTTATTTATTATGTGCATAATTTTTCTTGCAGCAATTCCTATTTTATTTTTACTATCTGATAATAGGGATCAGTCTGTTAAAGAAGTGGAAAATGAATTTGGAATAAAACTTCCAAAAAGTGTAAAAAGGGAAAGAGAACTTTACAAGGAGCCAAGTTTTCACGGAGATGGCGAGGCAGCAGTTTTATTTTCTTTTGATAAAAATGACATTGAAGAGATAAAAAATTCCTTAAAAAATTATTATGTTGCAGATGATGAAAATAAACTTTCTCAAATAGAAACTTGTTACTTGCAAGTTAAGAAGAGAGGTTTTGAAACTTCTCTTGATTTAAATAATAAAATTTATTTTAAGTCGACTTCAGAGTATGTTTTTGAAGGTATGTATGGAAATTTCGTCGCCTTAATACTTGATGAGGACAGGAGAGAAATTTTATATTTAGAATGGGATACTTAATAAAAGTAAAATTGATAAAGAAAATCAAATAGAAAACATGGAAAAAAGACTGAAAAAGGTCTTTTTTTATTGCTTAAAAGAGAAAAAACTTTCGCTAAGTAAAATATTAAAAATATAATTTTTGAAGTTTTAAAATAATTATGAGGGGTAATTTTTATATGAAAGCTTTATATGATACATTAAAGTAAAATAAGGAGTGTAAAATGACTAAACCAAATATTAATTTAGATAAAAAGTATGGCCTATTTATTGGTGGAGAATTTGTTGAAAGTGAAAGTGGAGAAAGCTTAGATGTTTATTGTCCAGCTGATGGCGAAAAATTAGCTTCCATTGCACAAGCATCTGAAAAAGATGTAGATACTGCAGTTAAGGCTGCTTGGGAAGGATTCAACGAATACAAAAAGACTAATAGATATGAAAGAGCAAAAATCCTAAACAAGATTGCTGATATCATCGACGAAAATGCAGATCACCTTGCAATGGTTGAAACTCTTGATAATGGTAAACCAATTAGAGAAACAAGAAATATTGATATTCCGCTAGCATCAGAACACTTTAGATATTTTGCTGGAGCAATTCTAGCTGAAGAAGGAACTGCAAATGCTATTGATGGAAACACTTTATCAATTGTTCTTCGTGAACCTCTTGGAGTTGTTGGTCAAATTATCCCATGGAACTTCCCATTCTTAATGGCAGCATGGAAACTTTCACCAGCTCTTGCAGCAGGAGATGCCGTAGTTATTAAACCATCTTCAACAACTTCATTATCTCTACTTGAACTTATGAAGTTAATAAAAGACGTTGTTCCAAAGGGAGTTATAAATGTTGTTACTGGATCTGGATCTAAATCTGGAGAATATTTACAACACCATGAAGGCCTTTCAAAACTTGCCTTCACAGGTTCAACTGAAGTAGGTTACAAAATTGCAGAAGCTGCAGCAGAAAAATTAATTCCTGCAACACTAGAACTTGGCGGTAAATCAGCTAACATTTTCTTTGATGACTGTGATATGGATCTTGCACTTGATGGACTTGCTATGGGAATTTTATTTAACCAAGGTCAAGTATGCTGTGCAGGTTCAAGAGTTTTCGTTCACGAAAATATTTACGACGAATTTGTTGAAAAGGCAATTGAAAAATTCAAAAATATAAAAGTTGGTCTACCTTGGGAAGAAGATACTCAAGTTGGAGCTCAAGTAAATAAATCACAAACTGAAAAAGTTCTTGGTTATGTAGAAGTTGCAAGAAAAGAAGGAGCAACTATTGCTGTTGGTGGCGAAAAGGCTACAAAGAATGGCACAGAAAATGGTTACTTCACAATGCCAACTCTAATTACAAATGCTGACAATAACATGAAAGTTGCAAGAGATGAAATCTTTGGACCAGTTGCAGTTGTAATTAAGTTTAAAGACGAAGATGAAGTTATTAAGATGGCAAATGATTCTGATTATGGTCTTGCAGGTGCCGTTTGGACTAGAGATATTAATAAGGCAATTAGAGTTGCAAGAGGAATCGAAACTGGTAGAGTTTGGGTTAACACTTATAACCAACTTCCAGCAGGAGCACCATTTGGTGGTTATAAAAAATCTGGTATTGGTAGAGAAAACCACAAGATGATGCTTGACGCTTATTCACAAGTTAAAAATATCTTCATTAACACTTCTGAAAAAGCTTCAGGACTTTACTAATTAAATAAAAATAAATATAAAAATTTAAAATAAAAAAAGGGCTAATAGTTTTGAACTGACCCCCAAAAGTTAGACCTAAAAACTAACTTAAGGAGGTCAGTTTTTTAATGGTAAAATATAGCACGGAATTCAAAATAAAAATAGTAAA
>QWCE01004512.1_pt1 | contig 13710 bp, 11 predicted proteins | sample 1972531 | NCBI WGS metagenome assembly QWCE01 (sample SAMN09866716, study PRJNA288562) | Human gut metagenome isolate term4_stool, whole genome shotgun sequencing... | reverse complement strand
ACCCCGGACGACCGCGTGTTCTACATGACGTGCACAGCGCTCAACAAAGAACTGACCCGCTGCACCCAGCTAACCTATCTGCCAGACATTCGCGTCCATTATCTTCGGCACCCGTATGTCAAGCACACGACAAAAAATATATCCTGCAAAAGCAGAAATCCCAAACTACCAATTTCGATTTGATAGTTTGGGGTTTCTTTTTTTGTGTTGCATTAGTACCGTTATTCCTGTTGAAAATGCCGGTCACTGTCTGGCATTTTCATATCTCTAACAGCCATCAAGGTTTTTTAATTATAACAGACAGTGTCTATTAAATTATCCCATGTGCTAAAGCATCAGTCATAGTACTTTCTATGCTAACTTACTTTCTGGGAATCCCTTTGCAATAAGGAAGTGCTTAACAAACGCTGAGTATTCTTTATCCGGTGCACACTCCTTTTTAAGCTCATTTGCCAAAATCTCCTTAATTGTTGGACTTGTAGCTTGCTCCCACGAAAAAAGCAACTTGCTGATTGATTGCAGTCTTTCATTTCTTCGCACAACCAAGTCACTTCTATTTAATCCTAATATGTTTTCAGTTGCAAAACCGCGTGAGTTATTGTTTTTTGTCGAAATGATTGTACCGAGAAAAAGGAAAAAATCATTTGGATCATCCACATATGGATTCACTAAAGGGTTTTGAGGATCGTAATAATCTTTTTTGTAAGTACGATTACATACCTCACAAGCTAAGGTTAGATTGCTCCATTCAACATATAAATCTGGTCGGGCGGTCTTCTTTTTGGGGAGGATATGTTCAATATCTCCAAATTCAATATGTTTAATTTTACTTTCGCAATAAGCGCATTTTCCAGTGGTTTCTTCTTCTAAGGCAGCCTTTATATCAGGATGATTGTATCTATGTGCTATAGTATCACTTGGTTTTTGATTTGCATTAAGGCAAGCCAGATATTCTACAGTCCATTGAGTAGCATTATCTACCAAAACCTGTGGTTTTGGTACTTTAGATAATTTAATCATTTGTTTTTTCCTCTACAATCCGAGAAATGGTATCTGGAATAAAATCAGCCAGTCCAATTTCTTCCATTTCTCTCCTTAAATTATCCAGATTCTCTTGAGTAAAATCTTTGGATAAATATTTCTTAATTGTATCCTTTAGATGTTCTTCCGCCCAGAATGGAATAGAAGTGTCTATTCCCAACACCTCACGCAAGATAGCATTAGATGTTCCAGCTCTGTTGACGTAATCTAACTTAGTAGAAAACACCTTATTTAGCTCATTGTAATTTAGAACATATACATTAGAATCTCTTACAGCGCTAATCATAAAGGGATTATGCGTTGCTACAATGAATTGCACTTTAGGGAATGCCTTGATTAGGTTTCCCAAAAAGTTTTTCTGCAGTTCTGGATGCAGATGATTCTCTGGCTCATCAATCAGGGCCACAAAAGATTCTGATGTATCTGCGAACATATAGAGTTGCCAAGTGATATCAATTATTGAAGAAATACCGCCCGAAACCGCATCTATTGGGAAATTACCCGTTTTTGTGCACAGCATTACTTCCGGAACAACCACCGAAATCTTTTCAAATCCCAATTTGGGCGGTAAAACGATTTTTAGTATATCTACATAACCTTCAAATATTTTTCGTGCGTTATCATTGGGCGTGACTGATTGATTTCCGTACCCAAATATTGCAAGTGAGGCCAAGGTTTCTTTTATGAGGGCTGTCGCCGATAACTCATCGGAATTACGATATGTATCAAAGACAAACTTCTTATTAAACTCATTATATTTTTTATATATTTGGTCTCGAGTCGCTACCGCCGTAGGTATTGTTCTTACTGCTCGATAAGGAAAGCTGGGTCGATGTGAACTTACATAAACTCCTTTTTCTGTCTTTCCACCAGTTATTTCGATACTATATGTACCATTGTTAATATTGTCAGGAAGAACCAGATCACCAATTGTTCCATCGGAAAACTCTATCTCGCCCAACTTGTTTTTGATTGGTGGAGTGTCACTTTTAGGTGTTAATTTTATGAAGATCTTTTTTCCAAATTCTTTAAGACTATTAAAGTATTTGGAAACGCCGTTTTCATCTTGCTCATACGAACTGACAAACTGAGGATTCCATCCAGTGCTTTTTGAAAGTAAATTTAATATTGTTGTCTTTCCAGCTCCATTAGCGCCTGTTAAAACGGTCAAATGATTGTGAAAGGCAATGTCAACATCAGAGAACTGACGCCATTCCTTAATATTTAATCTTGTAAACATAGGTATGTGCCTCCTAAAAGTACCATAGATTTTCTATTAGTTTCTTATGTACCCATATTCGATTCCTTACCTCGGCTGTTTCCTGAACAATCCCTGCTTCTTTCAAGCTTTGCATTGCTTTTGAAATTGAGTTAAATGAAAATCTCGTTTGCTCCGTAGCGCGAGAAATGCTGGAGACAGGATATCTTTTGAGATAATTATATACACCCCAAATGCTTTTTGACGATAGAGTATTTTCTTTTATCTGTTGTTCAGCCCACAATATATCATTTTCGTACTGTGCCAACAGCTTTGCTGACTGCTTAGCCGCTTCGCCCACTGCACACACAAAAAACTTAATCCACCGAATATACCCGCCGCTGTACTGAGTAGTTCGAAGTAAATCAAAGTATTCATTCTTATTGTGATACAGATACTCGGACAAGCATATTAGCGGCATTGCCTCTCCAATGGTATCTCGTAATACCATTGGCACAATGATTCGCCCGACAATACCGTTATACCGTTCAAATGGATGGATCATTTCAAATTGGTAATGTACCAATGCGGCTTTAATTAGCGGATCAGTATTATGGTCGTTATAGAGATATGCAGAAATATCAGCCAGTGCTGGGAGTACAGCATCTGGTGCTGTAGGATTGTATCCTTTGAGATTCGTCTTTACACCCAGCCAGAAGGTTTGATAATCCCTAACATCTATCGAGTTATTCTCCGGATCTCCGTTAAGTGCGATACCACAAATCCGGCTCAAGTCAGGAGCTGCAACTTCCATACTTTTTGCCGCCTTATATGCCATTTCCAGGTTAGTGATCGGCGTTATATCGCCTTTGCCGGTGCCGCGAATAGTGAGCACCTCTTTGAAATCGGGACCGTCGTAGTCGATCATATGAGAATAGGTACACTCTTTCAAAAGCATCAGCTCTGCAAACGCTTCTTTATTCGGAGCATACGTAACAAGCCCTTCCAGAAAGCCAATGTTCCTGTGGGCTTCAGTCAGTAAAGCAGCCAATTCGTCATCCATCTGATACATATCCCCGCGCATCAAGGGGCGTGGGGTAAAGGAATAGAATGTAAGGCTTGGCTTTTCGGGATCAATATGTTCAGTGTAATCACCTGTGTAGGGCAGCATCGCATATACCTCAATAACTAAAAATCATTTTCAGCATATCATTAACACGGTGAATAGAAAAGCACTATTTCCCGATTTATCTCAGAAAATCAAGAAATAGTGCAATTAAAATTGAAAATCGAGTTCCGTGAATTAGACACAGCCACGTTTCTCTCTGTATCGAACTTGGGTACTCTATTGTTCTGGTAGCCAAGCGAATCGGCGATACTGTTCCCGTCGTCATGCGAACTTATGCCCATTTGTACCCCAACAAGCAGCAGGAGCTTGTGTCGAAGCTGGAGGCCATCGGCTCCCCAACTTCTAACAACGATGACTCTGATTTGATGTCACTCGGCTAGGCCGAAAACAGGTGATGTCACGGCCCGTTTTGTGATGTCACGATGTCAAAAAAGCCCCGGAAAGTTTCGATTTCTCGAACCTTTCCAGGGCTTTCTAATTATTCTTCGATTACTCGAGCTCGGTAAGTTCGGAGTCTCGCTAAACAAATTTGTTTAGCGATACTATTCTTGAATGTTCACTTTTTCATGAGATTGCTGTGCTAGATGTGGCTTGCTGATTTTTTAGTATCAGGATAGTATCACACGGAGCAATAACCTCTGACTGTATTATAGCGTGTTTCAGCTCTTGATGCAACTACCTATTATGCGTCCCACTTTACCTGAACATTCGTCTCAAACTTTGCAATGTTCTGCGCAAATGCAAAGGTTCACCTTCGAGAGCTGAATTATCTTTGAAGGAAGGATTTTTCGAGTTTAGCAATATTATAATTCGTGTACGACCTCCTGATCTAGAACGAGCTTGCGTTCTTTCCAGTCGGGCATATAGTTGGAGAGAAAGGCATAGAACTGCTTGCTGTGGTTCGGATATAGAAAATGCACCAGTTCATGCAGGACCACATAATCAATATAGGGCGTTCTGGCCTTGATCAAATAGAAGTTAAAGGTTATCACATGTCGTGCAATGCTGCAACTTCCCCACAGTGTCTTCATCTTCCGGATCGATAATTCAGGCATTGCAACACCATATTTTTCTACGATGGGATACCAAACATGCACACGTTCCTGCAGGATCTCTTTCGCCTGCCTGCGCCACCACGCCTCAAACAGCTGCTTTACATGCGCCTGATCCTCGGGTGACTTACAGCAGATACGAATCTTCTTTCCCTCTGCATATACACATTCCTTTTCGCACTGTGACAATGCAAAGATCATATCTTCGCCCAGCATCCGGATAGAGTATCCGTTCCGAATCTCTTTGGTTGCGGCATAGCCGACAGTTTTTTGGAAAGATTGCAATTTCGACTCGATCCAGTCGCTCTTTTCCATAAGGAACGATTCCGCCCATGCGTCGGGGGCGGATTGCGGCAGCGATAGCACAATTTTCTGATTCGGATAGACCTTCAGGCGGCAGGTCTTCATTTTTTTTCGATCAAGGTTGACCGTCACTGCACTTCCGAATGTTGGCAGTGTTATGCAGATGGTTTCCATTGTCAATAGCCTTTCTTTGCAATCATCATGATCTCGTCAATGATGATGTCGATTGTATCCAAGGGCCAGTCCAGCTTTTGATCTTCCATGTAGTCAAACAGCAAATCGTCCAATGCCTTTTTCATGTTCCTGTGGACGATCACATTGTCCCGCCAGTCGCGTTTCGCATGGCCCACAATGATTGCTTTGATGTCCAGCGCCAGCTTACCCAACGATTCGGAGGGCTCTACCTCCTGCCCGTCCAGAGATTTTTTGATTCCGGCACACACTGCACCGTAAAACGATTTTGCATCACCATCATCCACGATGTTTTCCGGGTATTCCACCGAGCTGCGGCCAGTCCGGTAATCCTCAGCCATTTTTTCCATCGCTGATAGGTATTTTTCACCGTTCCTTTCCTCCTGATAATCCTGAAGCGTCTTGTTAATCCGCTCCATAAAGGTCATATAGCGAATGGGGTCCACATATCTCTGGCTCTCCAGAACCTCGACCTGACGGGTCTGGATGGCTTCGGCTTTTGCTTCGTCAGATCCAAGTCTGGCCAGCTGTTCCTGCATTTTTTCCTTATTGGTAATATCCAGCGGCTCAATCAGGGTCTTTGCATCTTCCGCATGGACATAGGTGTTGAGCAGTTGACGAATGCCGTCTTCATATCTTGAAAAATCCACACTGTCATTGAAACGGAGCGTCACGCTGTCTTTCAGTTTTTTGAAGAACAGGTAATCTTTGCGATACATTTCAGCTCGCTCAAAACCGACCTGTTCAAACAGCTCATAGCTGGAATACAAAAAGTCCACCATCTTGGCAAAAGCAGACAGTTTTTCGTAAAAATCTCTACGGAGATCATACTCCCGTAGCCGTTCCTGCCAGACATTCGCACTGGTTTCGTTCCGGTCAATCCCGTCAAAGATGTCCCACAGTTCCTGATACAGTGCTTCAAGTTTCGTCTTTTCGTCGTTGATCGTTGCAATGGCCGATTGGATCTCTGTGCGGTCGAACAGGTTCATGCCGGACTGCTCGTCACTATAAAGATCCAGTGCTGAGTTCAGTTTTTTGAAAATGCCGATGTAATCCACGACCAGACCAAAATCCTTGTCCGTATAAACGCGATTGACACGTGCAATGGCCTGCAAAAGGGTATGGTCCTGCAATTTTTTATCCACATACAGCACAGCGGCAATGGGAGCATCAAATCCGGTAAGGAGTTTGTCCTTTACAATCAGCAGATCCACGTCTCCGTCTGGGTCTGTGAAGCGTCCTGTCACCGAATCTTCATAGGCATCATAATTATTTTTGAAAAGTGGATCGACCTCTTTGCGAAAGAACTCTGCAATGGTCTTCAAAGACTGCGGCGTATTAGTTTCATCATCGCCTTCTTTTGCAGAATTGGGTGTAATAACTACCGCCGGCGTGATTCCTCCAAGACCCCGGAGTTTGTAGAACAGCTGGACCGCCTCTGCGCGAGATGAGCATGTCAGCATCGCTTTGAATCCCTTGGGCCGCACATAATGGACAAAATGCTCGTGCAGATCGAACGCGATCATGTTCAGGCGCTGTTCTGTCTGTGCCAGCGTAACAAAACGGCTGTATTTGACTTCCAGATCCTTCCGGGCATCTTCGGTCAGCCCCACCGTGATGTGCTTCAGATGTTCATTGATCTGCTGGCTTGTGACCTCTTGCGGAATCACACGACCTTCGTACACGATGGGCACTGTAACTTTATCATCGATAGCATCCTGCAGGGTATATTTGTCAATCAGGGGGCCAAACTTGGCATAGGTGTCCTTTGCCGGGACAATCTTCCGACTCGTATCCTTCGGCTGCTTCTGGATCAGTGGTGTGCCAGTAAAGGCAATCTTGACAGCATTCGGGAGCACCTTGTTCATGTAGAGATTAAGTTTTCCATACTGCGTTCTGTGTCCCTCATCGATGAACAGAAACAGATTCTTGCTATCATTGCAGTATTCCTGCTTGACTGCTGCTTCAAACTTGTTCACCAGTGCTGTAATGACCGTATTGCTGTTGTCCTGCAAAAGTTCGATCAGCCCCTTGCCGGTTTTGGCTCGGTGGGGACTCATCTGGGTATGGATAAAGTTATCTCGGATCTGCTTATCCAGATTGACACGGTCCGTAACCATGATAAAGCGCGGTTCCCGGATCTGGCTTTCGGGCTTCATGCTCTCCCGGGTGATCATCTTTGTCAACATAATCATCGTGATCGTTTTGCCGCTGCCCTGCGTATGCCAGACAACACCGTTTCTGGTGTGCGCATTGTCTCTCAGCAAAATGCGATCCATGCACTTTTTAACCGCAAAATACTGCTTATATCTACAGATCTTTTTCACATTGTTATCGTAGATGATAAAGTTGCGGATCAGGTCCAGCAGCCGCTCCGGATGCAGCAACGATACCAGCGCACGGTCCTGTTCCCGGATCTGTCCATCCGGTGAACATTTTCTGCACCAGTCATTCAGCCAATCCTTGTTATCCTCATGCCAGGACACAAAATATTTTGCCGGTGTACCGCAGGTGCCATACAACACCTTATCCGGGTTCATTGCCATAACAAGCTGTGCATAGCGGAACAGATGCGGGATATAGTCCTCGCCCCAGTTCCGGATATTCTGCATCACGCCTTCCATAACATCCACGCTGGATTTTTTACATTCGATTACGACCAGCGGGATGCCGTTTACCAGCACAACAAGATCCGGACGGGCAAATCTCCCGTTCGGACGTTCTACCTCGAACTCGTCGGTCACCTGAAACGTATTGTTCTCCGGGTGTTCAAAGTCGATATAGCGGATATCAAACGACTGCCGGGTACCATCCGGGAGTTCTTCCTCCATGCTCTTGCCGGAGCAGATCAGCTCGTAGATTTCCTTATTTGCGGCATAAAGCCCTGCTGCGCTGTGCTGATCCACCGCTTGCATCGCTCTGGCAATGGCTCCCCCAGAAAAGTACCTTGTCTCACTGCCAAACTGATAGGTCTGTCCGCTCAGAAACGTCTGCAGTTCTTCCGTAAACAGCACTGCTTTCCGGGAGCCGCGCTTCCGTTCCGCCTCGCTGCGGGGCACAATGGTATAGCCCAATCGTTCAATTACTTTCAGTGCCCGATCCTGTGACTCGGGGCGTTCGTTAAAAATCGTGTGGTCCGGCATATCATTTTCCTCTGTCCTGCTGCCTGCAGGAAACTCCGCTAGCTGTTTTTGTTGTTATCCTTGTACCCGGACAATCCCTGTCAGCAGCAGTTTTGCCAATGTTTTTTTGTAGGTTTTCGTCTCCTCCAGCTCACGTTGATGAAGGGTGATAAGGTGGTCGAGATTGGAAAAATAAGTGCTAATAGCTGAACGTTCGTCGCTATCCACCGGCATCATAATATCTTGCGTTTTTAATTCACTTGCCTTTACCAGTGGTTGACCTGTTCCAAATGAAAGACGTTTAATATCAAAATGCAGTAACGCATAATAAATAAAGTCTAATTGCTCACCCTTGATAAATACAGTATTATCGCTAATTTTGACTTTCCCGGAGTGTCGATAAAGTTCACCGGCATTAGCACCAACACGAGCTGTCAGCAGGAAATCGCCTTCATAATCATATGAATCATCATAACCAATCACTGATGTTGATCCAAGGATCTCATACACTCCCGACTTTTGTGGAGTGAATTTACTTTTGCCAGTATCAATAGATGTGACTTCATCTATCAACTTCCGCTGTTCCCAAGCGCCAGTAAATCCCGGAAAGCGAATTTCCGGCGTATCGCAGCCTTTTGCAGGGAACATTTTCCGCAGGAATTCTTTTTTCAGTTGTTTCAGCTCATCGAGTTTCTGCTCTTTCACCTCGATCACACGGTCGCATTGTATAAGAATTTCCGCAATGCGTTCCTGTTCAGCCAAAGGGGGGTAAGGAACTTCACAACTATAGAAGTCTTTTCCCTTCAAATTTAATAGGCCATTATCTCGGACACCGCGATTGATTTTGGAATACAATTGTCTATTCAAAAAGCCGCTGAGAAACAGCTGCTCATAATAATCCGGATTTCCAACAGACACTCGGAAGTTTTCAAATACATTTGGCACTGCCGCCTCTGTTCGATTATTCAGGCGGTAAATACAGCCCTGGGGGTATATGTTAGAATTTCCTTTATTGTATGAAAAATCTCCTTTGTGTAAAACAATATATTTTTCATATTGCTTTCCCGATAATTCTCTTCCAAATTTTTCCGCCTGATTGACAAATCCTATTCCTGCTGAAATGCTGATGGTTTCGATTTTTCTGGTTCCAACCGTTTCAGAAATTTCTTCCACGATGGAACTCAACGGGCAGGTATTCCATTCACTTGGCAAAACAACTGCATTGGTATGATGTTTTTTCGGCAACGCAGGCATTGCTGTGTAAATCATATTGGTCATCGTGTGACCTCCTTACTCTTTGCGTTGTTACAGGCCCAGCTCTTTCAGGTACACATCCATCTTTGCTTCTGCTTCGGCAATCTCCTGTTTCAGGCGGGCGATATTTGCCTGTACAGCAGCGATATCCACGACCTCTTCCTCTTCAAAGGTGTCCACATAGCGCGGGATGTTCAGGTTGTATTCGTTTTTCTGAATTTCCTCCCGCGTTGCCACATGCACAAATCCGGGCTGCTCTGTACGGCTGTGATAAGCGTCTACAATAGCGTCGATATGCTCCTGCCCCAGTTCATTCTGGTTCGTTACCTTGATATAACGCGGGTTGCCTGCCTCATCCGTTTTGCTGGCATCAATGAACAGGACATCCGTGGTAGGACGGTTCTTTTTGAACACAAGGATGCACGCCGGGATGGACGTACCATAGAACAAGTTCTCCGGGAGGCCGATCACAGTATCCAGCAGATTTTCTTCTACCACCCGCTGGCGGATTCTGCCCTCTGCCGCGCCACGGAACAGTACGCCATGCGGTGCGACCGCCGCGATCCGGCCGTTTACGGACAGGCTGGCGATCATGTGGAGCAGGAATGCCCAGTCGCCCTTACTTGCAGGCGGCACGCCCCAGTCAAACCGATGGAATTTGTCCAGTGATGCCTCCATCTTGAACTCTTTTTTACCCTTTCCAGAGGATTCGCCGCCGGGGTTGAAGCCGGATGCCCATTTGTCCTTAGAGAACGGCATATTGGCAACAATGGCGTCGAACAGCAGCAGATTTCCGTCTGCATCCAGAAACACCGGATTAGCAAGGGTGTCGCCCCAGCCGATCTTCGCATCCCGAATTTCGTGGATGTACATATTCATCTTTGCCATGGCAACTGAAGAACCGTTGACCTCCTGCCCATAGATAGATACTTCCTTGCTGTTCTGCTTTTTTGCGGCTTTGATCAGCAGGGAGCCAGATCCGCAGGTAGGGTCGTAGACACGTTCCCCGGGCTGCACGTCCACGATGCGTGCCATGATCTCAGAGACTGCCGCAGGAGTATAGAAAGACCCTGCCTTCTTGCCCGCCATGCTTGCAAACTGGCCAATCATATACTCATACGCATCGCCGATCACATCTGCAGGCACCTGCCCTTCCTTGACTTCGATCGCAGACGGCCGAAGATCCAGAGGTTCAAAATCCTCCAGCAAATCCCGGAGGATGGCATTTTTATGTTCCCGGGTACCAAGCGCATTTTCACTGTTGTAATCCACTGCGCTCAGCACACCGGCAAGCTGCTGATTGTTATCCGCCTCGATCTGCCGCATCGCCGCATTCATCAGCTGCCCGATATTGTCAGCAAAGCGCTGCTGATACAGATCATAGAATGAGCACCCCTCTGCGACCATGAACGGCAGATATTTTTTCTGGCGTTCCAGACGGATACCGGAGTATTGTTTGCTCAGTTCTTCCACTGCGTCGGTATACGAATCGCTCAGGTATTTGACAAACATCACCGGCAGAACGTAATCCTTATAGTTTGCGGCGTCAATGGTATCCCGCAGCGTGTCTGCGCCGCGCATCAAAGCGCTTTCAATATCTTTTTTCGTCGTCATCTCAACGTTCCTCCCATGATCTTCCTGATTGCAATTTCAGTCAGCTGCCGTTCCTGCTCCATCAGTTTCAGGTACATTCGCTCCTTTTTGCGGCAAAGCGTATCCATCTCAACGACCCGCCTCTGCGTCTCCTTATCAGGAACTTCAATCTGCAGCTCCATAATGGTACCAAGTTTTACCACTCGTTGGGTAGTTCCGCTCTCGATTCTCCGAATTTTCTCCTGAATTTCTTTTTGTGAAAGTGAGATCTTCAAAAATTCTGGCAACAGAATTGTGCAGTCCTTCACCTTCAGGATGGCAAGCTGCGATGGAACAAGCAGCTTTTCCTGCCCTTCTTCAATCACTACGGGGCACAGCGGTGAAAAGAGTCGTATCACAACATCTCCAGGGGACGCAAACCAAGCATGGTTCAGTGTCTCACTGGCGCAAAAGTCCTCCAGAGCACTGCTGTCGATTTCTCCATCCTCTGTCAATGCACGGAGCGTCAGCCTTTTGTACGGGCAGCCACCGTTTCCGGAAGCCTTAGTTTCCTTCCTGCTCAGTACCAGACCGCCCTGGGCTTTTACAAGTTCCGAGATCTGCATCATCATACCTTAACATTTCCCTCCTCGCAAAAAATGGCCCGCCCGTATACGGGGCGGGCCATTCCTGCCGTCAAGAGTGGTGACTTTCCGGGCAGCAGAAGCAAAAACCGTCTACCTGACGATAATACTTCCGGGCAGCATTAACAGCCTCCCGCGAGGTACTGAAACAGCCTAAGTAGACCCTGTTCTCCGCACTCGGCAACCAACTACAGTCCGAGCGGTGAACCTCATGGTCACCGTTCGGCTGAGCGTTGCTGTTCACATAAAAATACATGGACATGCACTCGTCCTCCTTCTTTGAGATAGTACAAGCCCACGTTGACAAAAGCCCAGAAATCTGGTATCATAACAATGCGTCTATTATGATCGTACGTGGGAAGTCCTCAGATACAGCTGGAACTGTCATCTGGGGGCTTTCTTCTTGTCCGCTCATATAATACCATACCAGCCCCAGGCCTGTCAAGGCTTTTTTGGAAAAGTTCTTTCGCAATATTAAAATATGACATCAAAATTAAATGTGCCAAGGTGCTACTCCACCCAATGTTACTCTGACAGGCCCGTTCCGACATCTGATTGGCACGAGCCTGTTTGGTGCAATGGCACACTTCGTTTATTGTGTGACTTTGAGTGTGCAGGAAATTGCCGTCAAAGCGATATCATACCCTGTCGATAAAAACTCAATCTCAGCGAGCCACCAAGCGCTCCACCAACGTGTGATCACATTCAAACAGATAGAGCAGCCGTTGTGCAGCACCAGACGGTGCATTTTTTCCGGCCTCCCACGACTCAACTGTTCTCGGAGAAACACCAAGCGCCGTTGCAAGTCCTCTCTGGGAAAGTTTTAGTTCCTTGCGCGTCCGGGCCACATCATCTGCCTTATATGCAGGAATCGGCGTTTCCCGCACCACTGTACGGCAACGGCTTTTATCGCCCTTTGTGTAGTCAACGGCCTGCTCAAGACTTTCCTTCAAAGCGTCAAAGTAATCGAAGTTTTCCATAAGTCAAGCCTCCTTTATGGTTTCAATCAAATTACGAATAATTTTCTTCTGTGCAGGGTTCATGTCCGCCTGCACATTTTTGGGATAAGCAAGGAGCAAGAAAATTTGCTCCTTCACCACAACATCCACATATATCACGCGCCCACCGCCAGACTTTCCTCGTCCGGTCAATGGAATCCGGATTTTACGTGCTCCTGCCAAGTCAGGAATCACATCTCCAGCATCCGGGTTTTCGAGCAGAACATTCTGAAGTTCCCGCAATTCTTCATCGCCAAGCCCCATATGTTCCCATGACTTTTCAAATCCGGCGGTCATTACAAATAGTCTTTTCACCTGCGATTCCCCTCTCCTACCTTTATTATATACTATTCAATCGTAGTTATCAACACTTTCTTAAAACGATACGTGCAAAAAAGACTAAACTGCCCGAAAATCTGTATCACTACACCAGCCTTATCAAGTATCGGATGATTCTTGCCACCGGGAAGCTGGTTTTAGCACCCTCAAATTTGAAATATGATAACGCGACTTTCCATAAGGAACCGATGTTCTTTAATGGACACGAAATTGGTGTTAAAGCTGTTGACAAATACGAAAACTACCACCCTGTTGTCTGGATGACAGCTAACGACCGTGCAGGTGCCAAAAATACCGGTCTGTCCAACGATAAAATCATGTGCCGCATCACCATCAAGACCGAGGGTAAAATTTGGCGGTATCTGCCTTGGCGAGCTTTCTACGACAAGTACAATGCTGACCGCAGCATTGCCTCCACCCTGAAACAGACTGCGGACGATTATCGGAACTGGTATGTCCGTGAATCCGAAATTCCAGTTGAAGACTTTGCAAAGGTCGAGTTTCTGGCCGAAGATGGTACCTACAAAGACGAGAAAGACATTCCCGGATTTGCTCTGACGGATATTGCTCCGGAACTTTTTGAGTAAAATATCACTTATATGTACAGACCCCCGCCAGCATCCGCTGGCGGGGGTCTACTATGCTTACAGTTCTACGCGGTTCTGCCTGTTCTTCTTCTGGCTTCTATCCGCGGTCTGCTCCCGCTCCCTCATAAGCCCAATGACCTGCTGCATCTTTTCGGCACCGAAATAGTTCCATACTCGCCCGAAATCACGTTTCATCGCATAGAGCTGCTCATTTTCTGCCTTCACCTCTTTCAGCCGCTGGCTTAGATGATGGGTAGCTTTCTTCTCGTCCTGATAGAA
>QWCE01006898.1_pt1 | contig 13722 bp, 12 predicted proteins | sample 1972531 | NCBI WGS metagenome assembly QWCE01 (sample SAMN09866716, study PRJNA288562) | Human gut metagenome isolate term4_stool, whole genome shotgun sequencing... | reverse complement strand
GTTATCTTTAGTAGTTAATGTATAGTAAGTTAAATAATAAACATATCCTAATAAACTCAGTAAATATAAGGGTTTGTTAGGATATATCATTGTAAAGTATGTGTACCTTAAAAATTGAATATTAAATAATTATTATACAGTAGAATAATGTTTGAACATATGTTCTGTTGATGGTAAAATATAAAGTAATAAGAGGTATTTTAACATTATAGACATATCATAAATGTATTGGAGGTATTTAATACATGGAACTACATGTTATAAAACGTGAAGGAAGGGAGACAGTTGTTCTACTGGATAATGAGATGAGAATTGTAAAGCCAGTATACGACTATCTAAAATTCCAAAGACAAAAGGATAAAGCTCTCAATACCTTAAAGGCAAGTGGAAGTGATTTACGAACCTATTGGGAGTTCTTAAATGATAGTGGTTATGAGTATGACAAGGTTACGCCTAAGATGATTGCTGAGTTTATAGACTATCTAAGGGCATCAGATGATGATGTCATAGCTCTTAACAAGGAAAGTAAAAGGACTAATAAAACAATCAATCGTATATTGAGTACAATCCATATGTTTTATCAGTTTGAAGCAGATATGCAGGAAATAGATAATCCTATCCTAATGCATGATGTAAACAGACCTTTTAATGCTTTTAAAAGCATCTTTGAACACGCAAAGTCTGATAATAAAACAAAGCAGTCAATCTTCAAGGTAAAGGAAAGTGATTATAAGATAAATCTTGTTACTGATGATGAAATGGAACTGTTTTTAAACCGTTTAGACAAGCGTAGAGACATCCTTTTATACAAGATGCTCTATCTTACAGGGGCAAGAATACAAGAGGTTTTAGACCTTGAAATTGACTCTGTACCATTGCCGGATATGTCACAGTTAGTAGGCTGTTTTCGGCAGATAAAGTCAAAGGGTAAGACCAGAGATTTGTATGTGCCTATGTCACTAATAAAGGAACTTGACGATTTCATCATGGAAGAAAGAAACCTTATTGATACAGACCACAGTTACATCTTTGTATCAGAACAGAAAAGACAGCTTGGCAAACAGCTTACCTATCGTGCAGCCTATGACAAGCTTAAAAAGGTACAGAAAGAAATCGGTGTGGATTTTAACTTCCACGATTTAAGACATACCTTCTGTTCTAGCCTTGTGCAGTCTGGAATGGATGTAAGTGTTGTAAGAATGATTATGGGACATGAACATTTATCTACTACTCAGAAGTACACACATCTCTCTAATCCGTACATTGAGGACAGCCTTTCAAGGTATTGGAATCAGAGTACATTGATTGGAGGTGGCTCTGATGGCAAGTAGACCAGATGGTGATGTATGGAACATCGTTGACAATGACAAGGACTCACAACACTATGGAAGAAACTTTAAGTTTGATTTTTCCTATATTTCAAGTGAAGAAATCAAGGATGTTGTAAAGGATTATGTTTGGCAGAATTATAGGGTTGGAAATAAGACTATTAGCACTTTGTATACTAAGGATTTGATGTACTTCAAATTTTTTGAAGTATTTGCAAAGGCAAGAGGAATTAAAACATTAAAAAGTTTATCGAATACAGATATAGATAATTATGTTTCATATTTGAGAACTTGTTTGACGAGTAGAAATAAGCCACTTAAATATAATAGCCAAAAAGCCGCTTTAGATTGCCTAAAAAACATAGTTCGTTGGTGTCAGATTCACAGACCTAATGATGTGCCTGCAACCGAAATCTTTACAGGAAATGAGTATATCGGCGTTAATCGTAAACTCAAAATCGACTTCATTCCAGATGACGTTGTAGCACAGATAAATGAGGCTCTTAAAAAAGAAGAAAATCCATATCTAAAGTATGGAATTATCATTCTTCAATCGACAGGAATGCGTATTGGAGACCTCTTAAAACTGCGTATTGACTGTATTAAGCCACACTTGATTAGTGGATACACAATCGAGTGGACTCAGCACAAAGGACGCAAGGATAAGGCTCCTATGCCTGTTAGAAGCGAATGCGTAGCTGCGATAGAGAAACTTATTGAGGTTACAGCAGAACTTCGTAGTGAAGCTGATGAAAAGGATAAAGATACTCTGATGATTTGGCGAGTGCCTCAAGGTAGAGGTACAGGTTCAGTGAGCGTTATTACAACGCAAACTTTTTCACAGAACTGGTTCAGAGATTTTATCGAATATAACAACATCAAAGATGCCAACGGCGATTACTACAACCTTACAAGCCATCAATTCAGACGAACTCTTGGAACAGATATGCTTTCCAAAGGAACTAACATAAATGTTATTCAGCAGGTGTTAGGTCATTCAGATCCATCCATTACAAAGCGTTTCTATGCAGATGTAAAGGATAAGGAACGAGCAGAAGTATTTAAGAGTGTAGGCGTTATAGGCAATATCAATCAGATACAAAGTAGTGCTTTTGATAATGTATCAGAGTTTGAATGGTTCAAGGCGAATAAGGATAAAGGTGCTTGTATGTGTGATGGCTACTGTACTAAGCCTGTTGTAGATGGAAAGATTTGTGACAGACTCATTAAAAGGCAGAAATGCTATACTTGCAGTCGTTATATCACAACACCAGAGTATTTGGAGGCTCATAAACAGCACTTGGCTAACCTTGAAAAACAGCTTGAAGAAGGTGCTATCTATGGTGAGCATTACGCAGAACACTTTATACCGACCATAGAGGTATTAAAAGTCATCATTGAAAGATTGGAGGGATTGCAAAATGGCAACTAACTTGGCTTTACAATTACAGGTCATAGAGCCTGATACAGACTTAAACAGCATAATGATAGGCAATTCCCGATACAGTGATGATGTATGGGATTTAAGACCTTTTATTATAAGTAAAAATTTAGATTTATCAAAAACAAGCTTACGTTTCAGATACATATCTGATACAGATATGAAGGAAACTGTAAAACAGTATACCTACTATAAACTAGGCAAAACGAAGCCACAGACGGTAAGGGACTATATCAATGCAAAACTTCCAATGTTTATCGAATACTGCTCTATAAATGGTATTCACAGCTTTGCAGATATAACCTTGGAAGATTATCTTAACTTCAATCTTTGGATGAAGGACGAAAAGAAAGTGGCACAACAGACAGGGTTTGTATCGTGTCATGTGGTAGAAGAAATCATCCGTATCGGTCAAATAAAAGGATGGAATGTACCACAGTTTCATCTTCCTAAGACAGAAACAGCTAATCAGTTATGGTCTACTCGAAAGTCTATGAAATCCAACAAGACGAAGCCTATTCCAGATGATGTGTTTGATGAGATTTTGTACCATGCCGTACATGATGAAAAGGATGTGCTTACAAAGGCGGGTATTATTATTCAGAGTCAAACAGGACTTCGCATAAACGAGGTTTTATCCATACAGGAAGGTTGTGTAAAGCGTACATCAGATGGATATGACTACATGGAAGTAACACTTGGCAAGACCGAAAAAGGTGAACCTATCATTCACAAAGTATTTATCAATGAACTTGTAAAAGATAGCATTGCAGAGCTGTCAGAATATACGGCAGGACTTCGTAAGGAAAGTGGATTAAAAGAGTTATTTGTTTCGCGTAGCTGTCAAGATAAGAAAATTCATATATTTAAAAAAGATAATTGGAATTATTTTAAGCTTAATAAGTTTATAAGAAGACATGATATTCGAAACAATAAAGGTGAGTTATATCCACTTACATCACATCAGTTTAGAGCAACTTTTGTAATGGAACTTATTAAAAGAAAAGTGCCTATCGCTATGATTATGAAACAGTATTCTCATGTTTCTATTGAAATGACAGCACACTATCTTACTTTGCAGGAAGAAGAGGTTAAAGAAATCTATTCTGATATGATTTTAAGTCCAGAATCAAAGATTGCAGGGCTTCGTGCAAAGGAAATCAAGGGAAAACTTGATGATTTATTTCATGGTAAGACCGAAGCTGAGATTGATGATGTAATCACAGATTTAGCCAAGACAATGAGTTTTAATCCTTTACCTACAGGAGTATGCTTATACGATTTTAGACGAGGTAATTGCACCGATGGAGATGGCTGCTTCTTTTATAACTGCCCTAACTACATCACAGAAGTTCAGTTCTATCCAATCTTGAAGGATGAATTGGATTTACTTGAAAAGGAAATGGCAAGGTTAAAGGAACTTGGTCACGAACGAGAATGGCAGAAACAGTACATTAAGTACAAGTATCTGAAACCGTTGGTAGAAAGTTTGGAGGTGCAGCTAAATGGCAAAGAAAGTGTCGGATAGTCAGGTTGCAGGCATTAAGGCTCATGCAGAGGCTAAGAATAAAGAAACCATTGATAAGGTCAACAAGGCTATAGATAAGCTTAAAAGGAAGAACAAACCTATTAACTTTGAAACTGTCTGTAAGGAGGCAGGCGTATCAAGAGCAACTCTTTACAACAATGCACAGCTTAAGGAACGTATTTTAAGTCTTAGAGCCATTTCAAAGGCAAGTCCTTTAGATGATGTGGTTGCTGTTAAAAAGGATAAAATACAGCTCAAGGATGATAAGATTGCATCTCTCAGGGAACAGGTTAAAAAGTTAGAGGATGACAAAAAGAAACTGATTGTTCAGTTAGTCGATTATGAGGAACTAAAATCCGAGAATGAACGACTGAAGAAACAGTTAGCTAAGAAATAGAGGTACGCTTATGAATGATGAACATAAAGAAAAGATTTATTATATACAGTAATAGGCAGATGAATTGAGTGCAGAAATATCAAAACTTATGAGAAAAGATGCTGACCTTTCAGAAAAACATCTTAATGAATTGATTAAGTTAGGCGTATTCATCTCAATGACCTGCCAAGAGTTATTGGATGAAGAATAATTTTAGAAAAGGAGAACGTAGTAGACAGTATTTTATGTAAAAGAAGTAATAAATGCTTATTTTACAATACTTTCATACATACGATACAGTCTGCTACTAAAAATAAGAAATGAGCAGAAAAATACATATCATACCATCACTAACAATGTCGTTAGTTCTTATGACATGTGTAATTACAAAAGCAAATGACAATTCTAATAATACAAATATTTTAATTAACGAAAATGCAACGGCTACAAGCCATACTGACGGAGCAACAACTCTCACAAACATTGAAGCAACCACTAATGAAAATACTACAACTAATACGTATGACACCTTTGCCCCTAAAACTTATGTTAAAGGCATTTCCGATACAAAAACCGGAATCAAAATCACTTGGAAAAAGGTCAATGTTTCAAAGTACAAAATTTACCGAAGCAAAAAAAAATCAAAAGGCTACAAGCCTGTAAAAACTATTAAAAGTAAGAAAACTACAAGTTACACAGACAAAAGTATAAAGAGTAACACAACTTATTATTACAAAATAAAAACATCTAGTCCAAACACTAATACTTCAGTTTCTAAGCCTGTAAAATACAAGACATCTTACAAGAAACTGAAAATCAACTTTAATAAACAGTTAAAGAAATTAATTACCAATAATGTAAACAAACATTATCCATGTAATGTTTTAGTGAAAAAATATGTTGAGTCATCTGGCACAAAAGTTAAAACTTCAAAGGAAGTTACTAATTTAAAATTACAGGGCAGTCCTACTGCTAACAGTTGGAAAAACGGCTACGCAAAAGTTTCTTATAATTATTCATTAAAACAAAGCACTTATAAGAAATCAGGAAAAGTCAAATCCACTACATATCCTGTTAAATCATCAGGTTTAACCCACACTGCTGTTACTTCTACTAATGATATTGATTCATTAGATGCGGGAGATATCATTGCCTATAGTAAAGGCGGCCGGGCAACACACGTTGCTGTCTATATTGGTCGCTTTGATTCTAAATCAGACCTTGTTGAATATTTAAACACTGAAGTTGGTATTAAATGTTCAACGAATACAAGTTGGATTAAGTCATGGAATGGCAACTGCAAGCACTGGGTTATCCAGGGTGGTATGGGAAATGGTAATCAGATTTATATTTGTAACAACGCTAACACTACTACAACCGGTAGCGGAGCAAGCACAATTTCGCATTCAATTTCATTGTTGAAATAACACCAGTGTATTACTCAATAATAATAAATGTTAAGTAACTACACAATTTTGTAACTATATTCATAGTTTCATAAAAGTAAAAAAGAACCACAGCAATAACTATATCTGGATTTTTTTCTAGTTATGGTTATTCCCCTGGTTCTTTTTTATATGCTATTTTTTATGCATTATTTCTTTATATATATTTTTTTGCAGATAACTTTCTATTTCATAAATAGAAAACAAATGCTAAAATAATACATGAAAATGTTAGAAAAGAGGTATTTGTGATGAATAATGAATATGAACAAGCTGAACCTAAAAAGAACATTGACGAAAAAATAGAACGTGATTACGACAGGTCTATTAACATGTGGAACGATGTTTATTCCAAATGCCAAATTGTAGATTTAAAAGGTAAATCTCTTTCTGTTGAGCCAATGTTTGATATATGTCTCGATATTTTTGCAAGCAAATGCAAAAACATATTAGACTTTGGTTGTGGTACAGGAGATGTTATTTTCCAATGCTATGAGTTCGGAAACATGGATTCAGGTCTTGGTATTGATTTATCTGAAACAGGCATTAATTTTGCCAAAGAATTTGCAACCGTAAACAAATACACCAACCTTAATTTTGAGATGGGAGATATTTCATATTTTGATAATTATAACGGCAAGCCTTTTGACGGAATCATACTGTCAAACGTTCTAGATGTTATGCCAAAAGATATTGCCTTAAAGACTTTTAAAGGTCTTACAAAACTTCTCGCCCCAAAGGGACTTATGTTTGTAAAATTAAATCCATTTTACGAAAAGACAGATATGAAGCAGTGGGGTTTTACTCAAATTAAAGATAATCTTTTTGAAGAAAACGGTATTCTTCGCTATAGAGAATTAGACACTGCCTCCTGGAAACAAAGTTTTGAGAAGCACTATGAAATCATAAGATATCTGGAATTTCCATATCCTTGGCAGGAAGGCATGAATCGCCTGTTTTTATTACAGAAGAAATAATTTACATAAAAGTACCGATCCTTAGTTATATGAACATGTATTGAAATCAGCATATCCATACCTAATAAGGGTCGGTACTTTTTATTATAATATTCTATTATTCCAATCTTCTAAAATTCTTATATTGCACTATCTCAATTCTATAAAACTCTTATATTTCATAGGCTAAAATTATGCCACCCATTTCAGCATAAAAACTACATAACCCACTTGTTGGCATTGTTTCTACCTTGCCAACTTCTGTGTGTTCACGTAAATTGTCTAACAAGAACTGAACTTTTTCTTTGTTAAAGCACTGACTTATAACAAGATTGCCACCCTTATATCCATTGGCAAGCATATCCTGAACAGTCTTTTTGTAAATAGCATCTTTTCCTCTAATTTTTCTTAACAACTCGATTTTTCCTTCACTTGAACCCTGACCTAAAATCTTAATGCCAAGCATTCCTGCAAGTTTGCCACTTAAGGCACTTACACGACCATTTTTTACAAGATTGTCGATTGATTCCAAAATAAAGAATGTTTTAATTTTTGTTTTATACTCTTCAACTGCTTCAACTATTTCTTCAAAAGATTTTTCTTTTGCGATCAGTTCCTGAATCTTTCTTACAATAAGTGTTAAGCCGGCTCCTGCTGACTTCGAATCGAATATGTGGATTTTCTTTTCAGGCTCATCTTCTAATGCCATATGTTTTCCAACTGACGCACTACTATAACTGCCTGACAACTCACCTGAAATAGTAACCGCAAACACTTCATCTGCCTGCTTAAAAGCATTATACCATTCCTCAGGACTTGGTGCTGCAGACCCACTTGTTCCATGATATGATTTCATGTCTTCCATAAAAGATTTAATATCCAAATTAAAATCGTCTACATATTCCTTCTTCCCTACTCTTAATCTAAGTGGAACTCTATCCATGTATATATTATTTTCAGTTTTATTTTCTATTACCAAATCGCAACTTGAATCCACGATTATTGCATATTTCATATTAGTCTCCTCTCGACAGCAATATTATCTTTTCTACAAAAAATATGTTATGTAGTATTCATTACTACATACTATTGTACTATTATCTTTGTTATGCTACAATTTACATAAATGTCAAAAATGTAAACATTTGAGAGGATTAATATGAATAAATTTTCCATTAGCAATTATACAAAGCGAAATAAATTCACACGAATGTGTATTGGGGAAGCCATGGTTTCTCTTATGAAAGAAAAATCCTATAGCAAAATTAAAATTTTAGATTTGGCTGTAAAAGCCGGCGTTTCAAGAATGACTTTCTACAAATACTATCACACAAAAGAAGAAGTTCTTGGAGACTACCTTAACGAGATTATTTCAGGCTATGTTGATATATATGATAATGATCCATCTGGTGATTTTCCAAGCTATAACAATATGCTTAATGCTCTTGTATACTTCGATAAATATGCCGACTTTTTCGTGGGGCTTGCCAATGCCGGGCTGTATTCTCTGTTAATCGACGCCACAAACGAATATATGGAAAATAATATTGTACCTAAATACGGCATTTCACTATACAAAGCCTACTATTTTGCCGGTGCCATTTTGAACACCTTTATCAAATGGGAAGAAAACGGAAAAAAAGAAAGTGCTGAAGAAATTGCAAAAGAATTAGTTAAATAATTATTATTTTATAATCATTAGCATTCTCTATTTGCCTTTGTATTATTCTGACTTTTATTCCTCCATTTACTACTTCTTCATTTAAAAATTCAACCAAATGTTCTACTTTGTCATAATCCACCCTAGTCTCCGAAATAGTTTTTTCCGCATATTTTGTTTCATCAAAAAAATTCTTATCTAATGTAGACCAAAACAATTTGTTTTCTGTGCCCTTAACATCTATTATTTTATTTAACTTTCCAACATAAACTTCAAGACAACATTCTTCAAGATATTTATGCGGCTTTTTCTTTTTTTCCAAAAGTCCACCAATTTAATCAGAATTCATTAGTAAAAACAAGTAAAAAGCAGAAATTTCTTATACAACAAAAGAACCCTTGTTTAAAGGATTCCCTTTAAACAAAGGCTTTTTAATAGCAGGGGCACTAGGAATCGAACCCAGCTCTGGAGTTTTGGAGACTCTTATTCTACCGATGAACTATGCCCCTATTGCGTTTAAGCACAAGTATATTTATACCATAACGCACCTAATAAATTTTTTAGCTTCCATAACTCTCTGTTGTACATTTGATACTGCACGAACTTCTCCCGAAAGACCTACTTCTCCAAACACTAATGTTGCCGGATCTATTGCCCTGTTTTTGTAACTACTAATTAGTGCCATTACCAATGCTAAATCCATTGCCGGCTCATTTACTTTCATACCGCCAGCCACATTAACATAGGCATCGTAGTCGCCCATTTGTATACCCATTCTCTTTTCAATAACTGCCATAAGCAAATTAACTCTGTTATAATCCGTTCCAACTGCTGTTCTTCTTGGCATACCGAAAGCTGTATGATTAATCAATGCCTGCACTTCAACCAAAATAGGTCTTGTTCCTTCCATTAAACACGCAACCACTGAGCCTGACGCGTCAGTAGGGCGTCCCTCAAGCATAAATTCAGATGGATTTAAAACCTGTCTTAGTCCTTCCTCTCTCATTTCAAAAACACCAATCTCATTGGTTGAGCCGAATCTGTTTTTTACACCTCGTAAAATACGGTACGCAGCATGTCTGTCTCCTTCAAAATACAAAACCGTATCTACCATGTGCTCTAAAACTCTAGGTCCAGCCACTACACCTTCTTTTGTAACATGACCTACAATAAAAATTGGGATGGTCAGTCCTTTTGCCATTTGCATTAATGTGTTGGTTGATTCTCTTACCTGACTAACACTTCCCGGTGCTGAACTAATATCTTCCCTATAAATTGTCTGAATAGAGTCGATTACTACAGCATCAGGCTTTGTTTCCGTAACAACGGCTTCAATATTATCAAGACTTGTTTCTGATAATAAACTTAAATTGTTGCTAAATTCTCCCATTCTGTTTGCTCGAAGCTTAATTTGCTTTAAAGATTCTTCTCCTGAAATATATAATATTTTCTTTCCTGAAGCTGACATGTTTCTACAAACCTGAAGAAGCAATGTTGATTTTCCAATACCAGGATCACCACCAACTAAAATTAAACCTCCCGGCACAACACCACCTCCGAGAACCCTGTCTAATTCACTAAAACCTGTGCTTATTCTTTCTTCATCATCTGCCTTCACTTCATTGATTGTTACAGGCATTGAGTTGGTTGTATTTCTTCTTATTATTTTATTTTTAGGACCTTTAGGCTCTTCCACAAAAGTCCCCACCTCTTTACATCCCGGACACTGACCTAGCCATTTTGTTGATTCATATCCGCACTCTTTACAAAAAAATACTGTCTTATCTGCTTTTGCCATTTACTTCCCCTTATTCTATTTTTGAATATTAAGAAAGGCCCTTACGGACCTTTACTTAATCATATATTTAATTACGCTGCAACGACCTTAACTGTTGTCATTACACCTTTCTGTAAATCTACATCAAATGTAAGCTTTCCACCAATATCTGTCTTTGAAACTCCAAGATCTTTATCATTAACAAATACTTTGTATTCCTTGTTTGCTTCTAATTCTAAAGTAATCTGAGTCTGTCCCATTCCATCTACGAAGAAACTTACTTCATCAGCAGTTTCCTTAAATACGTTTACTGCTGTTCCTGGAAGTGATTCATATACGAATGTTCCGTTTCTTTCTAATTTTGTAATTTCATTCCATGTTTTAACCTTATACATGTCTCCTGAAACTTCAAAATCTGACACCTTCTTCTTTGCATCTAATTCGTAATTTCCAAAGCTAATTGTTCCATTGCTTTCTTTTTTTATTAATTCCTTAATGATTGCCATTTCTTCCTCCTGTAATTATTCGCCGATGCGATTTATCTTAAAATCATTCTATCACACTTACCATATTTTTTCATTAGCTTTCTAGTATAATAGTCTTGATTTTTTTTATTCAATTAGGGAATTTTAGTTCCTCTATTTTTTCTCTGATTTTTTCTCTGACTCTTTCTTAGATTCTTCCTTAGGCTCCTCTTTTACTTTGAATGTAACCTTATTGCTCTTATAGCCAACAGTTACTTTATCTCCTGCCTTCACTTTTTCGGCAAGTACCTCCTCAGCAAGCATATCCTCAACCTTATTCTGAATCATTCTTCTAAGTGGTCTTGCGCCAAACTTCTTGTCGTAACTTTCTTTTGCAAGATAAGTTTTAAGAGATGACGTGAAAGATAAAGCTATATCCATCTGTTCTTTAACCTGCTTTGCAAGATTTTTAAGCATTAATGATACAATACTCTTTACTTCGCTTTCACTTAATGTATGGAATACAATAATGTCATCAATTCTGTTTAAAAATTCAGGTCTGAACATTAGCTTAACTTCTTCCATAACATTTGCCTTCATCTTTTCGTAGTCGGCTTTTTCTGTATCACCCTGACTGAAGCCTAAATGCTTAGGATCTACTATTCTATTGGCACCGGCATTACTTGTCATTATGATAATTGTATTCTTAAAACTTACTTTTCTTCCTTTAGAATCTGTAATATGGCCATCATCTAATACCTGTAAAAGTACATTAAATACATCCGGATGTGCCTTTTCTATTTCATCAAAAAGCACTACAGAATATGGGTTCTGTCTAACCTTATCACTTAACTGACCGCCATCTTCAAATCCTACATATCCCGGTGGTGAGCCAATTAATTTTGACACACTATGTTTCTCCATGTATTCAGACATATCAACTCTGATAATTGAGTCTTCTGTTCCAAAAACTGCCTCTGCCAAAGTTTTAGACAATTCAGTTTTTCCAACACCTGTAGGCCCTAGGAAAAGGAATGAACCAATAGGTCTGTTAGGATTTTTAAGTCCTACTCTACCTCTTCTTACAGCCTTAGCAACTGCACTTACGGCTTCTTCCTGCCCTATCATTCTCTTGTGTAAAACTTTTTCCAAATCAAGAAGTTTTTTCTGCTCGTTTTTCTCAAGTCTTGTTACAGGTATACCTGTCCACATTGCAACAACTTCCTCAATTGAGTTTTCTGTTATAATAGGGCGGAACTCTTCTTCTGTGCCTTCCCATTTTGCAATTGCCTTGTTTAACTTGTTCTGAGCCTTGTCCAGCTGCTTCTTTATTTCTGTTGCACTCTTAAAATCAGCATGTCTTACACACATTTCAAGTTCTAAGTTAAGTTCTGCAACATCAATTTCCTTATCTTTTACAGACTTTGGTTTTGGCACTTCCCTAATTCGCATTTTTGAACATGCTTCATCAATTAAATCTATTGCCTTATCAGGTAAATTTCTGTCGTTAATATATCTTGATGATAATTTTACCGCTGCCCTAATTGCCTCATCTGAGATTGTAACGTTATGAAAATCTTCATAAGCAGATTTTAGACCTTTTAGTATTTCCACAGCCTGTTCTTCAGTTGGTTCCTCAACTGTTACCGGCTGAAATCTTCTCTCTAAAGCTGCATCTTTTTCGAAATATTTTCTAAATTCAGAAATTGTAGTTGCCCCAATAACCTGCAAATTGCCCTTAGTTAATGAAGGTTTCAAAATATTTGACGCATCCATTGAGCCTTCTGCTCCACCGGCACCTACTATTGTATGAATTTCATCTATAAATAAAATTATGTTTCCTGAATTTTGTACTTCATCAATTATGTTTTTTAATCTTTCTTCAAACTCACCTCTGTATTTGGAACCGGCTACTGCTCCTGATAAATCAAGGCTGAAAATTCTTTTGCCAGCCATTGTTTTGGGAACTGTTCCTTCACAAATACGCCATGCAATGGCCTCAACAATTGCAGTCTTACCAACGCCAGGTTCACCAATTAAGCATGGGTTGTTCTTTGTTCTTCTGCTTAATATCTGGATAATTCTTCCTATTTCATTTTCACGTCCAACTACAGGATCAAGTTTGTTCGCCTTTGCCTCGGCTGTTAAATCCCTACCGTACTTTTCCAAAGTAGGTATGGGACTTGCCTGAACTGCACTTCTGCCCCTCTTTGCAGGCTTAATGTAGTTTTTAACTTCGTTTGCATCTCTATTTGTCAAATTAAGAATATCCACACAAACTTTTTTTAAATTAACGCCAAAGCTTGCTAATATGCAATGTGCTTCACAATCAGGATCAGCTAATATTGCCAAAAGAATATGTTCTGTTCCTATTTGTGGAATCCCCTGACTTGCAGCTTCCTCAGCAGCTCTGCCAAGTAATACGTGTGCTCTGTTTGAAGGCATTATATTTTTTGCTCTGGTTTTTGAACGTACCCTTGATTTTATTCCCATATCGTCTTCGATTGCGTTAATAATATCCTTGTACATTAAGTTGTAATTATATAAAATATTGGCAGCCACTCCATCTGTAACTTTTGCAATACCTGCCAAAATATGCTCTGTTCCAATGTAATCCATTCCCAAGTCAATTGCCACATCTTTTGCATATCCGATTGCTTCAATTGTCTGTCTGGTAAATCTACTACTTTCCATATGCATCCCTCCATATTAGTCTAGGATTTTAATATACTCTAAAAATGTGTACA
>QWCE01005834.1_pt1 | contig 13722 bp, 14 predicted proteins | sample 1972531 | NCBI WGS metagenome assembly QWCE01 (sample SAMN09866716, study PRJNA288562) | Human gut metagenome isolate term4_stool, whole genome shotgun sequencing... | reverse complement strand
CTCTCTGAGGCTAATGCGCTCATTGTTGTCCCCCCGGATGTCACAGAGGTTCGAACTGGTGAAGAAGTGGACGTGCTGTTCCTGGCGCAACGTCGCTAGTTTGTGGAGTACTCAGGAAGAAGAGCTCCTTACCGAACGTATTCGCGTCTCTGCGGGTGACGTGTATTTGCGGTTACCTCGCTGGTCTGATGGAACTGCGGTGATGTCGTCACGGGCTCGTTCGCAGCGGGAGATTGCTGAGTGGGAACCCGATCCTGAGGACCCGCTCTATTGGAAGGAACGCCCGCCGGCACAGCAGTGGCGGGATACCTATCGGTGGTTCATGGAGGGGCGCCGGGTGGGGGTGATGGTTCCTTTCGTCATCGTGCTTAATGGCCAAATTGCGGGGCAGGTGTTGCTCAATAATGTGGAGTATGGGGCGGTACGCGGTGTGACTGTGGGCTATTGGGTGGATAGCCGGATGACAGGGGGCGGGGTGGCGACGGTGGCTGCGGCGTTGGCGGTGGATTATGCCTTTGACGTGATGCGGCTTCATCGTGTGCAGGCGACGGTGCACCCCGATAATGCGGCGAGCCGTTGTGTGCTGGACAAGGTAGGGATGCGCCAGGAGGGTGTGCTGCAGCGGTATTTGCGCATTAAGGGGCGGTATTTTACGCATGAGTTGTGGGCAGTGACGGCGGAAGAGTTGCCGCAGGGCGCGGTGGGTCGTCTAGTGGCGGCGGGGAAAGCGCAGCGCCTCTAGCGTTGTGGGGTTTGTGTGGGGGCGGTGGCGCGCGTTTGTCCACCCTCATTGTTGTAACAAAAGGTTCTAGAGAAACCGATGTTACTAGTGGGAACTAAGTCAATTAGTGAAACGTTGTGCTAATGATGGGCTCTCCGGTGTGTCGTAAATGAAAGCGAAAAAATGCTGGTTAGCCTAGAAATACAGTGAATTTTCTCGATACCCAGCAGAAGACCATCGTCTTCTCTTGCGGTACACCTCCAACGTCAAGACACATGTGGAGTAGGTGACGAAACAGTGTCCAGCTCACTTCTTATTATCCTGCTGGTAGTCGTATGGCTCTTGGTGCTGCTCCCGATGGTAGTCAACACCAAGGAGCCGATTCGTCGCACCTCCGCTGCCTTCTCCGCAACCCGTGTCCTCCACCGTGGTGACGACCAACAGCTCAAACCTCGACGGCGCATCTTCCCCCGTCCGATGAACGATGACGAGACTGATTCGGCAGAGGCTGCCACCGTGGAGACTACTACAGAGGAGACCCCCGCACCCGCGGAGAAATCACGTCGGCGCAGCGCCCGGAAGCACACTAAGCGGCTCACGGTCGACCCTGCCGTAATCTCTGCCGACTCCACCACAAGCAACGACACTGTGGAGTCCTCCGAAAGGACCAGCACGATGGCAGCCAAAACCTCCCCTGAGGTAATCCAAGCGACACTGCCCTTTGCCGACGATGTCTTCGGCCCGGACGCGCGCGCTGTCGTATCGGACGCGCCTACTGAGGAAATCATCATCACCCCTGAGCTGCTGCAGGAAAGCCTCGACAACTATGAGGCCGAGCTCGATACCGCACATGTGATGGACGCCGAAATCGTCCCCGACGCTGCAGCAACAGAAACACTCGAGGCAGAGACCGCATCTGAAAGCGTAGCGGACACAGATCCTGTTGAGGTCGCTGTCGAGGCAGACGCGACCCCGGTGGACAGCACCGTCACCGAAGATACTGACGCCACCGAGATGGATGCCGAGACCGAAGAGGTTTCCGCGGACGACGAGATTGAGGACACCGAAGAGGTTGAGGATGCCGAGGACGGTGTAGACGGCATGGTCGACGACCACGAAGAGGAACGTGAAGACGACCTCGACGCCAGCGCTGACTTCGACGCCGACGTTGACCCGGACGTCGACATTGCTGAAACAGAATTCGTCGCCGACAACACCGACGACGCCGATGCAGCTGCCACCGGTACATCCCCCGTTTCGCGTCTCAGTGGTACTCTCGCGGCCAAAATCTCCGGCTTCACCAAGAAGGACCGCAACATCCCCGAGCCTGCCCCGCAGCTCACCCTGACAGCCGACGATATTGCGGAGGCAGAACGCCGCCGTGGTCGTGGCGGATACGACCCCGTGGCAGCGGAAGCCGCAGCACAAAAACGCTACAAGCGGCGCCGAGTGATCTTCCTCGTCCTCGCCGTCCTCCTTATCCCGATGATCGCGGCAGCAGCCGTGCTGGGTGGCCTGGTATGGATCGCCCCTGCAGCCTGGTGCGGAGTTATCGCGTTCTACCTGGCTGCACTCCGTAGCCAAGTCCGGCTGGAGAAGGAACTCCGGCAGCGGCGCCTCGCCCAGATGCGCCGGGCGCGGGCACAGCGGGCCGAATATGGCTACCGGGAGGAAGAAGAAACCCCCGCCCCAAGCTTCCACGGCCAGTACTCGCTGGTTGACGTGGATGACGGTGACCCCCTCTTCGACCATCTGGAGACTCGTCCGTTCATGGAGGAGTACATGGCGACCCATGCAGAAGAGTTCTCCTACGATGACGGTGGCTACCTGCGGGATCGTTTCGGACGCGTGCGTATCAATGCCTCCCGTTACCCCGACGCCGCTGTCCGCCGCGAACCGGACTATGCGTACGACGAGGCAGAGGCCGCCTACCAGTATGACGACCCCTACGCCGTGGGCGACTACACCGGTGGCCGCAGCGTGGACTACTGGAATGCGTGTGAGGCAGCAGACAACGCTGGTACAGTGGGGGAGGTCTGGGGCTATAGCGCAGTTGGTAGCGCGTCTCGTTCGCATCGAGAAGGTCAGGGGTTCGATTCCCCTTAGCTCCACAAAGTGTAAAAACCCTGGTTATTCTGACCGGGGTTTTTCTTTTATATGCACTGGTTGAGGGCATTTCCTATTCTATCTGCAATATGCAGTGGTTTGCTACAGTATGCTGAATTTTGTCCGAGATTTTGACCTGACTTTGACCTAGGACAAAAGGAGCACACAAATGGCAGCTGGAGAATTCGGAGGAGTCACGAGAGTCTCTGCCCGAAAGTGGCGGGCACGATATATGCACCAGGGGGCGGCCTGCTCTAAGACATGCCCTACCAAGAGGGCCGCTAGGCGGTGGCTGGACGATGAAGAGCAGCTAATACAACAAGACCTATGGACCCCACCACGAGAACGGGAACGCAAGATCAAGAACACTTTGACCGTAGGCCAGTGGGTAGTGGAGTGCGTGGAACGCCGGGATATCCGCGAAACCACTCGTGCTACCTACATGCGCACCATCACTAACCGCATACTAGATCCACTGCCTCCAGGGGACCGGGTGGAGGACATTACCCGGCTTAAAGATATCCCCGCCACTGAGCTGACGAAACAGGACGTGTACCGCTGGTACGACGCGATTAAGCGGGTCTACCCCGATACTCACGAGCAGAACATAAAAGCATATAAACACCTCAAGTCTGCCTATATCGAGGCCGAGAATAGGGACATGGTGAGTGTTAGCCCCGTGCGTATTCCTAACGCGACTAAACGCCGCGCTAAGCCTGCCCCCTGCCTGCCTACGAAAGAAGAATTATTTGCGATTCTGGAGCATATGCCGGATAGGTACAAGCTCTTCACAGTGCTGCTACTCTTCCACGGCCTGCGTATTGGTGAGGCGATTGCGCTAGAAGTAGATGACGTTCTCACGGTCCAAGACATTAAGAGTGGGGGCCGGTACAAGATACAAATCAGGCAGAATATGCAGCGTATGGCACCTAAAGACGGGGTGCCAGGGCACCTGCTTCTAGAACCTACTAAGACGGCTGCTGGTACGCGGATTATCGATTTCCTACCTCTGTTTAACTCTGTTTTAGAGCGGCATATGCAGTGTTTTGTGGATAGTTCCTCTGTGGTTGTGCGCATGGACGAAAAGTTCGGGGGCGGGAATCGTAGAGTCCATCTGCTCACGACTACTGACAGTGGGGGACCTGTCTGGGATACGTCCTATAGGCAGATATTCGATGCGGCTAAGCGGGCGGCGGGGATCCCTGAGGATAGGCGCATTACCCCGCATAGTGGGCGTCGGTTTCTTGCTACTCAGTTGGCTGAAAGTGGCGCGAGTATCAAGACGGCGGGGGCGCTCATGGGCGATAGTGACACGGATACGATTCTGCGTGTTTATATGCAGGTAGATGAGAGTCGGAAGGCTGCTGCTATGGAGGGCCTACACGCTCATCTGGTGGGGGGTGTGAAGTAATGGCAAAGAAAAAAAGTGAAAGGTGGGAGCTACCTGATTTCTCAACTGCCACCTTCAAAAAGTCACCTAGTGCCGTATATGTTTATGACGGCGACTACCTCATGGGCGTATTGCGTATGCCCCCTAACTTTTCAATGGTAGAGGTCTATAGCCCGGCCGCGTGGGCCGAAAAACGTGGAGAAATTTTTTGGAGTTGGTAGCACTATCACGTAGGGCCGTCGCATCTAGTGAGGCTAAGCGGCGACAGTTGCGAATGGCATATGTTTATCCGAAATGGTGGACGTATGGAAACCCCCGGGAAATGTTAGTGGACGACTCAGCTCCCTCCGAAGTCAAAGCTGTAGCCGCCCGTGCTGTAAGAGAGTCCCGAATGTATGTCACGGCCCCACATCCCAATAGGACCGGGACAGCATGGACCATGTCGTAGCGCTTTACCCACACGGTTCCGTTGTCATCTCGGGTGACGTCCTCCGCACGGAGGTACGACGCGGTAGCGCCGCTACAGCCCGCACCGAGACAAAGGGCAAGGACACCTTCGGCGGCGCGTTGTCGCCCAACTTCCACTGCTCAATGTCGTCAGCGTCAGGCTTGCGACGACCCCGCGGAGCAGGCGGAGTCGGCTTCTGTTCGGTGCGCGGCCGCGACCAGGCAGCAGCGTCAAGCATGGCAAGGTTCACGGTCAAGTCCCATCAGCAAGCGTTACACAACACTAAGGGACGCAACCGCCGTTGGAACACTGCTGCTATGTCAGAGCCCGAAAGCTCCGCCGCTGACGAGGATCACGATGCCGAGGCCGATGAGAACGATGGGAAAGAGGATGTCCTCCCAGCGTTCGAGCACTTCCGCGATCGGGGGGCGGGTGGCGACGAACTTTGCCAGGGCCACCAGGACCGCAACGAACGCGAGGAAGATAACGCAGTAGGCGACTACTGCGAGAGGTTCCACGCTGAGGAATACAGGGGTGTAGACACCGATGTTGTCGCCGCCATTGGCAAACGTGACGCCTGCGACTGTCCAAACGCCGACCTTCTTGCCGGCAACCTTGGCCTCGTCGTCATCGTCGTCATCGTCTCCGCGCCAGGCCTGCCATGCGGCCCAGAGGCCGATGCCCAGAGGGATGAGACCAAAGTATGGAATAGCTGCCGGGGGCAGAAATGCTCCGGCGCCGATGGTCATAAGGATCGCGGCGACGAGGATGCCGGCAAATCCGAGGTACTGGCCGGCCAGAATACGAGCGGTTGTGCCTCTCTGGCCTGCCCCTCGCGCGAAGAAGAGGGAGAGCACGATGATGTCGTCGATGTTGGTAGCTGCGAACAGGCCTATCGCCTGCAAGACCGTGGTGAGGATCATGCGCCCTCCCCAGCTACGTCGCATCCGGGAAGCGAGCAGGCGGGATCGATGCACGGGGCGTCTTCGTCTACTGCCAGGGTGGCATCGACCAGTGTCGTCAGCGCCTGCGCCAGGTGCGGATCGGCGATCTCGTATCGTGTCCGACGACCCTCGGGCTCGGAGACGACGATACCGCAATCGCGCAGGCATGCCAGGTGGTTGGACACATTCGAGCGTGTCAGGTCCAGAGCTCGAGCCAGTTCCGCCGGGTAAGCGGGATGGTCGAGCAAGCTCAAGATGATCCGAGATCGAGTGGGGTCGGCCAGTGCACGACCCAGGCGGTTCATCACGTCGAGACGCGAAATAATAGTCAGCATGCGCTGAATTGTACAGCGAGCACTGAACATGTCAAGTCCGATGTAGCGGCGTAGCAGTGTGTGCTGCTCAGAAGACAGTGGAAGTGGCAGAGATTCCGGCAAAGTTGCGAAACAGCGTCGCCAGCTCGAGATCCAAGTTGTGCGCGAGCCTGGCGTAGTTGGCGAGGTCCGTTTTCAGGCGCGAAGAAGAGACTCGAACGACCGAAACTCGATGATGTCGTCGTCTTGAACCGGGAAGGCTCAAACAAACTTATCGACCTCACCCGCAGCCTCGCCTCGATTCCCGTTACCGGCGAGAAAACCTCCAGGGTTGACGATGACGTCCTCAACCGCATCATCGCCGACCAAAGCGAACTTCAGCGGCTGTACAAGCGAGACCCCAAGGCGCTCCAGGCACTCGTAGAAACCGAGACCTCGGCCGCCGAGATCAAGGAACTGAAGAACCGTCGCGACGTCGTTAGCACTATGCAATCGTGGCTCGACGACCACGAAGCGTTTGCCGAAGCGAAAAACGTGGCGGGTGGCGCTGAGAAGGCGTGGCAGAACCTTCTCGAAGCCAACCCATGGGTCCTCGGCGTTGGTCTCGGAGGTAGGCTCTACACCACTTGGGACGAGGGAAAACTTGAGCAAACAGTTCGCGGAGCAAACCTGCACACTTCCGGGAAACGCGCCGACGCCTTCTTCGCGTCCAACGGCCTGCTGCGTTCAGTGGCGCTGGCAGAGATTAAACACCCGGACACGCCTTTGCTGACACGGGACCAATACCGCAGTGATGTTTACGGGATCAGCCGCGAGTTCTTCGGCGCAGTAGCCCAGGCCAAGAAACGGTTCTAGTCGCCAAAGAGAGCCACGCTAGCTGGATTGCCGAGAGGGACACCGAGGGAGGCAGCACTGGCGACGGTGCGAATTTGGTCGAGCCACGCTCGTTTTGGTGGTCGGCTCTATGAGCGACTTGTGTAGCTCGCAAGGAAACCGAATTGACGCGAAGTTCCGTAGCTTTGAAAGTTTCCGCTCGAACCTTAAGTCACCGGAGGTGCTTACCTTTGACGAACTTGTCGAGCGGGCGCGGTGGAATGTGGAACTTGCCGAGAGGCAAGAAGATGCGGAGTCGGAAGTTCCGGACTTTGAGTTCTAGGACGGCGCTCCTGCTCACGGCACTTAATTGACTACTGTCGTGTAACCGGAGTCGAAACCCGGTGTAACCGGGGTGTAGCCGAGGACCTCATATAACTGGTCAGGAGGTTTCGTGAAAGCCCCTATGCCCCGAGGAAGGAGCTGCTGCCCGATGACGAGCACGTATCAGCCGACCAGGTTCATGGCCGCAGGCTCTATCTACGACCAGCGCAAAGCCGACTTCGCCGTCGCGTTCATTCAGGCGCTGCGCCACACGAAAGGCCGCTGGGCAGGCACACCCTTCACGCTGCTGGAGTGGCAAGAACAGATCGTGCGCGACCTGTTCGGCACCATCAAACCCGATGACTACCGCCAGTTCACCACCGCGTATGTGGAGATCCCCAAGAAGCAGGGCAAGTCCGAGTTGGCTGCCGCGATCGCGCTGCTGCTGACGTGCGGGGACGGGGAGCAAGCCGCCGAGGTATACGGGTGCGCGGCCGACCGGCAGCAAGCCCAGGGACAAGCACTAACGCGTTTACTTCCCACATAGTTTGCAGCGTGTGCGGCAAAAAATACCATCGCCGCACGAAAAAACGTGGCAACCGATCCCGGAAAATTTGGTGGTGCGCGACAGCAACCAAAGGAAAAGGTAACCCCTGTCGAGCACCACAACTTCCAGAAACCATACTGAAAACCATCTGCCTGGATCTGCTCGGACTTAAGGATTGGGACGATACGCAAATATTGACCAAACTCGACAAAATCACCGTTTTCCCCAATCGCTACCTCACCTTCACGCTAAAAAACCAAAACGAACCAGTAATAGTTGATCTAGCACAATGGAGGAAACCCAGTGACTGCCACCGCAACAACCAGGCGTAAACGAGTTACCGCGATCCCGGCAACCAAAACGCTCAGACACAATGCTGACAGTTTTAGCCGCGCAATAAAACGTCGGGTTGCCGCCTACGCGCGGGTCTCCACCGAGCAAGAAGAACAAGCCTCCTCATACGAAGCTCAAATCGACTACTACACCCGCCACATTCAATCCAGAACCGACTGGGAATTCGCTGGCATGTACGCTGACGAAGGCATCACCGGCACCAACACCCGACACCGTCAAGGATTCAAAACCATGATCGCCGACGCACTCGCCGGCAAAATCGACCTGATTCTCACCAAGTCCGTATCCCGTTTTGCCCGTAACACCGTCGATACCTTAACTCACGTGCGCCAGTTAAAAGACGCAGGAGTAGAGGTGTATTTCGAGAAAGAAAACGTCTGGACCTTGGACTCAAAAGGCGAACTACTCATCACCATCATGTCCAGCCTGGCACAAGAAGAATCACGCTCCATTTCTGAAAACGTAACATGGGGACACCGCAAACGCTTCGCCGACGGAAAAGTCATGGTGCCCTACAAATCCCTACTCGGTTACAAAAAAGGCGACGACGGAAACCTCGCCATCGACCAAACCGAAGCACCAGCCGTGCGCCGTATCTATGCCCGCTTCCTCCAAGGAGCCACCCCGCAGACAATCGCAAAAGAACTCACCACCGACCAGATTCTCACGCCACACGGTAAAAACATCTGGTCAGCCAGCACCATCCGCTCCATCTTGACCAACGAAAAATACAAAGGCGATGCGCTACTACAAAAAAGCTTCACCACCGACTTCCTGACCAAAACCAAGAAAACCAACGAGGGCGAAGTACCCCAATATTATGTGACCGGAAACCATGAGCCAATCATCGAACCCGCTACCTGGGAGACCGTGCAAGCAGAACTAGCACGCAGATCAGGCAAAGGAACCGCCTCCACGCACCCGTTCGCCACCCGGATCAAATGCGCCGACTGCGGCGGCTGGTACGGACGCAAAGTCTGGCACTCAACCAGCAAATACCGCCGCTACATCTGGCGCTGCAACAACAAATACAAGCCCGGCTACTACTGCACAACCCCACACGTCACCGAACAACAAATCAAAGAAGCCTTCACCCAAGCCCTAACCAAACGAGTCAAAGATAACGCCACCCTCGATCACGTGATACAGCTACTTGACGACACGGTATACGACACAACAGAACTCGAAACTCGGCAAACCAAAATCGCTAAAAAGATGGAAGAAACCGTGGCGTTAATAAACCAGCTCATCACCGAAAACGCCACCACAGCACACCACCCCGACGAATACGACCAGCGCTACCAACAACTCGAACAACGCTACCAACAGCAAGAAAAAGAACACCAAACAATCACAAACAAGATCGCAGACCTCACCACCCGCCAAACACAAGCCAAAGCAATCCACGACTACCTAGCAACCCAGCCGCCACTAGAATACAGCGATCAAGCCTGGAACACCCTAGTCAAACAAGCCACCGTAAACACAGACGGCACCATCAACATCATCTTCAAAGATCAACCCTAACCACCCCAGCTTGCACCCAAGCCATTCACTCGGGGAGGTTGCTGACTGACGGTTGGGCGCAACGAATGGCACTTGGGGATTCAGTGGCGTGAGGATCTGGATGAGCCGGTGCGTATCACCTGGTCGCAATATCAAGGATTCAAGCCATCCAAGTCTCAGAATAAAAACGGACACCTCGTCTGTCCAACCATTTAAAACTGGCAGACGAGACGAGGTGCCCTATACGACTTAGCTTCGGTAAATCGCTATTCACGTAGTTCATGGTCGAGCATGACGGGCAGTTGAACCACTTGTACCCCTGCCTGATCAACGACCGAATTAATTATCTCCTGCTGCGCATTGGCGCGTCGTAGCAGGAACGGCGATGACGTCTCGGTTGCCGGGAGCGACTGGTTGATCACCCATGCCCACGGCTCAATACCTGCTCGCGACAGGTCGGCGGCGAGGGCTTGTGCCTCGAGCATTGGCGTGGTTTCTGGCAGTGTCACGAGGATTGGCCGGGTCACTTCCGTATCTTGCAGGTGTTGGAGCGTGGTCGCGGAATCGTCACGTCCGGATTGGCGCATGAGTTCGCGGTGGTAGGACCCAGTGGCGTCCAGTAATAGCAGGGTGTGCCCGGTGGGGGCGGTATCGAGGACGACCCACTGGTTTTGGACCGTTGCTACGACCTCAGAAAATGCTTTGAAAACGGCCACTTCTTCCGTACATGGGGAGCGCAGGTCTTCCTCCAACTGTGCGTACCCGTCGGCATCGAGAGAAGCGCCTTTGGTGGCGAGCACTTCTTCACGGTAGCTAGCCGTCACCGCGTCCGGATCGATTGATGACACCGTCAAACCTTTGATGCGATCTTCGAGGGAAACATCGAGGTGATTCGCGGGATCCGTGGTGGACAGATGCACTGGCTTTCCGCGCTTAGCGAGCTCCAATGCCAGCATTTGCGCCACGGTGGTTTTCCCAACCCCACCTTTGCCCATACACAAGACGAGTTTCGGTTTCCCCTCTGCTAGCTCATCCACCAGATGGGATAAACCGACGTGCAGCTCGGAATTGGACTGCGCAGGGCCCGGCTCTAGTGTGGGATCCGCGCTCGAAGTTGCGTCGCCGTCAGCCTCGCCCAGATGTAACAGGCCGTCTACCCCCATCACCGGGTTGGCATTCAACTCAATCCGTACCGTTGGAACACTATTGATTGCGCTCAGCTCAGTATTTGTAGCAAGGCCATCAAGTAGTGCCTGTTCCCGGGCGTAAATAGACTCCGACAGCTGATCGGTAGCGGCGCTCACTGGCAGGATCCCGTTGATCACCAACATTGCGGGTTTGATTCCCATCTCAAGTAGTTCACCGGTGGAACGGTTAGCTTCTTGCAGGGTCGAGATTTGAGCCCTGGCCACCAGAACCAGTGAAGTTTGTGCCGGGTCAGACAGAGCTGCTACCGCCTCGTGATAGGTTTGCCGGTTCTTCTCTAGCCCCGACATCGGCCCCAGACATGAGGCGTCACCAGCGCCTTTATCAATGAAACTAGACCAATCACCGGGTAAGGACAGTAACCGCAGGGTGTGTCCGGTCGGGGCGGTATCGAAAATGATGTGGTCATAGTGGCTAGTAATGTCTTCGTTGGTTAGATAGTCGACGAATCGGTTAAAACTTGCGACTTCAACCGTGCAGGAACCGGACAAGGTTTCTTCGGTTGTTGCTAGCACCTCGGGTGGCAGCAGGCCGCGAACCGGCCCCAGGATAGATTCCCGATACCGATCCGCTTCTGCCTCCGGATCAATCTCTACCGCATCAAAACCGATAGCGCCGGGTACAAGGTCGGTTAGCTCTGCTCCGCCCGATCCGATCTCACAGCCGAATACCTGCCCAATGTTCGAGGCTGGATCAGTGGATACTAGCAGCACTCGCTTACCTTCACCTGCCGCGCGGGTAGCTAAAGAGCAAGCAACCGTAGTCTTTCCGACTCCGCCTTTACCGGTGAAAAACGCAAACTTGGTGCTCAGTTCAGGAAGGGACATTAGCAGCACCCACTTCCGCCACAACAACCAGACTCAACTACGGGCAAAGTTGTCTTTCCCTCCGGGGCTGCCCCCGCGAATTGACGAAGCTGATCGGCTTCGGGATAGGAACCAGTCGCGACGATAATGCCATCAACCACAGTAACTGGTAGGCCGTCTGTGCCAGCTACCTCCATATAGGCGCGAACCGGTTCGCAAGCCGCAAAATCAGTAGGGGCAGAAGCCAAATTATGCCGGGTTACGGTAATACCCTCTTTATCCAGGGCGGTCAGCGCCGCGTTGAAATCAACGAGAGCCTGATCTACGTCGGTTCCGCAGACTCCAGAAGAACAACACAAAGCCGGTTCATAGATATCGATTTGACGCACAGTTAACTCCTTACATTTCGATGATTGTCGAATCGACACAAACTCTATCACACGTTTCGATGGACGTCGAAACGTGTGATAGAGTTTGTGTATGAACAGCCAACACGCTCCAAATTGCTGCCCCGCACCTGCAATCGCCGGCGAAGGTCAATGTCAGGAAGCGGCAAACATTTTTGCGGCACTTAGTGATGTCACGCGGCTGCAACTGGCTCTGTTCATATACCGCTGTTCACCGAACCCGGTGTGTGCATGCTCATTTCCTGAGGTTTTCAATATCAGTCGGTCAACCATTTCGCACCATCTCACCAGGCTGGTAAATGCTGGCATATTAGGCCGCGAACAGCAGGGTAAGTGGGCCTACTATTCGATCGCCCCGGATTTTGATACTCGACTCCTTGACGTTGTCGCTAAACACGTGCCTCAACAACCCACAAGCCGAAAGGGAGCCACCGAAACCAGAATCCTTTTTGCCTGCAGACAAAACGCTGGTCGCTCACAAATGGCAGCTGCCATTGCGCAAGAACTAGCCAGCTCTGACGTGACCATCATGAGTGCGGGCACCGAACCGGCCGAAGAAGTACACCCCGAGGTGCGCGATGCCCTCGCCGAAATAGGGTTAGAGCCGTTTGCGCAGCCAGAAAAACTTGATCCGGCGAAAGTGAAGATGGCAGATTGGGTAATCACGATGGGATGTGGCGAATCATGCCCAATTTTCCCCGGAACCCACTATGAAGACTGGGAGGTCGCTGATCCGTCAGGGAAACCCGTAGAGGTCGTACGCGAAATCCGCGACGAGATTACCAAGCGCGTAAGAGAGCTACTAACCCGAATCTCTTAACGAAATACTGCTTCACGTCCCAATCAATGCCGAAACGTCATCCGTCGGGAAAGACTGTGACTAGCCAAACCATTGGAATGAACCCAACACTCGGAATTTGCACCCGCCCAGAGCCTTGTATCAAAATGAACGTCTAAGTAACAAAGTGAAAATCCCCTGGTTGCTTACGGCCAGGGGATTTTTCTTTATTCTTACTGGTCAGAGTGCATTTTGTGAAGTGGATATCAGCGAAAATTCCAAGTCAGCGCAGTTATTCTTGAGCCAGGAATCCGGTTTGGAACACACAATATGGCACGGAATTTGGCACGGAATTTGGCACGAATTGGGCTGGAATTGGGCTGGAATTGGGCTGGAACCAAGTGTTCGTTTGGTGCAGTTAGAGGACGGTGGAGAAAGAGGGTAGCCACCCTACGCTCCGCGGCGGAGTCTGCTAGGTAGGAGGCCAGTCGGTCACTACTATAGAGACATGCTCAATCGCCCATGGCTGCACGATCTTGTGCTTCTTCTCCTCAGGCTTACTCTCACCCTGGTTGTCGGTGCTCAGGGGTACCAGATTTTCTTCGGGCATGGAGTGAAGGAAAGCGCCCACGTGCTCGAAAAGTGGGGGATGCCCAATGCGTACCCGTTTACGGTGGTCTTGGGACTCGCGTTAGTGCTTTGCACGATCGGTATTCTGCTGGGGTTCCTCACTCCACTTTTTGCCATTATTGGAGCGCTCGCGGAAGCTGGCTATGGCTACTTCCTCATGACGGGGGGTCACTACGATCTCACCACCTCAAGTGCGCAAATGACGTGTTTGGTGGTGGTATCGCTGATGGCGTTAATGGTGCTGGGGGCGGGCCGGGTGTCCACTGACGCTGTTCTCAATACGCGTGCGGAACAGGCAGTCGCTCAGTCCTAGGGGAAGCCATCGGGCTACCAGGTCGGTAGCCAGTGCTGGAGCCTCCACAGATCGGGGCTGATGGGAACTCCGTACAGAATGGGCAGAATCCACACGTAGTTGGCGATGACCAGTC
>QWCE01004508.1_pt1 | contig 13722 bp, 6 predicted proteins | sample 1972531 | NCBI WGS metagenome assembly QWCE01 (sample SAMN09866716, study PRJNA288562) | Human gut metagenome isolate term4_stool, whole genome shotgun sequencing... | reverse complement strand
TTTCTCTTTTGAGAAATTCCGATGTACTCAACTGGCTAAAGCCATAATAAAGAAAAAACAGCCGCGTCTCCGCGGCTGTTTTTCCCTAAAGAATCATTTTAGTAATTGTACTCGGATGCATACTCACCATACATTGTGGTCTCGTCTGCATTGTAGTTGTTGATGTCAACAACGCTTCCGTTCTCAATCTTAAATACATTCCAGATGTAACCTGCCTGATTCAGAGGTACATTGTACTCTTTCACAAGAACAGATCCCTGGTATACCTTTACGTTTGCGCCAGACTCAGACATCTTTGTGGATGTAGCGTCATAACGATCTGTAAAGTCTTTTACAGAGTAATAGTAAGTAGCATCTGTACGTGCATTTACGATGGTTACCGTCTCCGGTCCGTAGGAGCTTACATCATCCACATCCAGGGATGCGATCACGTTACCGTCCGTATCTCTCTCTACCTTATTGTAGTAAGCGATGTGGAATACAGAGTTGGCATCATCTAATCCAACCAGGTGGGAATCGAGATCTCTCGGTGTCTCACCCCAGGTAAGAACGATTCTGAATTCTGTGCTGGTAACCTCGCTTGTGCTGGTCGGGCTTAATACGCCTTCGCATGCACCAATTGCATTGGAGCTTGCTACGTTTACAAAAGTGGATACGAATCCGTCTCTTGCAAACTCAAGGGTGTAGTAACCTCTCTCAAGAGAGAAGCTGTAGCTGCCATCTGCATCTGTGGTAGTCGTAGCGATCACATCGCCGGACTGACTGTTCCAGTTCGCACGTACATTTACGGTTACACCTTCAATACCAAGACCTGTGGTTGCATTCTTTGCAACGCCTGCAACGGTATTCACACCGCTCATATCAGAGCTCAACAGCTGGAATGTTGGCAATGTGAAGCTTCCATTGTCAGCGTTGATGCTGATGGAGTTCACTGTCAAGGTTAAGTAACCAACAGCTGCTGCCTGAACGGAGTATACACCCGGTACGAATTCCGGAATCTCATAGTAACCGTTTGCGTCTGTGGTAATCTCATAGTAACCATCGCCTACAACCAGACCATTCTCCGGCTCCTCTGTCTCCTCTGTAGACTCTGTTGCCTCCGTAGACTCTGTTGTCTCTGTAGCTTCTGTAGACTCTGTTGTCTCTGTGGCTTCTGTAGACTCTGTTGTCTCTGTAGCTTCTGTAGACTCTGTTGTCTCTGTAGCTTCTGTGGACTCTGTCGTCTCAGCCGTTGTCTCAACAGACTCTGTAGCTGCTTCTGCTTCCTCTGCTGTTGCATTGAAGCTTGTCAGTCTGAATGTAACTGTTGCGCCTGCAACCGGTGCACCTGTCTCCGGGTTTGTCAGACGGCCGTTTGTTCTGATCGGTGCTGTGTTGGTAGAAGTATTGTTGCCGTTGTCAGCACTTCCTGTATTAGAAGATCCGCTGTAAGAAGACTCTGTGTAGCTGGATGTTGCTGCTACAGCTGCGCTCGCATCTCTTCCCTCTGCTCTACCGAACTTTAAGTAATGCTTGTAAAGCGCAAGCACATCGTAACCGAATGCTGCCTTTAAGTCCGGATATCTGTCTGCGTATGCTCTTGCATCAAAGGTGCCGAAAGAATTTCTTCCCTCATTAAAGCCGTATTTGATGTAGTGATTCACATATGCATCCCAGTTATCGCCGAATGCCGCATCCAGATCCGGGTACGCTGCTCTGTATTTCTGTACGTCGATAAGTGCGGTGCTTGTTCTGCCTTCTTTCTTACCGAATGTCTTATAATGCTTGTACAATGCTGTCTGGTTCGTGCCGAATGTATCCTTGAGATCGCTGTAGGTCTCAGAATAATACTGTGCATCAAATACATCTCTCAATGTTGCCGCAGATACGGTTGCCGTACCTCCGAATGTCAGCACACCTGCAAGAACCAGTGCTGTAATTCTGCGAGCCATTCCGCTTCTCTTAGCGGAACGTTTCGTTTCTGTCTCATTCAATTCCTTCTTCACTAACATTTCCTCCTTGTTGTTGTGACGTTACAGATATTATTGTAAATATCTGGAATAAAAAATGCAACCACTTCTTAGCATTTTCTTAATACTTTTGCTCTTTAACGAGATAAAGAGCAAAATGCGCGCATCCCCGCGAAGTGTTTTTGTGTAATTAGGAAACTTCCTTCCTATTACACAAAAAAGAGACCCGGAAATCCGGATCTCTTCTGTACCGCTGGAATTAGTCCTGCGGAATGATTTCTTTTTTGTTGTAAGAGCCACAGTTCTTGCATACTCTGTGAGGCATCATCAGCTCTCCACACTTGCTGCATTTTACTAATGCAGGAGCAGTCATTTTCCAGTTTGCTCTTCTTTTATCTCTTCTTCCTTTGGAAGATTTATTCTTCGGACAAATAGACATTTACTTACACCTCCTTAAATTTGTTAAAGACATCTTGGATTGCTGCCATTCTTGGATCCAGTTCTGTTCTCTGGCAATCGCAGTTCCCCTTATTCAGGTTCATTCCGCACACCTTGCAAATTCCTTTGCAATCTTCTCTGCACAGAACTTTCATCGGCCAGTTTACCAAAATCTCTCCATAGATAAGCTTATCTATATCCAGATTTAATCCAATCAGGTAGTCTGTTTCTTCCATTTCATCATCCACAACTTCCGTTCCGTCCATGCGGAGCTTCTTGTCGATGACAATGTGGATGTCCGTCGGAACTTCCGTAAGACATCTGCTGCACGGGATTGATACTGTAAGATCCGTCTCACCGCTCAAAAGCAGTTCACTGCCCTCGCGGTTCGCAATCCTAAGATCAAACGGCGCGCTCTTCGTGATCGGGAACTCACCAAGCCTCGATACAAATGTATCCTGCTCGATATGAACCTTCTCGGTAACTTCTCTGTTCTCACAAGATACAATCTCTGAAATATCGATCTGCATGGTTTACTCCTTCGCCTCATGCACATGAGGTTTTCACACCTAACCAATTATACATAGGCGTCCCTGGTTTGTCAATCACTTTTTTGCTTTTTTGTCAAGGAATTTTCCTTGACAGCAAAAACTATTTTACAAGCGCTACAGTCTCTCTTGCAATCGCAAGCTCCTCGTTGGTCGGAATCACGCATACCTTTACCTTGGAATCCGCGGTAGAGATGATCGCCTCGTCGCCGTGGGTTGCATCGTTCACTGCCTGATCTACCGTCACGCCGAGATAACCGAGATAAGACATTACCTTCTCACGAACCAGGTTCACGTTCTCACCGATACCAGCGGTAAATGCGATGGCATCTACGCCATTCATTGCTGCGACATAGGAGCCGATGTATTTTGCCACACGATAGCTGAATACCTCGATCGCATTGGTTGCAAGCTCGTTGCCTGCCTCGTGTCCTGCCTGCAGGTCACGGAAGTCAGAGGAGAGACCGGACATTCCCTGTACGCCGGACTTCTTATTTAATACATTCATGATACCCTCGATATCAAGGTTCTCTTTCTTTGCGATGAACTCCATGATCGCCGGATCAATATCTCCGGAACGTGTTCCCATGACAAGTCCCTCAAGCGGTGTCAGACCCATGGAGGTATCTACGCACTCACCGTTTAATACCGCACTGATGGATGCGCCGTTGCCGAGATGTGCCACGATGATCTTGGAATTTTTAAGATCCATACCAAGGAACTCTGCTGTGCGCTTGGATACAAAGCTGTGGCTTGTTCCGTGGAAACCGTATCTTCTGACCTTGTATTTCTCATAATACTCATGAGGCAGACCGTAGAGATATGCTTTCTTCGGCATTGTCTGATGGAAAGCGGTATCAAATACGCCAACCATCGGCACGTTCGGCATCAGTTCCTTGCAGGCATCGATACCGATCAGGTTTGCCGGGTTGTGAAGCGGTGCAAGATCGTTGCACTCCTCGATTGTCTTTAATACTTCCGGTGTCAGAAGTGTAGATGCTGCGAACTTCTCTCCACCGTGTACGACACGATGTCCGACAGCGTCGATCTCGGAAAGGCTTGCGATTGCACCGGTCTTCGGATTCACCAGTGCATCAAGAACCATCTGGATTGCCTGCTTGTGTGTCGGCATTGCAGCTTCTGTAATCTCTTTGTCCAGTCCGGTCTTCTGGTATACCAGTCTTCCGTCGATTCCGATTCTCTCACAGAGACCTTTTGCCATTACCGCTTCGCTCTCAGAATCGATGAGCTGATATTTTAATGAAGAGCTTCCACAGTTGATAACTAATACGTTCATAATATCCTCCTTGTTTTGCGAAGCAAAATCCGAGCCCTCTGGCGAGGAGAGGATTTGCCTCCTTGTTTTGCAAAGCAAAATCCGAGTCCTCTGGCGAGGAGAGGATCTGCCTCCTTGTTTTGCGAAGGTCTGTCTCTCACAGACCGCATATAATTTTAGTATACGCTTGTCACGCCCACGAAACAAGCCAGTAATTGCCAGTTTTCTTGTACAAAATGAAAAACAGCCTGACAAAAATTTAACAGTCACATTCCGCTTTCGTGTTCATCAACCCGCACCGCGTGCACCACAAACCGCAGCCCGTCGCCCGAGCAGGTAGACAGTGTCAGAACCTTGTCATCCTTTCCCACCGCAACGCCCGTATCCTTGTAGGAGGACTTAAGCAGTTCTGTGAGGAACCCATCAAAAGTCTCATCCGGCAGATATCCGGTCGTATAGACATCCGAATCTTCCGGGACATCACTGTACGCAAAAATCTGATAGCGGTAGGCTGCATCCTCCGTAACCACGGTAAAATACGCATTTTTTTCATAAAAGCCGTCGTTTTTATATTGTTTCAGCGAACCGAACATGCTTCCGTTTTTCATGTTGTGCCCGTACAGAATCGTGTGGCAGTCGTTAAAATCGGGGACGTTGTTCCCTTCCATAAAAATGCAGCCGGATTTCGACGCATTTCCATAGAGATCGGTATGCAGGTAGGTCTCGTCATCCCCGGAATACAGAATGGGATAATTGATCTGCTCTATATTGTCAAAATAAATCCAACCGGTCACATCCGGATTTGCTTCCTTTAGCGTCTCAAAATCCACCTGCAATACTTCATACCATACCGGCAGCTCCTCTCCCTCCTCCGCCGGATCATCCGAAGATGTCCCCGGCTGTCCGGTCACATAAGCCTCGCGCAACGCCTCGTAAGTATCGTCCGCCCGCTTGTACGCGAGCAGCGCCGGGATCAGTTCATAAAGGGCTGCCGCAATCAGCAAAAGCCCTGCCGTAATCAGAAGAATCGATCCAATGTTTCTGTTTCTCTTCACGTAAAATGCTCCTTTTTCTTTTTTTCTATTTCACAGTATGCTATGATAGCTACAGTTTTTATCACATTGCAGTACGGGAGGATCCGCCATGAACGTCATTGGCATTATCGCAGAATACAATCCATTCCACAACGGGCACGCCTATCAGATCGCGCATGTCAAAAAAAATCTTCACGCCGACTATATCGTTGTCGCCGCAAGCGGCGACTATGTACAGCGCGGAGAGCCCGCCCTTCTGGACAAATACACCCGTGCCCGCATGGCACTCTCCTCGGGCGCAGATCTCGTGCTCGAGCTTCCCGTACTCTGGTCCACCGCTTCCGCAGAGCTTTTCGCGGACGCCGGAATCTCCCTCTTTGAGAAAACGGGCTGCGTAAACGGCATCTGTTTTGGCGCTGAGAGCGGCGACCTTGCCCTCCTTCGCCGCATTGCGGACGTTCTCGCGGATGAACCGACGGATTTAAAGGCTTCCCTGAAGTACAACCTAAAATCCGGCAGTACATTCCCAAAGGCAAGGGAAGCTGCCCTACTCTCGTATTTTTCCGGCTCCGCCGGTCAGGATGGCGCCCTGCCCGTATCCGCAGAGGCGCTCTCCTCCCTGCTCGCCTCCCCGAACAACATACTGGCTCTGGAATACTTAAAAGCGCTGCGCCGCCGCGCGTCTTCGATCACGCCCTATCTGCTAAAGCGGGAGGGCGCCGCATACCACGAAACGTCCATCCTCTCCGGTGCATCTGCCATCCCGGCCTCGGCATCCGCGATCCGGCATACACTCTTCGCCGACGCTGCCGGAGCATGTGGGAATTCTGCCGACAGGGCATCTGAAGATTCTGCCGACGGGATTCTGCGTCATGCCATGCCGCAGGAAGCACTGGCCATCCTGCAGGACTACCGGGCAGATTTTCCGCTGCTGTGCGCCGATGACTTTTCCGGCATCCTGGGGTATCTGTTGTTAAGCAGTTCTGCCACGCAGCTCGCCCGGACCGCCGATTCCTCCCCAGAGTTTGCCAACCGCATGCAAAACCAGCTTCCTTATTATACCTCTTTTTCCTCCTTCGCGTCACGGTTAAAAAGCAAAGAAATGACGCTCACGCGCATCAACCGCATTTTGCTGCACTCCATCCTTGGCATTACTTCTTCTGATTACGCATGCGGCAATGCACTGGATAAAATTCCCTACCTGCGCATTCTCGGCTTTCGGAAAAGCGCCGCTCCCCTGCTTGCCGCGTTAAAGGCATCCGCTGCAGTTCCGCTTATCACCCGGTCGTCACAGACTTTAAAGCTTTTGTCCCCGGATGCCATGCGGGTATTTGAGCACGATGTGTTTGCCGGAAATCTCTATCTGCAGATGCGCAATCAAAAAGGCGGCACGCCTCTGCGCGCCGCCCGTATGCAGGAGCATGACGTTCCCCCCGCCTCCGAATATCAGCGGCAGATCATCATCCTGCCATAGTGCAGTCTCATTTTTTTGTCTTTTTTCCAAATACGGCGGCGGACAGCAGTGCTACCAGCGGAACCGTGCACACGATACCCACGCTTCCCGCAATGCACTGGATGATCTCGATCGCCACAAAGTCCGTATTCATCAGCTGCTGAAAGCTGACGTCATAGGAGTAGATCATCAACATCATATTCAGCGATGTCCCGGCGACTGCCAGGATTAGCGTATTCGCCATGGTTCCCATCGCATCTCTTCCGATATTCATCCCGGAGGCAAACAACCTCGCCATGCCAAGCGACCGGTCCACCTGATGGATCTCCGCCACCGCGGAACAAATACTCATCGCCACATCCATCACGGCTCCCATACACGAAATCAGAATACCGCACAAAAACAGATCCCGGATCTTCAGTTCCGTGGTGCTTGTGATCAGAAGCAGTGTCTCCGCCTCATCCATCTGGTAGGTCGTAATCGACATGGCATTCTGCGCGATCAGTGCAAACACTGCTCCCGCAAGCACACCCAGCATGCTTCCGATTGCCGCCACAACCGTCTTGGTCGAGATGCCGTCTATCAGGAAGAAACTGACAAAATTGCAGACCAGAATGAGCAGGATAGTGACCGCCAGCGGCGAGTAACCCTTCAGCGCAAGCGGCAGTAAAATCCAGAGGATACATACCACGGTAAACGCCAGCCCCGTCACAGATTTTGCACCTTTTTTCCCTCCGATCAATACGAGAAGCAGCACAAACGCCACGATGCAGCCAATCATCTGCGGAACGCGGTAATAATTGTAGACCGAGACCTGATATTCGTCCTCCCCCGTCGTGTCGATGCGGATGGAGACTTTATCTCCCTCCGCCACCCTGACGTTGTACAGGGAGCTGAAATAATTTTCCACAATAGCCGTGTCGCCCTTGTAACGTCCGGTAAGGATCTCGACCTCCAGCGTCATACTTCCCCGCCAGATTCCGTCCATCTCCTCATCCACCGTCTTGTGATCCTCCACAACCCGCAGGACTCTTCCGACCTCATAGTCCGTCCCCGCCATGTTGCTGCTCCGGTAAACCGGTCTGTCTTTATTCGCGAACCAGATCAGTCCGCAAAAAGCAACGGCAGCCAGTGCCAGAAGCACCAGGCTGCGTATCTTGCTCTTTTTGAAATTCATGTTTTAACCACCCTTATTTCAAAAATATCCTTTTCTTGCGTGCTGCCGCTGCAAGCAGAACCATACCTGCAAGAAGCATCATCACTGCTGCCGCAAGCGGGGTGTCGTCTCCCGTCTGCACTGCAGGCATCTGATCCAGCACCACCACATAATCGGATGCATGTACAAAGGTAAGCTCCACATTTCCGTTTGCATCTACCTTTCCGGAAGATGCCAGTTCCAGCCGTCCCTTTGCTTCATTGTAATAATATAACTTTGCATACATGCCCGCATACTGTGTTCCCACCGGCAGCGTCATCACTGCGGTAAAACCGAATGCGCCGTCATGGTTTAAGCTGATCTGGAAATAAGTTCTTCCCGCCGCGGTCTGTCTTGTAAGCGCATCCGGCACGGCATGGCTGTTGATCGTCACGCCGAAATCAATGTCTGAAATCGTATCCGATGTCACGTTTCTTCCGTCAATTGTCCACACGATTCCGTTTGCCAGCCTAAATACCAGACGTACATCCCTTCCGCGCACTGCCGCAATAACATCTCCCGGCACAGAAACACCGTCTGCAAGAAGAACCGTCACGGTGCTGCCTGCGGATGCTGCTGTCACTCTGTTTCTGACCGGATCCCAGTCATTCTGCGAAGCAACCGTCACCGCATCTGTCGTCTGTCCGTCCGATACAGTCACGCTGCCGCTTACACTTCCGCCGTTTCCATTTCCGTCCGCGCTGTCATTTCCGCCGTCTGACGAATCTGTTCCCGGTGTCTCGGTATTTCCCGGTGTCTCCGTATCCCCCGGTGTCTCCGTATCTCCCGGTGTCTCCGTATCTCCCGGTGTCTCCGTATCCCCCGGTATCTGTCCGGATGATGTCTTTACAATCTCATCACAGTTTCTTACACGCAGACAGGTCACCGCCTCATCCGAGGTTCCCTCCGGATGTGCATAGACCACGCCGACTGCCGACACGCGTTCTCCTGTCGCCACAACCGATGCCAGTTCGTTCTTTCCGGTTGTTGCGGATAAAATATATCCGTCAATAAAAATATTTGCATTAACGCCGCTGCCATCATCCAGCCAGAACTGTGATACACCGGTACCCGCTGCGTCGTAGAGAACATCCGTCACCGTTCCTTCCACCTGTACCAGCTTACCGCCGGACTTTTCATAGTCCATGGCGTCTTTTGCCGACAGTTTCTCCGGTGCAATCACCTTCGGCTCCTCGTCCAGAATCCGGCTGCTTATCACCTTAAGCTCTTTATCGCCCTGGTAGGCGTCCACATATCCGGTAATCTCCACCTTGGTTCCGATGGCAAGTCCACTCTCCGCATAAGGGAAGATATCAATTCCCGCAGTGTCATCCTGGATATAGATCGTATCAAAGAAGGTGTTGCCCTCCACGGCTGTTCCTGCGGTCACATAGCCTTCCACGCGGTAGACATCGCCCGCCGTACCGTTCTTACGCACTTCCGCAATCGTAGACAGCGGAAGCTCCACTTTCACTTCATCTAAAATATTTTCTGCAATCGTGCGGTTTAAGTATGGCAGATCCCAGATATTGTCCAGCTCCGCCTTCACCTCAAAGTCGGAAATAAATACGGTTCCCGCAACAAAGACATTTGCACCGCTTCCCAGTGTCTCATGTGCGAGTGCTACCATATTGCCTTTTTCCACATACGTCGGGCTTCCGGTAACTCTGTTTCCCGCATCATCCTTGCAGTCGATCGAATACGTTGTATCATATCCGCTCACAAGCGCTTCCGCACGTCCGGCTGTCACCGCATCCGCATCCAGCGCCACGGTACATCCGCTGTACGCACTGTACTCCTGCTCCTCGCTTGCGCCGCGCAGATATCTGGAATCCTTGTTATAGGTTCCTTTCAGATATAAGCGGTACGGCTGTCCGCCGTTGTTCGTCTCGTCGTACGCCTCGTCGCTGTTTAATCTGGTCGATGCCCCGATCGCAGCCAAAAGCTTATTCATCTCTGTCGCTGTCTGTCCCGAAGTAGAATCCTGATAATCGGCAATACCGCAGGTAATCAGCGTACCGCCATTGTCGGTATAGTCTTTTACCATCTGGATAAAGCTGTCTTCAAAATGCGACACGGTGTAATCTCCGGCATTTGCTGTCCCGGATTTCTTCGCCGGTGCCGAGATCACAAGCAACGCACAGTTTGCAAGCATCTCCGGCGTAATCTCGTCTGTGACCACTTCCACCTTGACGTTCTTTGCTCCCGCAATCGCCGTAAAGTTTCCGACGTTACCGCCATAGTAACCGGTCACATAATCGTTGTAATGGGTTCCGTCGATGATAACCTTTGTCACCATCTCCGGTGTCGCGTAGCTTAATTTTAAGACGCTCTTGTATACCTTCTGCACGCCGTTCATCGTCGCATGCACAACTGCTGTCATCTCCATGCTGCCGACGCCGTCATAGGTATAGTCAAAGCTGTAGCTTCCCGTGCTCATGGATGCGACGCTTCCCAATCCTGCTGCGGCAAGATCCGCCTCATGTACGGTCTCTCCGCCCACCTCAAACGTTATGGAATCAATCGCGAGCTCGCTGTTTTCATTATTATAGAGTCCAAGGTTCACCGTCAGCGGCTCTCCCCTTACCGGAAGCACCTCGTCCGTGGAAAAGCTGTCAATTCCTGCCGCCTCCACAGAGCCTACCCATACCGGTGCCGTCACGGCGATATCACTGTCCGCTTCCACAACCTTAATATAGTAATAGGAATAATCATTTTTCACATCAAAGGTGACCGTCTCCTCGTTTCCGGAAACATTTTTCTCGGCAAGCACCAGTCCTCCGTTTGTGATGACCTGTACTTTACCGATGGACGCATCCGTCGGATCACTTAAGTCAACGGAAATATGTACGGTATCTCCGGTCGCTCCATCCTCTAAAATGGAACCCATGATGTAGCCGTCCAGCGTATAATAGATGCTGAGGTCGTTATCCTCTGTCGCATACACGCGGTAATTGCGCATGGCATCGTAAATATTTTCCTGCGTCAGGCTGTCCACAAGGACAACGGAACGCGCCGTGTTTGCATCGCCCCACAAGCCCTTATGGTTATCCTGGTTGTTGGTCGGAGCAAGATGCCAGCCCTTGTCCAGCGCGCGCTGGTAATACTCGTAGGACGGGAAGTAACCCGAACTTCCGATCGCACCCTCGCCGTTTCCGACCTCGATCGTCGTAATCAGCTTGTCGATCTCCTCGTCATAGTATGCGAAATCGCTGAAATCACCGAACGTCGTTCCCGGGTGGTTAAACTGGCTGATGGAATCCGGCTGTGTCTTTAAGGTCGCGTAATAATTCTGCAATGCCGTGCTGTAAGTCTTGTACTCATTCTGGGTACGGCTCTGGAAGCCTTCGGTGTTAAACGTATTGATGTGTCCAAGTCCGTTCGACCAGGTCATCTCAAACCCATAGATGCACACAAATCCGCTTGTCGTATACTGCGTGGCAAGCGCATGGCCTTCCTTCCATTCCTCACTCATCGAGCCGTCCGAGATGGACGCGCTGTCCGCATTGTCAAACGAGTTGGAGTGATCTGTCACCGCAACAAAATCCAGATTGTCAACGTTCGTTGCATGCTGGTATGCATCCTCACAGCTTCCCGCACCGTCCGAATAGGAAGTGTGGGAATGTAACTGTCCAAAGTAAATCTGATATTTTTCGTTTGTGCGCTCGGTAAAGGAAAGTGTGAGCACACTGCTGTCCAAGTAACCGTCTTTGACGGCTTTCACCTTATAGGTAACCGGAAGCTCTGCCAGGACGAGCTTTTCGGTATAATCCTGCCAGGTTGCACCGTCGTCCGCGGAATACTGAATCGTCGCACCCTCGGTCTCACAGGTGAGGTTCACCGCGGTATTTTTCACCACGCTGCCGCCGTTCGGCGTTGCCTTTACCGTTGCCACCTGTGCCTGCTGATAGGAGAATGTACGCCGGATACTGTCCTTATATCCTTCCTTTGTCGCATAGGTTGTCACAACTGCAGGAAGGTCTGTAAGCTTTGGCTTCGCCGACGCGTCATAGATCTGCTCCGCGCCGCCGTTTACACTGTAATGGATTGTTACACCCTCCGTGGCGCTTGTCAGTGTCAGTTCACTGCCCACAGCTACCACGCCGCTCTGCGGTTCTGCTGCCACATATCCGCATAGATCGGAGGCGATCACCGGATTACCAGTCACTGTCACCGTGTCCATACGGATCACTCCGCCGCTTCCCGGTGCCTTATCTCCCTTGGCAGAAAGGCTGCCCGGAACCATGCGGATGTAGAGACGGTCTGCATTCGCCGTCTCGTTTGGAATGTCGAACGTGAATGAAATATAGTTTGCCGGCGCAAGGCTTGTCTTTGCCACTCCGTCGGTAATTTTCTCCGCAGCGCTCACTTCCTGCGGCTCACCGCCCACATATTTTGTATACTTATAAGCATAGGTTCCAGTGGAAAGGTTTTTAAAATCCACACCATCCGTGGAATACTGCATCTGGAAGGAACCTGCTCCGGTGTTGCTTGCGCGAAGCCGGAAGGAAAGTACCATGTTGGCATAGCCCGTTGTCGGCATCACAAACTGCGCATAATCATTGCTTCCGCTTCCAATGCCCTTTCCTCCCATATAATAGGAAGTCGAACCGGTGGAAGTGCTTGTGGCCTCGGTATACGGTGCCACTGCCGCTCCATTTACCACCGCCGAATATATAGCATCCGTATCCAACAGATCATTTGCATTGAGAGAATCTCCTGCAATTCCGGTATCTGCCGTCACACCTGCCGTCTTGTAGTCTGCCGTTCCGGACCACTGTGCCACGTTTTCCGTGACGGACTCGTCCGCACGGATATGAACCGACGGTGTTCCCTCATCAATCAGATAAAAATAGAATACATACGCTGCATCCGAAGATGATTTGTAGCTGTATGTCGTAAAACCGCTGTAATATTCCAGATACTGTTCTGTGGTATTATTATATTTTGCGTTGGCATTGATCACATAGTATCCGCCGTTCTCATTTGCCTTCTGCAGCTTCCAGAGACTGTAATCTCCCGCCGCGTCCGCAAACGTCACGGAGCTGCCCGTTGCGCCGGACGTCAGATATTTATCACCGCTTACGAACGTATAATAACCGTTCTCATCCACGGAAACCGTAAGTTCCGCCGCATCCTCCGGAATGGCAAGCGCGCCGTCCGCCGCAGTCGCTGACACGCCCTTTAACTTCTTGCCGCTTGCGGTCTGGGAGAGCACGCTTCCGGTTCCGTTGTTCTCGTAATAGAGGGCAACAATATTTCCGTCCGAAAGCGTGGTGGCAAGTGCCGCCTCCTTGCTCTTTGCTCCCTGTTTTACCGCGTAGGCAAATTCTGCCGTCTCACTCGTCTCATAGCCTTCAAGTTCAGCTGTCGCATAGATCGTCACATCTTCCTCGATCACAAGTGCTTCGGCGTATGTCTTGTCTGCACTGTCCAGATCGGTATGGTATGTGATCGTTGCTCCCTCCGTCGCGCAGGAGAGCTCCACCTTCGTACCGGCTTCCACATCTCCCGGCTCCACGGAAGCTTTGACTTTGGAACAGACCGTTCCGTCTGTCGCCGCCTCGCCCTGTGTTCCGGTGACTACAATGTTGTTGATGCTGGTCACACCGTTCGTGCCGACTGTACTCTGGTTCACACTCGTGTTTCCCTGCATCGTCACACGCAGTGTAAACGCTTTTCCGGACAGCGCCGCCGGGAGTGCCGTCTGCTGATACACCGAGGCAAGACTCGTGCTTAAGGTCACATCCGTTCCGCTAATCTTTGTCCAGCTTGCTCCGTCAATGGAATATTCCAGTGCAAAGTTGGCAGGACCGGTTCCGCTGGAGC
>QWCE01009940.1_pt1 | contig 13731 bp, 12 predicted proteins | sample 1972531 | NCBI WGS metagenome assembly QWCE01 (sample SAMN09866716, study PRJNA288562) | Human gut metagenome isolate term4_stool, whole genome shotgun sequencing... | reverse complement strand
AAACGAAGAAGTTTACAAGCTTGCAAACGATATCAAGCGTAAATTTTATGGCAATAGGATAGTTCTCTTCGCGCCGCTATATCTTTCAAACTACTGTGTCAATGGCTGTGTATACTGCCCATATCACCTAAAGAACAAAACTATTCATAGAAGAAAATTGACTCAAGAAGAGATTAAAAACGAAGTCATCGCTCTTCAAGACATGGGTCACAAGAGGCTTGCACTAGAAACTGGCGAAGACCCTGTAAATAACCCAATCGAGTACATACTTGAATCGATCAAGACCATCTACTCCGTTCATCACAAGTCTGGTGACATTAGAAGGGTCAATGTTAATATCGCTGCGACTACGATTGAAAATTACAAGAAATTAAAGGATGTCGGCATAGGAACATATATTTTGTTTCAAGAGACATATCATAGAAAAAATTACGAAGCGCTTCACCCAACTGGACCAAAGCATGACTATGCCTATCACACAGAGGCCATGGACAGGGCACAATTGGGCGGCATCGATGACGTTGGCTGCGGCGTTTTATTCGGGCTAAATAACTACGAATACGACTTCGTGGGTCTATTGATGCACGCAGAGCACCTTGAGGCGCGCTTCGGCGTTGGCCCGCACACCATTAGCGTGCCAAGAATCAGACCAGCGACAAGAGCTAAGGTCATAGACTTCGGCATCAGTCAAATCAGTGGCGGCTCGAAGACATCAGTTGGCGGCTACGCTACAGAGGAAGTCGCTGCAGCAGCTGATACAGAGCAGTTCTTCACATCAGACCAAAGAACGCTTGACGAGGTCGTTTCATGGCTAATGGATACAGGCCACATCCCATCATTCTGCACAGCTTGCTACAGAGCAGGAAGAACTGGCGATAGATTCATGAGCCTTGTTAAAGCGGGTCAAATAGGTAATATCTGTCAACCAAACGCACTTATGACGCTTAAAGAGTATCTAATGGATTACGCAGCGCCTGAAACAAGGATGAAGGGCGAAGCGCTTATGAGCAAATCTTAAGAAAATCGAAGAAGGCGAGAGAGACTTCAGACTATGATGGCACGTTCATTGCAAAAGCACGTTGTTATCGCAGGCAGAGTAAACGCTGGCAAGTCAACGCTTTTTAACTCCATCATGGGCTCAGATGCAGCCATAGTCTCAAACAAACGCGGTACGACAACAGATGCGGTTCGTAAATCCATCGAAGTGCCGGGACTTGGACCAGTTGTCTTCATTGATACAGCTGGCTTTGACGACGACACAGCCCTTTCAGAAGAGAGGCTAAAAAAGACACGCGCCGAATTTAACAAGGCAGACGCTTTTATTTATACCCTTGATAATGGTGATGAGGCTATTTTATCAGAGCTAGCAAAATACAATAAGCCCGTCATCAAGGTCATTATGGCGATCGATAGAGACGTGAGCTATGATTATAGCGAGGCAATCGTTTATAAAGATGATTCCTCTCGAGAAAAAATATTTTCCGCACTTAAAAAAGTTTTAAATACAGAAGATGAGTCCTTATTAGATGGCCTTGTAGATAGCAGAGCAACCATAGTCATGGTTATGCCGCAAGATGCAGCAGCGCCAAAGGGTAGGCTGATAAAAGCGCAAGTCGAAGCGATAAGAGAAGCGCTTGATAAGGGCGTGACAAGCATAGTCGTGGGAGACGAAAAGCTTGAAGAAGTGAGAGATAGATTCACTGGCATTGACCTGGTGATCTGCGACTCAAGAGTTTTTAAGAAAGTCTACGATGTTTTTGGAAAGATAACAAAAGTCACTTCGTTCTCAGTACTTTTTTCAAAGATGAAGGGCGATATAGATTACTTTATCGAGTCTGCGAAGAAATTTGATGATTTTAAAGGCGACGAGAAGATTTTAATAGCCGAGGCTTGTACACATCCGCCGCTTAATGAGGACATAGGCACAGTCAAGATACCCGCCATGCTGAAGAAACGCTTCGGCGATGGACTTGAATTTACATTTACTAGAGCCGATGACTTTGATGATATTGATGGTTACGACATGATTATACATTGTGGGGCGTGTATGTTTAATAGGGCGCACGTGATGAGCAGGGTTAGAGCTGCTAGAGAAAAAAATGTGCCAATGACAAACTACTATTTATACAAATACATTTTAATTGACTAATTGCTTGAAAAGTAGTATAATAGACGCAGATAGAATATAACAAGGAAGTAGGTTAGAGTCCTACACAGTGCCGCTACGGTATTTGCGATTAGCATAAGTCCGATACTTGTACTTTAGTTTTGCTCCGGTTCAGAGCAAGGCTAGTTTTTTTAGCACAGTTAATTCTATACTATAGTATATTAAAGGAGAAAGATTTATGAAAAAAATTATTTTCTTGGCAGTCATCTTATCATTATTATTCACATTTGGCTGCAAAACTAACGACACAGGCGCAGACAAGAACGAAAAGACTGCCTCTGGCGAAAAAACAGAAACTACTGAAAAGTCTGATGTTAAAGAGATAACTGTTGGTCAAACTTGGGTTATTACAAGTGATGACCCACTTGATGGAGCAAACGGTTGGAGCATCACAAACCACGGCATCAGCGAGTACGTTTACACTCTTCAAGCTGATGGTACTTTAAAATCAAGATTTGTTAAATCAATCGAGGCTAAAGACGAGACTCACTTTACTGCTGAATTAAACGAAGGCGTTAAGTTTGCTGATGGCAGCGAGGTTGATGCTAAGGCATTTTGTGAAGCAATGAACATGATCATGGAAAACAATGAATTTGCTCGCGCTTCTGCTGGTAAGATCGTTTTCACTCCAGTAGAAGACTACAAAGTAGAGATACTTACTGGGCTACCTACAGTTAATCTTGAATCAATTTTCGCTGAGTGGACTAACGTTATGTTCAAGAAAGATGGTGACAAATACATCTTCACAGGCGCTTACAAGATTAAAGAGCTTAAACCAGGAGCTGAAGTAGTTTTAGAGAGAAACGAATATTACGATGGTTTTGAAAATAGACCTGAAACTGTTATTATCAAGGCTTTCAAGGACGGAAATGCGCTTAAGCTTGCTTATGAAAGCGGTGAAGTGGACCTAGCTTTCGGCCTTACAAACGATGTGGCTGTCGGTTTAAAGGACAAGGGCTTCAAAGCGCTTGATTACAATGCTGGATACCAATACTACTGCTTCTTAAATCTTAAGAGAGATCATTTAAATGACCTTCACTTCAGAAAGGCGCTTGACCTTCTTCTTAATAGACAAGAGATTATCGATGCACTTGGCGGAGGAGACATGCCTACAGGACTATTTGCCAAGAACTTCAGCTTCAATGGCGATCAAAAATTAACTTTTGATGTAGACAAGGCTAAAGAAGAATTTGCAGCTGCTGGCTACACTTATCAAGGCGACAAGCTTATGGACAAAAACGGCAATCCTGTTAAATTAACTATATTAACATACTCAGCTAAACCAGATCTACCAGTTATTGGCCAAGTACTTGTATCTGATCTAGAACAAGTGGGTATAGAAGCAAGCGTTTCACTAGCTGATAGCATCGACGAAGAAGCTGCTAAGGGTAATCACGATATCTTATTATACGCTCAAAACCCAACAGCAAGCGGCGATCCACACTATTTCTTCGCTCAACACTTTAAGACAGATGCTGTTAAGAACCACAGCTACTATGCTAACGCAGATGTGGATAAGCTAATCGACGAACTTGGCGTAACAGCTGATATTGCTAAGAGAGATGAGCTTTCAAAAGAAATTCAAGCAAAGGTATATGAAGATCTTCCAATACTATATACAGTTGATCCGCACTGGTTTGTAATGCTTTCTGATAATATTAAGAATTATGAAATTTGGAACGGAGACTATTTTGTAATAAACCCAACACTAACAGTTAGATAAATGAAAGTCATAAACTTTTTTTGCAAATGGCTTTTGATATTCATAGTAGGCTCTCTAATCGCCTTTGGCATCGTTAGGCTTATGAGCGGCGATCCAGTTATGATGGCGCTTAGCGAAAGAAACCTTCCTGCGACTGAAGAAAATATTAGCTATTTGAAAAAAGAATTCGGCCTTGATAAATCACTTAGCATGCAGTATTTTGAGTGGATAAGTGATTTTATCAAAGGCGATTGGGGCAAGAGCTACATGACAGACGTCGATTTGAAGCCTGAAATATTAAGGAGAGCTCCTGTTTCACTTATGCTTGGCTTATTAGGGCTAATATATGCGAGTATATTAGCCTTTTGGCTAGGCTATTTGTCGAGTCTTAAAGATGGCTTTTTTGATAAATTCACAAGGGCACTCGCTCTTTTCACTCAAACCGTTCCAGTTTTTATACTTATTATTCTCTTTGTGTACTTCTTTGGCGTGAAATACAGATTCATCAGGTTCTTCAAAACTGGCTCAATAGCAAGCCTAGCAGTTGGAACGTTTTTTGTAGGTCTTCCACTTATTGGACCTATGTCCAGAACGGTTAGGATATATTTTTTAGAAGTGATGAAAAAACCATTCTTCCGTTTTTATATTGAAAGAGGCTACAAAAGAGAAAAGGCTCTTTTAAAGTACTGCTACCACGAGCCTTTACAAGGCCTTTCCGGTTTACTTATCAGTCAAAGCGCTTACGTGATAGGCGCCAGCTCAGTTGTAGAGTTTGCTTTATCAATACAAGGACTATCGACATTCTTGATCGAGTCCATCGCCCACAGAGATTATCTAATCATACAAACATATATCATGATGATAATTATATGGATGTTCTTTGTACACTTAATTTTTAGTGTATTTTCAAAATTTGTGATAAAGAGGGGGAGCGCATAATGAAAAAGATGATAATATCAGTAGTCATAATACTTTTGGTAGCGATAGTCCTCACAATAATCCCGACACAAAACCCAAAATTCGTTGACATCAAAAATAAATTCTTGCCGCCATCGGCTGAACACATCATGGGTACAGACCACTTGGGCCGTGATATCTTCTCGCTTATGGCACAAGGCTTTTTAAGAACCTTATGCGTTGTTTTGATAGCGAGCGCCGTCTCATACGCAGCTGGACTTGCACTTGGAATAGTAGCTGGCTTTTATGGCGGAGCTGCTTTAAGCGTCATACGTTTTTTAACGGATTTAACCTTAATCATACCAACCTTTATAGTTGCTTTGATCGCATCAATCATCTTCTCTGACACGGTTCTAGCCGTTGGACTTGCACTAGGCTTTTCAAATATAGGTTTCTTCGCGAACCAAAGCTATAAACTTAGCGAAATTATTCTTAGAGACCCTTATGTTGATACGCTTAGAATGCTGCAAGCACCAAACTCATACATCATGAGAAAGTTTTTATTGCCAGAGCTTCTTGCACCGAGCTTAAATCTGATGGGTAACAAGGCCTCAAATCATATACTAGCTTACGCTTCACTAACATTTATCGGTTTAGGCGCAGACATCACAGTGCCAGATTTTGGAACCATGCTATATCAGTACAGAGGCTACATCATTGACAAGCCGCTTATAGTTTTGTGGCCAGCACTTGGCATATTTTTCCTAAGCTTAATTTTTCATTACACATTTGATGAGGTGAACGTATGATTGAGCTAAGAAATTATTCAGTGAGCATAGCTGGCAAATCTATAATCAAAGATATAAACCTTTTAATTGATGATGGCAAGTCCATGAGCGTGATTGGTGTTTCAGGAGCAGGTAAGAGCATGACCTTTAGGTCAGCACTTGGTTTAGTGGACAAAGCGCAAATAGATGGCGAGATATATTACAAAGGTGAAAGAGTAAAAACTTTAAAAAATAAATTAAAAAATGAAATCGGCTATATCACGCAAGACGTGCAAAACTCGCTAAATCCATACATCAAAGTCATTGATCAGATGACGAGCGATTTAGTTTTTGCAAAAGGTATTTCGAAGGCAGATGCCAAAGAAAAGGCGCTTGAGTCTTTGGAAGCGATTGGAATCAGTAAAGACAAGGCAAAGAAGTACCCAGATGAGTTTTCAGGCGGCATGCAGCAAAGAGTTGTCATCGCCATGATATTAAACAGAGGGCCAGAGCTTTTGATTGCGGACGAAATTTCGAGCGCGCTTGACAGAGAATCGACCGATATGGCGATAAATATGATTAAAAATCACATGGACAAAAACAAGATGAGCCTTATCTATATCACACACAACCCCTTTGACGGCATAGCGCTTACAGATAGGATCTGTGTTTTTAAAGACGGCAGGATCATTGAGAATAGAGCGTCAGACGAGATTTTTGAAAGTGAAGAAGAGAATACGAAATTACTTTTAGATGCGGCAGGGAAAATATATGGAAAAAATTTTAGAGATTAAAAATTTAAAAAAGACATTTAAAATGTCAGACGCACCGACCATTTCCGATTTAAATTTAGATTTATACGAGAATGAATTTTTAGGTATCATAGGCCCATCAGGTAGCGGCAAGACAACCCTTCTTAGGCTCATAGCTGGTCTCATAGTTCTTGACAAAGGAGAAATTCGCTACAAGGGACGCGATTTACCGATAGTTGGCGACAAAAGAAGGAACCTCGAAGATTTTCCAGTGCAGCTAATATTTCAAAACGCTGTCTCATCCTTCGATGCGAAAAAAACTATACTAGCTAGTTTTAAAGAGGCGCTTTATTTTTCGAAAAAAGATTTTCATGAAGAAGAGCTAGAAAAACTAATGGATGACTTCGAGCTAGATAGAAGCTCTTTACAAAAGCTTCCAAATGAATTATCAGGCGGCATGATTAGCCGTGCGCAAATAATTAGAGCGCTACTAACAGAGCCAAAAGTGCTACTTGCAGACGAGATTACATCGCCACTTGATGTTAATCTGAAGCTCAAGATCACAGAGCTACTTGACAGCTACAGGAAAAAACACGGCATGAGCATAATACTTGTTAGTCATGATGTGGAGCTGTTGGAACATGTATGTGACCGTGTAATTAGCATAAATGACATTATGGTACAAGATAGGTAAAGATTTTGCGTTAAAATGCGCCCTTACGCTCATTCGCTTGTTCGGCAATGCTCGAGTACTTCGTGTACACTCCGCTTGCCTCAAAGCTCCATTTCGCGTAATCATCGCATTTTCCAGCAAAATTATTTTGATCACACTTAACCCGCTTCGCCTTATGCTAAAATTCTGTACAACGCATAGCGCAAAGGTTCTCGGCAATTTATGGGCGAGGTTCTTCAATCATCTCAACTTCTCTGCGAACTAAGCGTTTGAGTGACTTTGTATAGCATTATTAAAATTCACTTCGCCTTATCCATAAATTTTTTTTGAAGAATGGCTTTAGGTTTAAACTAAAGTTTAAACACTAAAACCTTAATTGACACGGGGTAAAAATTTAATTTTATAAATAGTTTAGTGGATACATGTTGTTGTGATATGTATCCATTATTTTTTTAAAAACAAAATATTTATTTACGACAGAGAATCATCGCCAAACTTATGATTTGCAGAGCAAGCAAGATGATTGGACGAAGTGGACTGACGAAGCAAGCGGATCGTACTAAACGTACGTGAGCATTGCTGAGGAGGGATCCGTAAGATTAAGCAAAGCTATGTTCGCTATCGCTCCATACCTTTGTAATCTCTGGAATAAGGCATGCATTGCCAATCGAACTTCGTTTCACTCGTTCTCTTGGTGCATGGACTTAACAAGTTCAAGGGCTTGCTTGAATGCAAATCATTTGTATTTCGTAGTAAAAAGTGGTATAATAGTCTCATTGGCAAAATGAGGTGATACAATGAAAAAATATTCTCTAGTTAAAAAATACATTCAGCCATACATATTTATCTATCTATTAGCATTTTTATTTGAAATCATGTCAAGTGCACTGCAAATGCTTATACCTATACTTCTTGGAACGACTATCGACAGTATCATTGGCAGTGAAGTGCCGACTAATAAGATCATGATAGGCTTCATAAATCTTTTAGGCGGCAGAGACTTAGTAAGAGAGCGCCTTGGCATCATCGCCGCGACTTTCATCGCTATTAGTTTTATGATAGCTCTGTTTAATTTTTTAAGGCCATACATGAGTGGCAAGGCGACTTACGCCATTAGCAAGGGCATTCGTGACAATATTTATGCGAAAATTTCGTCCCTAAGCCTTAAGGATATGGCGTCAATCACAACTGGCGACATGCTTCAAAGGGCATCGAGCGACATCACAAAGTTTGAAACCCTTGTCTCGACGACCATGATGGCACTTCTGGGCAATATTTCTTATATACTTATATCTTTATTCACGCTATTTACAATCAATGCTAAGCTTGCGCTTGTATCCATAGCCTTGATGCCGATACTATTCATCGGGACTTACATCTTCGACAAAAATGTGGTCAAGGTCTTCGACGAGTTTGAAGAATCAGAGGCGAGACTGACTACGACTGTACAAGAGAATCTATCTTCATACAAAGTCGTGAGAGCCTTTTTCAAGCAAAAGCATGAGATCGAGAAATTTGAAGAGGCCAACATGGACCTTGCGAATAAGGACTTTAAAATTATGAAGTACTTTGCCTTTTTCTGGTCAATATCTGGCTCGATTTGCTTCTTGCAAATAGCGTTAATCGCGATTTTCGGTGTTCTTATGCACCGTAGTGGAGCTGTATCAGTCGGTGAGTCTTGGCACAGGCAGGATGCTTTCGAGATTTACGAGAGTAACTGTTGCCATCAAGCGTTTTGACGAAGTTTTAGAAATGGACTCTGAAGACCTTGACGAGGGCATAAAAGATATTGAAATTAAAGGAGCTATTGATTTTGACAAGGTTTCTTTCACTTATGATGATGCACATGACGCGATTAAAGATTTATCATTTAAGATTGACGCGGGCAAAACCCTTGGCGTCCTTGGCCTAACTGGCTCGGGCAAATCGACTTTGGTTTCACTTATACCAAGGCTTATGGAATACGATGGCTCTATCAAAATTGATGGCGTCGAGCTAAATACCATTAGCAAGCGTAAAATAAGGGAAAATACCTCCATCGTTTTACAAGAGCCATATCTATTTAACAAGACTATAAAAGAAAATATTGCATATAGACAGCCTGATGCAAGCGATGAGGCTATCATCAAGGCAGCTAAAATCGCTGACATTCACGATGACATCATGAACTTTCCTGATGGCTACGATACTATTGTCGGCGAAAAGGGCGTGAGCCTATCTGGCGGACAAAAGCAAAGGCTTGCAATTGCAAGGACTATACTTGTTCATACGCCTATAATTATCTTTGATGATGCACTATCGGCGGTTGACACGCAAACTGACATCAACATCAGAACGGCGCTTAGTCAAAACGAAAAATCTCAAACGAAGATCATCATTTCGCACAGAATTTCAACGCTTATGAACGCTGACAAGATCATCGTTATGAAGAATGGCAAGAAAATCCAAGAGGGCACTCACGATGAGCTTATTCACGAAGATGGCCTTTACAAGACTATATATGGCATACAAAACATCGAGGTGGACTAGATGAAGATTACATTATTTAATTTAGTGAAAAAATTTAAGAAAGAAGCTGCTCTCGTTGTAATTATCAACGTTCTTAATGCAGTGCTACTTGCTTTGTGGCCGCTATTTACAAAGTATATTATTGATAATTATATCTATAGGAATGATGTAGAAGGTTTTCCAAAGTTTATTGCATATATGCTTTTTTTCATTGTAGCAATGGCAGGAATTGGGCTGTTCGTTACTTTTATGGCGGGTATATTTGAAAAGAAAATCATACTATATTTGAGAAGTGAAACTTTTTTGAAGGTACGGCGGATGGTATCTCAAGGCTTATCGCTATACTTATCACTATGCTTATGCTTAACGTAAGGCTTACGCTCTACGTTCTAGCAAGTGTGCCATTCATAGCCGCATTCACCTACATCTTCCAAAATAAGATGATGAAGGCGCAAAAGGATATCAAGGCAGCGTCCTCGGACCTTACAAGCAAGCTAAATGAAGACATACAAGGACAAAAGACTATCAAGACCCTGCTTAGAGAGAAGGAAAATCTTGAAGAGTTTAAAGAGATATCCGCAAGGTACGAAAGACGCAGCAAGCACTCAGTTACACTTCAAAGTCTATATATTCCGTCATTAACATTCTTAGGCTCAATCGCTACAGCTTTTATCTTGAAAGATGGTGGGGTCAGTGCCATAGCCGGCACCTTGACCATAGGTACGCTATTTGCCATGGTTCAGTACTCGAGTGAAATTTACGAGCCAATCAGGCAAGTTGCATCTGTTTTGAAGGAGCTTATATCGATGCAAGCATCTATTGACAGGGTAAACAGCATTTTAGAGGCGGATATAGATGTCTACGACACGAAAGAGATAGAAGCCATTTATGGCGATGCGCTTGAGCCGCCTACTAAAGAGCTTCCAGAGATGAAGGGCGAGATTGAGTTTAAGGACGTGTACTTCGCATACAAAGACGAGGACTATATATTAAAGGACTTTTCTCTGAAAATAGCTGCGGGTGAGAGGATTGCCTTAGTTGGCGAAACAGGCGGAGGTAAATCGACCATCATTAACATAGCATCAAGATTTTATGAGCCAACAAAGGGCAAGGTATACATCGATGGCATTGATTACAAAGAGATGCCGCTTAAGTGGGTGCAAATGAATTTGGGCTATGTTTTGCAAACGCCTTACCTATTTAGCGGAAGTATACGCGACAACATTTTATATGGCAGGGACGATGCGACAGAAGAGGATATGCTGAGGGCGGCCGAATTGGTTGGCCTAGATGAGCTAGTTAAATCATTCAAGGACGGATACGATACAGAAGTCGGCGAAGGCGGAGGAAAGCTTTCACAAGGCGAGAAGCAATTAGTGAGCTTCGCAAGAGCCTTAATCAAGGACCCAGCCATATTGATACTAGACGAGGCGACATCTTCAGTTGATACTTACCAAGAAAAGAGGATACAGGACGCAATCGAAAAACTTCTTGAGGGAAGAACCTCGATCACCGTTGCTCATAGATTATCGACCATAGTTACGAGCGATAGAATTTTATATATTCATCAAGGACGTATAGCCGAGATGGGTACGCATAAAGAGCTGATTGCTAAAAAGGGTATGTATTACCAGCTGTATCGCAACCAGTTTATTGAGAGCCAACTAGAAAACATTTAATATAAATGCAGTTATTGTATAATAAAGTTGTAGAAATAATTTTTAAGGAGGACTTATTATGGAAGGGAGAAGAAGACCTAAAAAGTCATTATTAATGTACGACAAAGTGTTATTTTTCAGTGCACTTATACTACTAGCATTTACTTTGATTTACGCTCTAGACTACATTATAAGCGGAGCTATTATAAGTGGTTCAGACGATTTTGGAACTATAGGCAAAGTTATATCTATGGCAAAGAGACTAAACGTTTACTTCATATTTATTGTTATAAGCTTTGTAACAACTACACTTGCGCTTATTTATACTATGCTTTTAAGAAGTGGCAAGGGAAGAAACGCTAAGACACTTGACAATCTTATGATAGGCTTTGGACTATTATTCACATTCATAGACTTCTTTGCGATGATGAAGTTCAGAAAGATGCTAAAATTAATTGCTAAGGCAATGAACTCTTGGGGAGATGCATTAGGCTTAGGCATGTCAGGAGATTTTGATCCTAATTATACACCTATATTTGGAATTATAATTGGACTTTTAGCACTAATCTCACTAATTATAGGCTGCGTACTTCTTTATAAGAAGATTTATAGAAGAGTAAGACCAAAAGATATGTCAAGACAAATAAACGCAGTTGGTAGAGGCGTTTCAAACGCTGCTAATGCTGTTAAAGAAACAGCACAAAACGCTGCTGAAGACTTAAGAAACCCTGACAACGTTGCTGACTACGATACAAGAAGACCAGCACCAAGGGAATATGTTGACGACGACTACGGCGTATATGATGAACCACAAAGACCAGCGCCAAGAAGACCTAGACCACAAAACAACGCTGATTACGATGACTACAACAAATATAATGATAATAATCAATATAATGATTACAATGAAAGACCAGCAAGACCAGCTAGACCACAAGCACCTAGAAGACCTAGATCAGATGCGCCACAAAGACCAGCTAGACCAGACGCAGCACAAAGACCAGAAGCGCCAAGAAGACCTAGACCACAAAACGACGACTACGATCAAGGTAATGAATATGACGAATAAAGATAACAATAGACAGTACAGAGAAAACAGAAGCCCGAGAAAAGCGCCTCAAGACGATTATAACGAATACAACGAGTATAACGAGTACAATGACAATAATTATAATGATAATTACGACGATAATTATGACGATGGCTATGATGATGCCTAGAAGAGCTAGAAGCTACGATGACGGCTACGACGACTATGACGATGGCTACGACGACGGCTATGGCTATCAAAGAGCAGCAAAGCCTGTTAATACAAAGCCTATAATCATAGGAGTTATTGCTGCAATCCTTTTAGTGCTAGCTATCATCTTCGTTCCGAAGATTATCTACGCATTAAAACCAGATGCGGTTATCAGCACTAAGGACATGGATATAATTATTGATGTCAAGGGCTTCGACGGCCACGCAGTTGCGAGCGGCTCACTCACTGGCATGCCTGAGATTACTGACACAAAGCTTAAAGACAAAAACTACGAAATTTTAGACAGTATAAGTTACGGTGACATCGAATTTGACAAAAACGAGGGCCTTAAGAACGGCGACAAGATCGTAGCTAAAGTTAAGCTTGTTTCTGAAAAGTTTAAGCTAAAATTTGACAGCGACACTATTGAAAAGGAAATGACAGTTGAAGGACTTGCAGAACTTGTTAATAGCTTTGCTGAGCTACCAGACGATTTCACTGACAGACTTGACAAGAGAGCTAACAAGAGCATCTACGACTCACTATATAAGCCAGATGGACTTAAGATAGAAAGACTTGCTCTGATGGAAAAGCCAATGGACGAAGCAGAGATCTACGAAGTAAGCAACTCATACGAAGCAAAGTCAAGATACAGACTACTTGGTGTTTACAAGGCAAGCTTCAACGAAAGCGACTGGTGGAGCGGTACTAAGCACAGAAAAACTCAGTACTACATCATGGATAGCTACAACTTCCAAAAGGCTAACGGCAAGGTAATATCTGAGTTCTACTTCGATGGTTACTACAATAACTACGACGAACTAGTTAATAACCTTGGCTTCAAGGGCTATCAACTTTTAGATGAAAAGAAAGCCAAAGAAGAGCCAAAAGAAGAAAAAACTGACGATAAAGATGATGACGATGACAAAGATGATAAAGAAGAAAAAGATGATGAAGATGATCAAGACGAAGCAAAAGCAGAAACAAACGACATCGGCAAAACATTCTACGTTAAAAACGAAGGCAATCTAAGAGAAGACTACTCACTAGACGCAGACGTTATCGTAAAGCTTTCAGACGGAGCAGAAGTAACAGTTAACGACGAAAAGCATACAGACGACGGAAGAACTTGGTATTTAGTTGATGCGGTGGATATTGATGGGGCTTATTACTCGGGATGGATTAGTAGCCGCGTGCTAAGATAAAATAAATAAATTTTTTAAGAGACCTTAATTGGTCTTTTTATTGTGGGTTGACCACAATAAAAACCCCAGCTATGCTGGGGGAATAAGTAGCTTTAGCTTCAAGTAAAAACTCCTTTCATGATATAATAAAAATAGTCTACCAAACTACAATAAATATCAGAA
>QWCE01004496.1_pt1 | contig 13741 bp, 13 predicted proteins | sample 1972531 | NCBI WGS metagenome assembly QWCE01 (sample SAMN09866716, study PRJNA288562) | Human gut metagenome isolate term4_stool, whole genome shotgun sequencing... | reverse complement strand
CAACTCGCTCGATATCGACGCGGAGGTATCTGTTTTCCGCGACCCGACGGGGCGGCTCCGCGCCGTGATCGAGAGTGCGAGACTTCCGATCCTCTTTCGGGAAGCGGACTATATGCAGGAGGTATCCGATGCGCTGGGCGTCCGCATGTGCCGCCCGGCGTCGTTCAACCAGAACGATACGCGCCTTGTTCTTCTGGAGGCCGAACCGCTCGCCGTGTCGGTCGGCGTGGCGGCAGTGAAGAAGGAGGGAGAGCCGGTCTCCGGCGACCGGGGGACGTATTTCAAAACCGAGCAGGGCGTGCTGTGTGTGCTGCTCTCGGATGGTATGGGCAGCGGCGAGCATGCGGCGAAGGAATCCATCTCGGCGGTGCGCATTTTAGAGCGCTTCCTCCGCTCCGGCGTAGAACCTGCCACGGCGATGAAGATACTGAACTCCGTTATGCTATTAAAAAGCAGCGAGAGCTGGGGCTATGCCGCCATTGACCTCATGTGCATCGACCTCTTCACCGGTCAGGCGGGGTTTTATAAATACGGCGCCGCGCCTTCGTACATCCGCAGCGGCCGCAATGTCCGCCGCGTCAAGGGTATGACGATGGCGGCGGGCGTGCTCGCGGGAGAGGGCGAGCCGCCGGACGTCGTGCGGCTGCACATCCGGCCCGGCGCGCTCGCTGTTATCGCAAGCGACGGCGTTGTAACGCGGGAGGATGATACGTGGCTGCGGCGTATTCTGCTCGACGACGACGGCACGGATATGCGGGCTCTGGCCCGCAGCGTTGTCCACGAGGCGGGCGAGCGCTACGGCTACAAGGATGACATGACCGTCCTTGCCATCCGGCTGGAGGAGCGCAAATGAGCGGAAGAGAGCGTCTGCGGCGCGGCTGGCTGCGGTTTGGAAAAGTGGGCCGTAAACCGAATAAGGATGGCAAAAACCGGTTATGCTTGGAGAAGAACCGCTGCCGGGAGGAGGAAGAGTTCCCTGTGGTCAAAGGAATCTCCAAAAGAGTCATCGTCGTAAAATCGCCGGACCCGAAAATATTCGAGCAGGCCATATTCATCATCCGCGAGGATTTTGCCGGTCAGTCCGGCGTGAGCGAAAAGGACGTGCTGCGCGAAGCGCGCGCCGCGGCGAACAGCTATCTCGGCGGCGGAAAACGAACGAACGGCAAGCTCTTTGCCCGGCTGCGTGCGCCGCTCTATGCCGCGGCGGGCGCCATCGCCGGGGTCATCGCGTGGTTTGCCCTGCATCTGGCGCATCTCTGAAAAATCGGAGCCGGTCGATTATGACCGGCTCCGATTTTTTCGGTTGCGCGATACGCGGCGGGATGATAAGATAAACGCATAATACATAAAAGGAGTACAGCCATGTACGAAAACCATATTGCCGATATCACTCTCGCGCCGGAGGGCGAAAAGAAGATCCGCTGGGCGGCGGGACATATGCCGGTGCTCGCCGCCATCGCGGAGGACTTCCGCGAGACGAAGCCTCTCGCCGGGCTGCGCGTGGCGCTCTCGGTGCATCTGGAAGCGAAAACCGCGTGGCTCTGCCGCGTCATGGAAATGGGCGGCGCGGAAATGCACGTCACCGGCAGCAACCCGCTCTCCACGCAGGACGATGTTGCCGCGGCGCTCGCCGCGGGCGGGATGCACGTCTGCGCCATCCACGGCGCGACCGCGGAGCAGTACCAGAGCGCGATCGACGCCGTGCTCGAAACGGCACCGAACATCATCATCGACGACGGCGGCGATCTCGTCCACCGGATGCACACGAAGTATCCGGAGCTTATCTCTCAGGTCATCGGCGGCTGCGAGGAGACGACGACCGGTATATTGCGCCTGCTGGCGATGGACCGCGCCGGGGAACTGCGTTTTCCGATGATGCTCGTCAACGACGCGGACTGCAAGCACCTTTTCGATAACCGCTACGGTACCGGCCAGAGCGTCTGGGACGGCATCATGCGCACGACGAACCTCATCGTCGCAGGCAAGGAGGTCGTGGTCTGCGGCTACGGCTGGTGCGGCAAGGGCGTGGCGATGCGCGCGCACGGTCTCGGCGCGCGGGTCATCGTCACGGAGGTCGACCCTGTGCGCGCGATCGAAGCGCACATGGATGGCTTCACCGTCCTCCCGATGGACGAGGCGGCCAAGCGCGGCGACATTTTCGTTACCGTCACGGGCTGTGACGATGTGATCTCCGCGCGTCACTTCCCCATGATGAAGGACGGTGCGATCCTCTCCAATGCCGGCCACTTCGATGTGGAGGTCAATGTGGCGGCGCTGCGCGAAATGGCCGCGGAGCACTACGAGGCGCGCCATAACATCGAGGGCTACGTCCTCCCGAACGGAAAAACACTCTTCGTGCTGGCGGAGGGGCGGCTCGTGAATCTCGCCTCCGGCGACGGCCATCCGGCGGAGATCATGGATATGAGCTTTGCGGTGCAGGCTATGAGCGCCAAATATCTCGCCGACCGCCGCGCGGAGCTTTACCCCGGCGTCATCCGCGTCCCGCACGAGATCGACGACGCCATCGCCCGCAAAAAGCTCTCCACACTCGGCATTACCATTGATACGCTCACCGACGAGCAGAAAAAGTATCTTGGTGTTTAAATTATGTAAACCAAGACAGCGCCCTGCTTTTTGCAGGGCGCTGTCTTTTAAGTCTATAAATTTACATAATTAGATTTACATAATTTTCAACTTCCGGCATTTGGAAATCGCCTCACGGTGCTTCTGCTGCGCGGCGAGAAGATACCAGCGCTTGGCCTCGTCCATGTTCTTCGCAACACCTTCGCCGTTTTCATAAAGTGTGGCGAGATTGTACTGCCCGTCGCGGTCACCGTGCTCGGCGGCGCGCTGCGTCCAGTAAAGCGCCTTGGCGAGATCCTTTTCCACGCCGAGCCCGCGGTAGTAGAAGTACCCGACCTGGCATTCAGCGAGGGGATAGCCCTTTTCGGCAAGTTTCAGATGACCGGCGAAGCACTTGTCGTACTGCTCCGTGTCCCAGTATTTTTCGATCAGCTCGTCGCACCGGGTCAGCTCCGGGCAGGGCTTGTAATAACTTGATGCCATGCGATTACCCCCTTACCGGAACAGGGGCACAAGCCCGACGACCAGAATTATAATGATAAGGATCGGCAGAATGTACCGGAAGTAAACTTTGAATTTCGGGGACATTTTGATGCCCGTGCCTTTGTTGCACTCGGCGAGATACTTATCAAAGCCCCAGCCGCGCTTGCTCACGCAGAACAGCAGATAGACAAGCGAACCGATCGGCAGCAGCAGGGAGCTGACGAGAAAGTCCTCAAAATCGAGAATGTCCTTCCCGGGCATTGGGTGGAAGCCGCTCCAGACGTTATAGCCGAGAACGCACGGGATGCTGGCAAGAAAGAGCACGGCGCCGACGATGCCAACGGACTTTTTGCGGCTCCAGCCCCAGTTATCGCACGCGCTCGCGATCAGATTTTCAAAGACCGCCGTCACGGTGGAGAAGCTCGCAAACGTCATAAAGAGGAAGAAGAGCGAGCCCCACACGCGGCCGCCGGGCATGTCGAGGAAGATTTTGGGCAGCGTCATAAAAATGAGCGCGGGGCCATGGTCCAGCTCCACATTGTAGCTGAAGCAGGCGGGGAAGATGATGAGACCGGCCATGATCGCCACGAATGTGTCCAGCGCGCAGATGCGCACCGCTTCGCCGGTGAGAGTGTGGTCGTCATGCATGTAGCTGCCGAAGATCTCCATGGCGGCAATGCCGAGACTGAGCGTAAAGAACGCCTGATTCATGGCGTTCGTGATGACGTTGAAAATGCCGACGGAGCGGATCGTGTCCATGTTCGGGCGCAGATAGAAATCAATGCCCTTGGCCGCGCCGGAGCCGTTGCAATCCGGGCAATTTTCGATCTGGTGGTAGGTCACATTTTTCTTGCAGCCCTTTGCCGCTTCCTCAAACGAAAGGGTGACGCTTGCCTCTACGTCATTGCCGCGGCGCGGTGCGTTCGGGTTCGCACGGCGTCCGCCGCCCCCGAAACCGCCGCCGAAGTTCGGGTCTACGCCCGCAAAGCCGAACTGGTCGTAGCGCGCCTTCTTGTCTTTATCAGAAAGTACCTCATACGCTTCGTTGACTTCCTTAAACTTCGTTTCCGCATTTTTATCTCCGGGATTCAAGTCCGGGTGGTATTGCTTTGCAAGCTTGCGGTACGCCTTTTTAATCGCATCGTCTGTTGCGCTCTTATCGACCCCAAGCACTTCATAATAATCTCTTTTGTTGTCCGCCATCCGCTGTCATCTCCTCGCAAACTCCAAAAGGCAAGGGACGCCTTTCGGCTCCCCTTGCGCTTTTGAACGTGTCATTTATAAAACTTAATCGACGTCCTTGTAGTCTGCGTCGTAGACGTCACCGTTCGGGTTCTGACCGCCCTGCTGCGGGTTTGCGCCCGGGGCTGCCTGCTCGCCCTGCTGCGGTGCACTTGCCTTATACAGCTTCTCGCTGACCGCGTAAATCGCCTTCTGCAGCTCATCCATGCCGGACTTGATCTCCTCGACCGTGCCGTTCTGCATGGTGGTCTTCAGGGCTGCAACCTTGTTGTTCACTTCGGTCTTGTCCGCCTCTTCCAGCTTGTCGCCGCTCTCGTTTACGAGCTTCTCCGCCTGGTAGCAGAGGTTCTCTGCGTTGTTCTTCGTCTCAACCTCTTCACGGCGCTTCTTGTCTTCCTCTGCGAACTGCTCAGCTGCCTTAACAGCCTTATCGATGTCTTCCTTGCTCATGTTGGAGGAAGAAGAAATCGTGATGTGCTGTTCCTTACCGGTGCCGAGATCCTTAGCGGAAACATTTACGATGCCGTTTGCGTCGATGTCAAATGTAACTTCAATCTGGGGGATGCCGCGCGGAGCCGGAGCGATGCCGTCGAGCTTAAAGAGACCCAACTGCTTGTTATCGCGTGCAAATTCACGCTCGCCCTGCAGAACGTTGACCTCAACCTGCGTCTGACCATCAGCCGCCGTGGAGAAAATCTGGCTCTTCTTGGTCGGGATCGTGGTGTTTCTGTCGATGATCTTCGTCATCACGCCGCCCATGGTCTCAACACCGAGAGAAAGCGGAGTAACATCAAGCAACAGCAAGCCCTGAACTTCGCCGCCGAGAACGCCTGCCTGAAGTGCGGCGCCGATTGCAACGCATTCGTCCGGGTTGATGCCCTTGAACGGCTCTTTGCCGATAAGCTTCTTAACCGCTTCCTGAACAGCCGGAATTCTGGAGGAACCGCCGACCATAAGAACCTTGTTGATCTCACCGATAGAGAGGCCGGAGTCGCTCAGTGCCTGACGAACCGGGCCCATGGTCTTCTCAACGAGGTCTGCGGTAAGCTCATTGAACTTTGCTCTGGAGAGCGTGAGGTCAAGGTGCTTCGGGCCGGTCGCATCCGCCGTGATGAACGGCAGGTTGATGGAAGCGCTCGTCATGCCGGAAAGCTCGATTTTTGCCTTCTCTGCCGCTTCCTTAATACGCTGCATAGCCATCTTATCGCCGGAAAGGTCGATGCCGTCGGAAACCTTGAAGCTGTTGATGATCCAATCCATGACGCGCTTATCAAAGTCGTCGCCGCCAAGGCGGTTATTGCCGGCCGTAGCCAGAACCTCCTGCACGCCGTCGCCCATCTCAATGATGGAAACATCGAACGTACCGCCGCCAAGGTCATAAACCATGATCTTCTGGTCGTCTTCCTTATCGATACCGTAGGACAGTGCTGCTGCCGTCGGCTCGTTGATGATACGCTTTACATCGAGGCCCGCGATCTTGCCCGCGTCCTTCGTTGCCTGACGCTGTGCGTCCGTGAAGTACGCCGGAACGGTGATAACTGCGCTCGTAACGCTCTCGCCGAGGTAAGCTTCCGCGTCGCCCTTCAGCTTCTGGAGGATCATTGCGGAGATTTCCTGCGGGGTGTAGCTCTTACCGTCGATCGTCACCTTGTGGTCTGTGCCCATCTCTCTCTTAATAGAGGAGATCGTGCGGTCCGGGTTCGTAATCGCCTGACGCTTTGCGACCTGACCGACCATGCGCTCGCCTGTCTTGGAGAATGCCACGACAGACGGGGTGGTTCTTGCGCCTTCTGCGTTTGCGATAACGACCGGCTCGCCGCCTTCAATAACCGCTACGCAAGAGTTTGTTGTACCAAGGTCAATACCAATTGTCTTTGCCATATCAATTACCTTCCTTTAACTCAAATAAGTGTGTGAATTCTGAATTACTATATAAATGGATATTTGCTGATTTAGTTTGCTACCTGTACCATGGCGTGTCTTACGACCTTATCGCCCAGCATGTAGCCCTTCTGGAACACCGCCGAAATGACGTTTTCGCCAAGCTCGTCGCTTTCAATGTGCGCCACCGCGTTGTGCAGCGCCGGATCAAACGGCTCGCCAACCTGACCGATTTCTCGGATGCCAAGCTTTTCAAAGCTCGCCTTAAATTGGTTTGCAATCATCTCAACGCCTTTTTTCATATCCTCTGCGGAGACATTTTCCTGTGCCAGTGCACGGTCGATATTATCGGCCACCGGCAAAATCGCGTTGATTGTATCGGAAACGGCGTTATTGTAAACGGCGTTCTTTTCGTTTGCGGAACGCTTGCGGAAGTTATCGTACTCGGCAAGCACGCGCAGGTGCTGCTGCTTGTGGCTGTCGAACTCCGCCTGCAAGCGGTCGTAATCCTCTTTCGGAATCTTCTCGCTCTTCTTTTTCTTTTTCTCCTTTTCCGCAGCCTTTGCAGATTCCTCTGCCGGCTCGGTATTCGCTTCCTGCTCGGGTTCCTGAACAGGCTTCTTTTCCTCTGCCATCTGGCAACGCTCCTTTCTCTATTCTTCCCGCATGATGCGCGTAAGCATTTCGCCTACACGATCTGCGACATATGCTGTTTGTGCTGCGACGTGTGCGTACTGCATCCGCATCGGGCCGATCACGGCGACCGCGCCGGCATCTCTGCCGTTCACGCTGTACCGTGAGCAAATGACCGACGATTCTGCCAAGGCGTTCTGCCCGGTCTCTGTGCCGATCTTGATCTGCGTGCGGTTCTGCTTGCCTGCGAGAAGTTCTGTCAAAAGCTCCCGTCTTTCCAGAATATCCATCACCCGGCGTGCACCGCCAAGCTTGTATTCCGGGTAGAACAGCAGGTTCATCTGACCGCTTACGGAAATTTCCGTCTGCATCGTTTCAAGCGCCACTTCCAAAAGCGCCGCCAGCGCCGGCGACATCAAAATTGCCATATCCCCCAGCGAGATCGCAAGGTTTTGCACAAATGCCCGGTTGATCTCCGCCACGTCGCGCCCTGTCACGCGCTCGTTGAGCACGCGGAAGAAAATGCGCATAATCTCGTTTGAAAGATCGAAGTCGCAGTGAAACACCTTGTTTTTCATGGTACCTGCGCTGCTCATCATAATGAGCATTGCGGTGCGGCGGCTCGTCTGCACGAACTGCACTGCCTTGATCTTTGCATCCGCGCCGCTCGGCGTGGTACTCAACGCAAGGTACCGTGTAGAAGCCGCCAGCGTTTTCGCCGCGCCACGCAATAATCGTTCCGGGTCAAACGCGCTTTTTGCAAGCATCGCGTCTATCGTAAGCTTTTCGGCTTCCGTTAACGTTTTCGGCTGCATCAGCGCATCTACAAACTCGCGGTAGCCTTCCTGTGAAGGCACACGCCCCGCGGAGGTGTGCGGCTGTTCCAAAAGCCCCAGCTCCGTAAGCTCTGCCATCTCGTTGCGCACCGTTGCGGAAGAAACACCTGCTTTTTCCGCAATGGACTTGGAGCCCACCGGCTCGCCCGTGCGAATGTATCCGTCTACGATCGAGGCAAGTATATTTTGTTTGCGTTTTGTCAGTTCCATACTTGCACCTCTCAGGTTTTAGCACTCTATGTCCCTGAGTGCTAACCCTTGTCTATACTATACTGCAAAGGTCAGGAAATGTCAACACCAAAATTTGTAAATACTTTGTGAATGTGCGAATTCTTCCCGGTCGGCATCCGTTTTGAAGCTTCTTTTAGCATTTCCGGCTCCACAGTGCCAAATTCCTGTTTATATGTAAAGATACCGAAAAAAGCGTCTTCGCCATAATTTCACTTTTTGTGATAGAATTTCAGAATTCTTTTGTGCAAATTATTGACATTTTATAAAAATTGTATTAAACTGATAGCCCGTGTTTCAGTTTCTGTGTTCGCATTAGCCCGAAAGTCCGTACCGTTAACGGAAAAGAGGAGTATACCATGATTCAGGCAGAGCATTTACAAAAGACCTTCCGCGTGCGAAAACGAAACGCAGGCTTTAAAAACGCCGCAAAAGCATTTTTCAGCCGCGAGTACGAAGAAATTCACGCCCTAAACGACGTTTCGTTCCGTATTGAAGACGGCGAGGCCGTGGGCTATATTGGCCCGAACGGTGCCGGAAAAAGCAGCACCATCAAAATTCTCTCCGGCATTTTAACGCCGGACAGCGGCACCTGCGTCATCGACGGGCGCGTGCCGTGGAAAGACCGCCGCGCGCATGTTTCGCAGATCGGCGTTGTGTTCGGGCAGCGCAGTCAATTATGGTGGGACGTGCCCGTCATTGATTCATTCGAGCTTATCCGCGACATTTACGCCGTGACCGAAGATGTTTACAAGCGAAATTTACGGGATTTAACCGACCTTCTGAATTTATCGGAGCTCTTAAAGACCCCGGCGCGCAGCCTGTCGCTCGGGCAGCGTATGCGGTGCGAGATCGCTGCCTCCCTGCTGCACGACCCGCGCATCTTGTTTTTGGATGAACCCACCATCGGGCTCGACGCGGTATCGAAGATCGCCGTGCGCGAATTCGTGCTTGATATGAACAAGCGCCGCGGCACCACGGTCATTTTAACGACGCACGACATGCAGGACGTGGAAGCCTTGGCGCAGCGTGTCCTGCTCATCGGCAAAGGGCGCATTTTATTAGACGGCACACTCGACGATATTCGGCGCGGCGGCAGCGGGCAGATTGACGAAACGCTCGCGGCGCTCTACAAACAGTTTGATATTTGAGGTGCGCCGTGAAACTCAAAAAATACATTTCGTTTTTCCGCCTGCGCTGTGTGACGGGCTTGCAGTACCGCGCAGCGGCATTGGCAGGCATCTCCACGCAATTTGCGTGGGGCTTTTTGATCATCTTCGCCTACCATGCGTTTTACCGCAGTGACCCCACCGCTTTTCCGATGACCTTGCAGGCGACCGTCAACTACACATGGATACAGCAGGCGTTTTTAGCTATGTTCGCCTCGTGGGTCTTGGACGGCGACATTTTGGAGGAAATCACCTCCGGCAGCATCTCGTATTCGCTGTGCCGCCCCGTCGACCTCTACGCCATGTGGTACACGAAATCTCTCTCCGGTCGTATTTCCAAGGTTGCATTGCGTGCCGTGCCAATCTTAGTCGTTGCGGCGCTTTTGCCCGTAGGCTATAACTTGACCGCGCCGACAGATTTACCCACATTCTTTCTATTTTTGCTCACCATGGTACTGGGCGCATTGAACAGCACGGCGTTCACGCTGCTCATCTACGTCCTCACCATGTATACCCTTTCTTCCACCGGGTTGCGCTCCCTGCTGCTCACACTGGCAGATTTTCTCTGCGGCGGCGTAGTGCCGCTGCCGTTCTTCCCGCCCGCACTGCGCAGAATCTGCGAGCTGACCCCCTTCGCTGCCACAAGCAACGTGCCGTACCGCGTGTACAGCGGCGATATTGCCGGCACGAACGCTGCTTTCGCCGTAGGCTTACAAATCTTCTGGCTGCTCGTCCTGGTGCTTGGCGGTCACACCCTCATGAAAAATGCGCTGAAGCGGGTAGTGATTCAGGGAGGATAAACGGAACGACAAGTCGTTCCGCTGCCCGGCAAATTGTTCGTGTTTTGCAGTATACAAAGAAAGGGGTCATCTATGAAACTATACTTTGAATTTCTGTCTATCCATATCAAGAAAGCCATGCAGTACAAGGCTTCGTTCTTGCTTTCCGCACTGGCGCAGCTATTTATACCGCTCACATGCTTTTGGGGCGTGCAGTTTATGTTCATGCGGTTTAACCAGGTGGACGGCTTCACGTACACCGAGGTTTCGCTCTGCTACGCCATCGTGCTGTTATCATTCTCGCTCGCGGAGCTGTTCTTCCGTGGGTTTGATACGTTTAACCGCATGATCGGGGACGGCGAGTTCGACCGCGTTCTGGTGCGCCCGCGCAACGAGGTTTTCCTCGTCCTGTGCAGCCGCATGGATTTAGAGCGCTTCGGCAAGGGCATTATGGCGATTTTCCTGCTGATCTGGGCGCTTCAAAACTGCCCAATCGATTGGTGCGCCGCGCGCGTTATGACGCTCATTTTCATGATTTTAGGCGGCATCGTGCTTTTTGCAGGCGTGTATTTGATCTTCGCCGGGCTATGCTTTTTCACATTAGAGGGACTCGAGTTCATCAATATTTTAACAGACGGTATGCGCGAGCACGGGCGCTACCCGCTTTCCATCTACGGCAAAGGCGTGCTGACGTTCTGCACCTACATCGTCCCCTACGCGCTCGTGCAGTATTACCCGCTGATGTACCTCATCGGCCGCCACAACGACGCCCGCGCGATGCTTTTGCCCGTTATCGCCTGCGTGTTTATCGTGCCGTGCTATCTCTTTTGGAAATTCGGCTTGCGCCATTACCGCTCCACCGGGTCGTAAAGGCGCAAGCTGTCATAATCATAAAGCAATTTAAAAGGAGCCCCCATGAAAAAACTCATCACCCTGCGCGGCAACAGCGGCAGCGGCAAAACGACCATCGCAAGAGCTTTACAGGAAAAGTTCGGCAAAAACACCATGCTACTGTCCCAAGATGTCATCCGCCGCGACATCTTAAAGACGAACGACGGCGCGGGCACCCGCGCAAACGACGTGCTCATCATGCTGCTTGAGTACGGCCACGCGCACAACGAGCTCGTCATTTTAGAAGGCATTTTGAACAGCCGATGGTACACCCCGCTTTTCGATGCCGCAAAAGCGCTCTACGGCGAAAACATCTGCGCGTACTATTTTGACCTCCCGTTTGAGGAGACGCTCCGCCGCCACCAAACGAAGGACAAGCGCACGGAGTTCGGCGAAGAGGAAATGCGCAGATGGTGGAACGAAAAGGACTACGCCCCCGCATTAAACGAGCAGACCCTCACGCCCGACATGATGCAGGACGAGATCATCGACCGCATCTGCGCCGATTTAGAGCGCCTCGATACATAAACCGCACATATAAATTCGGAAAGAGCGAGGTTCTCCCCGCTCTTTTTGTGTATATTGTATTATATTCTGCCCGAATTTCTATCGATGCAAAAATAATTTTATAGCATTTTGTTCGTATCTATGATAAAATAGACACAGTGCATAATTTTCTTTCCCTTTACAAACCGACATCACGGATTTAACAGGGCGGCGCTACAATGTAAGACCGAAAGCACGCACCTGATTTTAAAAAGAAAGTAAGGTCTTCACATGAAATCAATTTTTCACGCACTCAACCGGCTCAAGGTCTTCCGCGGGCTGACGGAACAGGAATTCGCATGGGTGCTCTACGACGTGGGCAACTCCGCGTTCACCATGCTCTCCTGCTCGCTCATCCCTATCTGGTTCAAGAGCCTCGCCATCGGCACTGCGCCGGGACAGATCACCTCGCATCAGGCAACGGCGTATTATTCCATCGCCGTGGCGGTCGTCACCGTTATCGTGGCGCTTTTAGGGCCGATCTTCGGCGTGCTCGCCGACCACAAAGATAAGAAAAAGGTGCTGTTCACCACCGCGGCAACGCTCGGCATTTTCGGCTGCATTTTAAACGGCTTCATCACCGGCTGGCTGCTGTTCCTCATCCTTTTTGTGTTCACGAAGATTTGTTACAGCGCGTCGCTGACCATCTATGATTCCATGCTGAACGACATCACCAGCGAAGAACGCATGGACGAGGTTTCGTCCTACGGCTTTGCATGGGGATACATCGGCTCGTGCATCCCGTTCCTCATCGCGCTCACCGCCTATGTGCTTGGGCCCGATATGGTCGGCGTGCTGCCGGATATGCTCTCTAAAGGCATCGGCTTCACGGTGACTGCCGTGTGGTGGCTGCTCGTCACCATTCCGCTCATTCGCGGCTTTAAGCAGCGCAACTATGTGGAAACCGAGGGGCATGATATCCGCAAGGCGTTCGCGAAAATCTTCCACACCCTCAAAAACATCGCGACGCACGACAAAAAGGTGCTGTTCTTCCTCATCGCATTCTTCCTGTACATAGACGGCGTGGGCACCATCATCGATAACGCCATCAATATCGGCACAGACCTGAACCTCAACACGGTCGGTCAGGTCGTCTTCCTGCTCGCAACGCAGGTCGTTGCGTTCGGCGGCTCGCTCGTCTTCGCAAAGCTCTCGAAAAAATACAACACCGTCACGCTCATTCTCGTTTGTATTGCGGGCTATTTCGGCATCGCGCTGTACGCGCTCATGCTCAGCAGTCTCCTGCACTTCGCGATTCTGGCGTTCTTCATCGGCTGCTTCCAGGGCTCCATCCAGTCGCTCTCGCGCTCGTATTACTCCAAGATCATCCCGGCGGAAAACTCCGGCGAATACTTCGGTATCTACGATATTTTCTCAAAAGGCGCGTCCTTCCTCGGCTCTGCGGTCATCGCAGCCGTAAAGCTTGCAGGCGGCACCATCAACGTGGCGGTGGCATGTCTCGCAGTGTTCTTTGCGCTCGGCTTCATCTTCCTGCGCATTGCAGATAAGCAAAAAGCCATTCGGTAAGGAAGCACCGGGCTTTACACCGTTCGCTCTTCACGCCCGTAAAATATCGCTGTAAATTTTAATAGGACATGCAAAAAGGAACGGTGTACAAACCGTTCCTTTTTCTTTTACTCTTCATAAATCGGCTCAAAATCATCCGTTCCGTGCCCGCACAACGGACATACGTAGTCCTCCGGCAGCGCGCTGCCCTCATACACATACCCGCAAATTTTGCACCGCCAGCCGACGATCTTCTGCTTTCGCTCGACCTTCTCCGACTTCGGCTTCAGCTTATTCTGGTAATCCGCATATGTCAGCGGAGCGCGGTCGCTGCACACCTCGGCTTCCGTCACCTCTGCAATGAACAGCGTATGCGTGCCGAGGTCAACACTGTGTGTCACCTTACCGCTGAACCGCGCGCAGGTGCTCCAGTTCAGATACGGTACGCCACTTTCGTCTGTCGGCATCGGCAGGCCGCCCAGCTTATCGACGTCGCGACCGCTCTGCATACCGAAGTGCTTAATGGTCTCAAACGAGCAGCTGTCATCCAACGCGCTCAACGTAAACCGCCCGCTTTCCTTAATAAGCGCGCAGGTGTAATTCGTATTCAGCACGGAAACCGCCACGCGCACAGGGCTCCCCGCGACCTGCACGCCGGTATTCACAATGCAGGCGTTCGCCTTTTCCTCCGCTTTTGCCGCCAACAAAAACACGCCGTATGTCAAATTATAAAACGCTTTGTTATTCATTTTGCTCCTCCTATTAAGATAATAATTATTATCATTTTCATAATAGCGGATAGAAAACAAAAAGTCAAGCGTTATTTTCGATGTATGCAAAAAGGAACGGTGTATAAACCGTTCCTTTCAGCCTGTCGAAAAAGGTCACCTTTTGGTGGCCTTTTTCTCGTATTGAGAGAGAAAATGCGGTATAATGGTGTAGGGTGATAAAAATGCTGGTAAAG
>QWCE01004495.1_pt2 | contig 13742 bp, 26 predicted proteins | sample 1972531 | NCBI WGS metagenome assembly QWCE01 (sample SAMN09866716, study PRJNA288562) | Human gut metagenome isolate term4_stool, whole genome shotgun sequencing... | reverse complement strand
AAAAGAAAAAGAGAAAAATTATCAAAAAAATTTCGAAAAACTTTGAAAAAGACTTGCATTAATGTCTTTTGTCGTATATAATGTATGAGTGTCAAAAATAGGAAAAGCGTAGAAACGGTAGGTTGCTGAGGTTTCTCAGGGAATTTCCGTGGAGTAAGTCTGGCATGATTCAGGCGAAAAAGATTACTTGGACCGAAAGGTCTTTTAAAAAATGTTGACACGATACACCCGGATGGGTTGACGCCGAAAGTAATCAGACGCTTCCAAAATTTTAAGGAGGTGCCTATAATGGCAAAACAAAAGATAAGAATTAGACTAAGAGCTTATGACCATGAGTTAATCGATCAATCTGCTCATAAGATTGTGGACGCAACTAAGAGAACTGGTGCACAGGTTTCAGGACCTATTCCTCTTCCAACTGAAAAGGAAGTTATCACTATCTTAAGATCTGTTCACAAACACAAAGATAGTAGAGAGCAGTTTGAGCAAAGAACACATAAAAGATTAATCGATATCGTGGAACCAAACCAAAACACTCTTGAAGCTTTAAAGAAATTAAATCTTCCTGCAGGTGTTGATATCGAAATCAAGCTTTAATCTTAGTATGATTGTAAGTGGACAATCCGCTGTAAGTAATTAGGAGGTGTGCTCATGAAGAGTATATTGGGAAAGAAAATAGGGATGACTCAAATCTTCGCTGAAGGTGGAGAGATTGTTCCTGTAACTGTTATAGAGGCAGGCCCTATGATAGTTACTCAAATTAAGTCAGTAGATACTGACGGATATAATGCAGTTCAAGTTGGTTATGTTGATATAAAAGAACATAAGGTTAACCAACCGCTGAAAGGTCACTTTGATAAAGCGAATGCAGGATACAAGAAATACTTAAGAGAATTTCGTGTTGACGATGTTTCTTCTTATGAACTTGGTTCTGAAATCAAGGTAGACGTATTAAAGGATGTAGAAAGAGTAGATGTTTTTGCAACTTCAAAAGGTAAGGGAACTCAAGGTGCTATCGTAAGACATAATTACGGTAGAGGTCCTGAAGGACATGGTTCTAAGTCTCATAGAGTTGCAGGTGCAAGATCTGCTTCTGCATATCCAGGACGTGTATTTAAAGGTAGAAAAGGTAGCGGTAAGATGGGAAATGAACGTGTTACTGTTCAAAATCTACAAGTTGTTAGAATTGATGAAGATAAGAATCTAATTTTAGTTAAGGGAGCTGTTCCCGGACCTAAAGGTGGACTTGTAACATTAAGAGAGTCTGTAAAGGCTAAATAGTTTAGGAAGGGGGATGGAATATGCCTAACATTAAAATGTTAAACCAACAAGGTGAATCTGTTGGCGATATAGAACTAAGCGAAGCTATATTTGGCGTAGAAGTTAATGAACATGTAGTTTATGAAGTTGTAAAGAATCAACTTGCAAATAAAAGACAAGGCACTCAATCCGCAAAGACGAGAGCTGAAGTTAGAGGCGGAGGAAAGAAGCCTTGGAGACAAAAGGGTACAGGACGTGCTCGTCAAGGTAGTATCAGAAGTCCTCAATGGAGAGGCGGCGGTGTTGTATTTGCACCAAAACCAAGGGACTACAGCTACAAATTACCTAAGAAGGTTAAGAGACTTGCTATTAAGTCTGTTTTAACTTCAAAGGTTAATGATGAAGAATTAATCGTGTTAGACGCTTTAAAACTTGATGATTTTAGTACTAAGACAGCTTTCGGTATATTAAATAATGTAAAGGCTTTAAAGAAGGCTTTAGTTGTTATTGGGGAAGACGACAAGAAGATTATGAAATCTTTTGGAAACATTCCTGGAGTTATCGTAGCTACTGCTGACAAAATCAATGTTTATGACATGTTAAAACACGACTCACTTATACTGACTAAAGATGCAGTTGAAAAGATTGAGGAGGTGTTCGCATAATGATGTCACCTTTCGATATTATTATTAAACCTATTATTACTGAAGCATCCATGGATAATATAGACAGAGGTGTCTATACTTTCAAGGTTGACAGAAGAGCAAATAAATCAGAGATAAAAAAAGCAATTGAAGTTGTTTTCGGAGAAGGGGTTAAGGTAGCTAAGGTTAATACTATGAATGTTCCTGGTAAACTTAAGAGAATGGGTCAAAACCAAGGAAGAACACCAAGTTGGAAAAAAGCTATTGTAACTTTAAAACCGGATTCAAAAGATATTGAATTCTTTGAAGGAATATAGTTAGGAGGTAATTAAATGGCTATTAGAAAATACAAACCAACCTCTGCCGGCGTACGTGGAATGTCCGTACTAAGCTTTGAAGAAATCACAAAGAATAAAAAACCTGAAAGATCACTATTAGTAGACTTAAATAAATCAGGTGGTAGAAATTCATATGGTAGAATTACTGTTCGTCACAGAGGCGGCGGTGCTAAAAGAAAATATAGAATAATTGACTTTAAAAGGGACAAAGATGGTATACCAGCTACTGTAGCTTCCATCGAATACGATCCAAATAGAACTGCGAATATTGCACTTCTTCATTACGCAGATGGTGAAAAGAGATATATTCTTGCACCAAACGGACTAAAAGTTGGATACAAGATTGAATCTGGAGAAGATGCAGATATCATGATTGGTAATGCATTGAAATTAAAAGACATCCCTGTTGGTACTACAATCCACAACATTGAGTTAAAACCTGGAAAAGGTGGTCAACTTGCAAGAACTGCAGGAGCTGAAGCTCAGTTGATGGGTAAAGAAGGTAACTTTGCAACATTGAGATTGCCTTCTGGAGAGTTTAGACTTATTCATCTTGAATGTCGTGCAACAATTGGTCAAGTAGGAAACTTAAACCATGAACTTGTAAATATAGGTAAAGCAGGTAGAAATAGACATTTAGGAAACAGACCTCACGTAAGAGGTTCTGCGATGAACCCAGTAGATCACCCTCACGGTGGTGGAGAGGGAAGAGCACCTGTTGGTCGTCCTGCACCATCTACACCTTGGGGTAAAAAGGCTATTGGAGTTAAGACAAGAAAGAAATCCAAGAAGTCTAATAAGTACATTGTAAGAAGAAGAACTAAGTAATAAGGAGGGGTTTTAATGGGAAGATCCGTTAAAAAGGGACCATTTTGTGATGAACACCTTATGAAAAAAGTCGAAGCTCTAAATGCTGAAGACAAGAAGAAGGTTATTAAGACTTGGTCACGTAGATCTACAATATTTCCACAATTTGTTGGACATACAATTGCGGTACATGACGGAAGAAAGCATTTACCGATTTATATAACTGAAGATATGGTAGGACATAAGTTAGGTGAATTTGTTTCCACCAGAACTTTTAGAGGCCATGTGGGAAGTAAAGAAAAAGGTAGTAAGGTTAGATAGGAGGACTAAGATATGGAAGTAAGAGCTGTTTCTAAATATGAAAGAATATCACCTCTTAAAGTTAACTTTATTTGCAAAGAAATTAGAGGTAAAAATGTTGATGAAGCTTTGGCGATTTTAAAGTTCACTCCTAAAAAAGGCGCAAGACTTTTGGAAAAAGTTTTAAAATCTGCTATTGCCAACGCTGAACACAATTTCAACTTAGACAGAGATGAGCTTATTGTAGCCCATGCATATGCAAATCAGGCTCCTGTTATGAAGAGATGGAGACCTAAAGCTAAGGGTTCAGCTTATCCGATTTTAAAGAGATCAAGCCACATAGGCGTTGTTGTTAAGGAAAGAGAATAAGGAGGGTAAGCGAATATGGGTCAAAAAGTTAATCCCCACGGTTTAAGAGTTGGTGTAATTAAGGACTGGAGTTCTAAGTGGTTTGCCGACAAAAAGGACTTCGCTGATTTACTTGTTGAAGATAATAAAATTCGTGATTTAGTAAAGAAGGAAGTTTATTTAGCAGGCGTTTCTGAAATAAAAATCGAAAGAGCTTCAAATAAAATAAAAGTTACAATTGAAACTGCAAAGCCAGGAATGGTTATAGGTAGACAAGGTGCTGGCGTTGAAGTATTAAGAAATAAATTAGAAAAATTAACAGACAAGCAAGTTATTATAAATGTTGAGGAAGTTAAAAGACCTGATCTTGACGCTCAACTTGTAGCTGAAAGCATTGCAGCTTCTCTTGAAAGAAGAATTTCTTTCAGAAGAGCAATGAAACAAGCTATTCAAAGAAGTATGAGAGCGGGAGCAAAGGGAATTAAGACTTCTGTTTCAGGTCGTGTTGGCGGAGCTGATATGGCCAGAACTGAAGGTTATAGTGAAGGAACTATTCCTCTACAAACTCTTAGAGCTGACATAAACTATGGATTTGCTGAAGCAGATACAACTTATGGTAAGCTGGGTGTTAAAGTTTGGATTTACAAAGGTCAAGTTCTTCCTGGAATGAAGGAAGCAGAAGTGCCTGAAGTAAAGGACAACAGAAGAAAAAATAAGAGAAATAGAAGACAAAACCCAAAGAGAAATAACAGAGGTCAATCAGAAAACAAATAGTTCATAGGAGGAAAGAATCTATGTTAATGCCTAAAAGAGTTAAGCATCGTAAGGTTCACAGAGGTAGAATGACTGGTAAGGCTCACAAGGGTAACACCTTAGCTTACGGAGATTACGGTCTTCAAGCGTTAGAACCTTGCTGGATGACTGCTAATCAAATAGAAGCCGCAAGACGTGCGATGACTAGATATATTAAGAGGGGCGGAAATATTTGGATTAAGGTATTTCCGGATAAACCAGTAACTGAAAAACCTGCAGAAGTACGTATGGGTTCTGGTAAAGGTAATCCAGAGTACTGGGTAGCTGTTGTTAAACCAGGTAGAGTTTTATTTGAAATGGCTGGTGTTCCTGAAGACGTAGCAAGAGAAGCTATGAGACTTGCAGCACACAAGCTTCCAATTAAAACTAAATTTATAGCTCGTGATAATATGGAAATGGACGGTGAAGCTAATGAAAACTAAAGAAATTCGTCAAATGTCCGATGCACAATTACAAAGTTCTTTAAAGGATTTAAAAGCTGAACTTTTCAATTTGCGTTTTCAATTGGCAACCGGACAGTTAGACAACCCTATGAGAATAGGTGGAGTTAAAAAAGATATAGCCCGCATTAAGACCATCGTAAGAGAACGAGAACTTAATATAGGTAAGGAGGCTTAATCTCATGGAAAGAAATCAAAGAAAAACAATAATTGGTACGGTTGTATCAGATAAGATGGATAAAACTATCGTTGTAGCTGTTAACACTTTTGTTTCCCATTCGCTTTACAGCAAGCAAATGAAAAAAACTACTAAGTTTAAAGCTCATGACGAAAACAATGAATGCAATATTGGGGACAAAGTTAAGATAATGGAAACTAAACCTATCTCTAAAGAAAAGAGATGGAGAGTAGTTGAGATCCTCGAAAGAGCAAAATAATCTTATTACTAGAAAGGAGAAGCTAAATGATTCAACAAGAAAGTCGTTTAAGAGTAGCGGATAACTCCGGTGCAAAAGAACTACTAGTTATAAGAGTTTTGGGAGGTACTAAGAGAAAGTACGCCAACATTGGGGATATAGTAGTTTGTAGCGTTAAAACTGCAACACCCGGAGGAGTTGTAAAGAAGGGTGATGTTGTTAAAGCTGTTATAGTTAGAACAAAAACAGGTGTAAGCAGAAATGACGGAAGTCATATCAGGTTTGACGACAATGCAGCTGTAATTGTAAAAGATGACAAGAATCCGGTGGGTACAAGAATTTTCGGTACTGTTACAAGAGAGCTTAGAACCGGAAACTTCATGAAGATAATTTCTTTGGCACCTGAAGTTATATAGTTGGAGGTGTATCACATGAAAATTAGAAAAGATGATACGGTAATTGTTATTGCCGGTTCTGATAAAGGTAAAAAAGGTAAGGTTTTAAAAACTTTTCCTAAGACTAACAAGGTGATTGTTGAAGGTATTAACATTCAAACAAAACACCAAAAGGCAAGAGGACCTCAAAATCCAGGCGGAATTGTTAAGTCTGAAGGTCCAATAGATGTATCAAATGTAATGTATTATGATTCTAAGCTTGGTAAGGGCGTTAGAATAGGATATAAAGTTGAGTCCGGTAAGAAACAAAGAGTTTCAAAGGCGGACAAAAAAGCTATAAAGTAGTGAAGGGGGTAATTTAGTGACTTCCAGATTAGTTGAAAAATACAGAAATGAAGTTGTTCCTGCAATTACAGAAAGCTTTGGATATGAAAATGTAATGCAAGTTCCTAAGCTTGAAAAGATTGTTATAAATATAGGTCTTGGTTCTCATAAGGACAATCCAAAAGCTGTTGAATCTGCAGTGAGAGATTTAACTATTATCACAGGACAAAGACCAGTTGTTACAAAAGCAAGAAAGTCAATTGCAAACTTTAAGTTAAGAGAAGGAATGAGCGTTGGTTGCAAAGTAACTCTTAGAGGCGAAAAGATGTACGACTTCTTTGATAAGTTAGTTAGTATTTCTCTTCCAAGAGTTAGGGACTTTAGAGGTGTTTCTTCTACATCATTTGATGGTAGAGGTAATTACTCTTTAGGTATTAAAGAACAACTTATATTTCCTGAAATAGAATACGATATGGTTGATGAAATAAGAGGAATGGATATCGTAATCGTGACAACTGCTGAAACTGACGAAGAGTCTAAGAAGTTGTTGGAATTAATGGGAATGCCATTCAAGAAGTAGACCAAGGAGGAATAACGTGGCAAAAAAATCAATGATTGCTAAACAACAAAAGCCTGCTAAGTACAGCACCAGGGCTTATAATAGATGTAAAATTTGCGGTAGACCTCATGCTTACTTAAGAAAGTATGGAATTTGTCGTATATGCTTTAGAGAATTGGCTTATAGAGGCGAAATCCCAGGCGTAAGAAAAGCAAGCTGGTAAAATAGAGAGGAGGAAGCTTTTATGATGACAGATCCTATAGCAGATATGCTAACGAGAATAAGAAACGCTAATAATGCTAAACATAAATCAGTTGAAATACCTTCTTCTAAAATAAAGAAAGACGTTGCTTCAATCCTATTGGATGAAGGATTTATTAGCGGTTTCAATGTTACAGAAGATGACAAACAAGGTATTATAACTTTAGATCTTAAATATGGCCCAAACGACGAAAGAGTAATCTCTGGTATTAAGAGAATCTCTAAACCAGGCTTAAGAGTATATGTAAAAGCTCAAGAACTACCAAGAGTGCTTGGAGGTCTTGGAATAGCAATAATCTCTACATCAAAAGGAGTTGTAACTGACAAGGTTGCAAGACAAGAAGGTGTAGGTGGAGAGGTTATCTGTTACGTATGGTAATGGATAGTATTATTAGGAGGTAAAAATGTCTAGAATTGGATTGAAACCAATAGAAATCCCAAGTGGAGTTGACGTAAAAGTTGGCGACAATAATCTAGTTCATGTTAAGGGACCTAAGGGAGAACTTAGCCAAAACTTAGATAGGGACATGACTATTAATATAGAAGACAATGTTATATCTATATCTCGTCCTTCCGAAAGTAAACATCACAAATCTATTCACGGATTAACAAGAACTTTATTGGCGAATATGATTGAAGGTGTAACTGAAGGTTACAAGAAGACTTTATTAATAGAAGGTACTGGTTATAGAGCAAGCAAAAGTGGAAATAAACTTGTAATGAACTTAGGTTTTTCTCATCCAGTTGAAATGGAAGAACCTGAAGGAATTTCAGTTGAAGTGCCTGAACCTCACACAATTGTAGTTTCAGGTATTGATAAACAATTGGTAGGAAGCTTTACAGCTAATATTAGAGATCATAGAAAACCTGAACCATATAAGGGCAAAGGTCTTAGATACTCTGATGAATACGTTAGACGTAAAGTTGGTAAAACTGGTAAGTAAAGGAAGGAGTATTAGATGTTAAAGCGCATAGATAAACAAAAAAATAGAAAAGCAAGACATACAAGAATTAGAAAAAATCTTTCCGGCACTTCTGAAAAACCAAGATTAAACGTATATAAGAGCAATGCCAATATATATGCTCAAATTATAGATGATGCTCAAGGAAAGACTTTAGTTTCAGCATCAACTCTTGAGAAGGATATCAAATCTGGTTTGGAAAACACTTCAAACAAAGAGGCTGCTAAAGTAGTTGGTAAGGCTATCGGAGAAAAAGCTGTTAAACTTGGTATTGAAGAAGTAGTATTTGACAGATCCGGATACCTATACCATGGTAAAATTAAAGAATTAGCAGATTCCGCAAGAGAAGCTGGACTGAAATTCTAGGAGACGGAGGTACAATATTGGAACTTTTAACTAAAAATGTAGAAGGTTTAGAATTAGAAGAAAGAGTTGTTGCTATCAACCGTGTTGCAAAAGTTGTTAAGGGTGGTAGAAACTTCAGATTCACAGCCGTTGTAGTAGTTGGAGATAAAAACGGTAAGGTTGGGATCGGTACAGGCAAGGCACATGAAGTTCCTGAAGCTATAAAAAAGGGAGTTCAAGATGCTAAAAAGCATATGATTGAAGTACCTTTAGTTGGAACATCTATTCCTCACGAAGTAACAGGAGTATTCGGAGCTGGAAGAGTATTCTTAAAACCAGCGTACGAAGGTACTGGAGTTATTGCAGGAGGTCCTGTTCGTGATGTATGTGAACTTGCGGGCATCAAGGATATTCGTTCAAAATCTCTTGGAACATCCAACCCTCGAAACATAGTGAATGCAACTATTGAAGGACTTAAGAGTCTTAAGAAAGCAAGTGATGTTGCTAGATTAAGAGGAAAGTCCGTTGACGAAATCATCGGGTAAGGAGGCTTTTTATGAAGAAGCTTAAAATAACTCTAAAGAGAAGTTTAATAGGTAGAACTGACAAGCATAAAAAAGCTATTAAGTCATTAGGACTTAAAAAGATTGGTTCTTATGTAATCAAAGAAGATAATCCTGCTTTAAGAGGAGTTATTAACAAAGTAGGGTATATGATAGATGTTGAAGAAGTAGAATAAAGGGGAGGTGTACTTTACGATGAAATTACACGACTTAAAACCTGCTAATGGTGGTGGCGTTAAACCAAAGAAAAGAGTAGGTAGAGGTTATGGTTCAGGTCTTGGACACAATGCAGGACGTGGACGTGACGGACAAAATTCAAGATCAGGCGGCGGTGTAAGACCAGGTTTTGAAGGGGGTCAAATGCCTTTATTCAGAAGACTTCCTAAGAGAGGTTTTACGAATATATTTAGTAAGGTATATGCAGAAGTTAATGTAGAACAATTAAATAGATTTGAAGATGGCACTTTAGTAACTCCTGAGCTTTTGATTGAAGAAGGTATTGTAAAAAAATCTAAAGCTAAAGATGGAGTAAAGATACTTGGTTCAGGTGAGTTAAACAAAAAGCTGACTGTTCAAGCTACTAAATTCACAAAGTCTGCTATGGAAAAAATAACTCAAGCCGGAGGAAAGGCTGAGGAGGTATAAAATGCTTCATACGCTGAAGAATGCTTGGAAAGTTAAAGAAGTTAGAGATAGACTTATATTTACTTTCCTAATGCTTGTAGTATATAGACTGGGCAATGTTATCCCAGTTCCATTTATGGATGCTAAGGTTGTCCAAGCTCATATGTCAGGACAAGATGCAGGACTTCTTTCAATGCTTAATGCGTTCTCAGGAGGAAGTTTATCAAATATGAGTATATTTGCACTAAGTATATATCCTTATATTACTGCTTCCATCATTATTCAACTTCTTACTATTGCAATTCCAAGACTTGAAGAAATTGCAAAAGATGGTGAAGAGGGAAAGAAGAAAATTGGACAATACACAAAGATTATGGGCGTTGTACTTGGATTTGTACAAGCCTATGCAATGGTAAATGTACTTTTCAGCGATGCTGTTCAAATAGCGAAAGGTAATACTCTTTCAAAGTTAATAATGTTATTAACTGTAGTTGCAGGTTCAATGTTCCTTGTATGGTTAGGTGAGATGATAACAGCAAAGGGAGTTGGAAATGGGATTTCTATAATAATTTTCTTTGGTATTATCTCAGGTGCTCCAAGAGCCGTTCAAACTATGATTGCCCAAAGAAGAGGCGGAATGGTTGCATGGTGGGCATTTTTGATATTTGTACTCGTTTCAATTGCAATACTTATTATAGTAATTGAAATAAACCAAGGGGAAAGAAGAATTCCTGTTCAATATGCAAAAAGAGTTGTAGGTAGAAAGATGTATGGTGGTCAATCCACACATATTCCAGTTAAGGTTAATATGTCAGGAGTTATGCCAGTAATCTTCGCATCATCTATTTTACAATTACCAAACACCATAATTTCACTTTTTGGAGGCAAAGCGCCTAAATGGTTAGAATATGTATTTAGTATGCAGACCATAAGCGGATTGATAATATACTGTATAATCAATCTGATTTTAATCATAATATTTGCTTACTTCTACAGTGCTATACAATTTAACACAGTAGAATATGCTAAAAACTTACAACAATATGGTGGATTTATTCCAGGAATCAGACCTGGAAGACCAACAGGTGAATACCTACAAAATATTTCTGGAAAGATTACTTTAATAGGGGCTTTAATACTTGCTGTAGTTGCAACAGCTCCATTTATTATAAACTATGCGTTAAAGCTTAGAATGATCTTTGCGGGGACTTCACTAATCATCGTTGTAGGTGTTATATTAGAGACAATAAAACAAATAGAATCAATGTTGACAATGAGACATTATAAAGGTTTTTTAAATAAATAGGAGATATAAATGAGATTGGTACTATTAGGACCTCCAGGAGCAGGTAAAGGTACTCAAGCGGAAAAAATTGTTGACGAGTTTGAAGTGCTACATGTTTCTACGGGGGACATTTTCAGGAAGAATATTAAAGAAGAAACAGAACTTGGTAAAAAAGTTAAAGGATATCTTGCAGAAGGTAAACTTGTTCCTGACGAACTTACAATAGATTTGGTATGGGATAGACTTGACCAAGATGACTGCAAGAATGGATTTATGTTGGATGGATTTCCAAGAACAATCAAACAGGCTGAAGCTTTAACTAAGGGTCTTGAAGAAAGAAAAATCAAATTAGATTCTGTAATAAATATAGACGTGGATTCCGAAGTTCTCATTAAAAGACTTGCAGGAAGAAGAGTTTGTTTAAACTGTGGAGCTTCATATCATGTTGATAATAAGCCTTCAAAGGAAGAAGGAATTTGTGACAGATGTGGACACGAGATAGTTCAAAGAGAAGACGACAAGGAAGAAACTGTTAAAAATAGAATCGATGTTTATAAGAAACAAACTGAACCTTTAATAGAGTACTATAGCAACCTTGGATTAATCTTTAATGTGGATGGAACTTTAGGACCAGATGAAGTATTTGGTAGAATTAAAGATCATCTTACACAACTGGACCAAATGTAATATTCTCGGGAGAGAAAATGGACCAATTTAAAGAGTTAGTTGAAGGTCAAGTGGTTAGATCCCTGTCAGGACGTGATAAAGGAAAATTCCAAATAGTTATAAAGCTCTTGGACAATAATTTTGTACAGGTCGTAGATGGGAAAAGAAGAAAACTTGAAAGACCTAAGCTGAAGAAGACGAAGCATTTACAAAAAACAAATAGCGTTTTTGATATGACTGATGTTACTAATGACAGTCATGTTAGAAAGCTACTAAAAGAGTTTATGAACGACAAGGAGGCTCATTAACTAATGGCGAAGAAGGATATAATCGAAGTTGAAGGTACAGTTGTTGAAGCTTTACCAAATACGATTTTTAAAGTAAAACTTGAAAATGGACATGAAATAACAGCTCATATCTCCGGAAAACTAAGGATGAATTACATTAGAATTCTTCCTGGAGATAAAGTGGTAGTAGAATTATCGCCTTATGATTTAACTAAGGGAAGAATAACTTGGCGTAACAAGTAGGAGGTTAGCATGAAGGTAAGATCATCAGTTAAAAAGATGTGTGAAAAATGTAAGATTATCAAACGTAAAGGACGTATAATGGTTATTTGTGATAATCCTAAACATAAACAAAGACAAGGTTAAGGAGGGACAATAATAGTGTCAAGAATTGCCGGGGTAGATTTACCCAGAGAAAAAAGAGTAGAAATCGGGCTTACAGCTATATATGGCGTTGGAAGAGCTCGTTCATTAGAAATTCTTAAAGCTGCCGGAGTTAATCCTGGAACAAAAGTAAAGGACTTAACTGAAGCTGAAATGGGAGCTATAAGAGAGCAACTTGATAATTACGAAATTGAAGGTGACCTACGTAGAACGGTTGCTATGAATATCAAGAGATTAAAAGAAATAAATTGTTACAGAGGAATTAGACACAAAAGAGGTCTTCCAGTAAGAGGACAAAATACAAAGAACAACTCAAGAACTCGTAAGGGTCCTAAGAGAATAGCTCAAAAGAATAAGTAAGGAGGGGATTTAATTGGCACAAAAGAAAGCAAAAACTCGTTCAACAAAATCAAAGAGAAGAGTTAGAAAAAATATTGATAAAGGTCAAGCTCACATAGTATCATCATTTAACAATACTATGGTTAGTTTAACAGACCTTCAAGGTAATTTAATTTCTTGGGCATCAGCAGGTCAATTAGGCTTCCGTGGATCAAGAAAATCTACTCCTTTTGCAGCGCAAGAAGCAGCACAAGAAGCAGCAAAAAAAGCTATGGATCATGGCTTAAAAGTAGTTGAAGTATATGTAAAGGGACCTGGTTCAGGAAGAGAAGCAGCAATAAGATCATTACAAGCTTCAGGACTTGAAATCAGTCTTATCAAAGACGTAACACCAGTTCCTCATAATGGTTGTAGACCGCCTAAGAGAAGAAGAGTTTAATACGAATAATTATAAATATAGGATATCCTTAACTCGACGTACTTCATAGGAGGCGCAAATTATGACACAAAACTTAATGGCTAAAATTGAAATAGCAGATATTAACGAAGAAAAAAATCATGGAAAATTTGTTATAGCTCCTTTAGAGAGAGGTTTTGGAACTACACTTGGGAATGGATTAAGGAGAGTTCTTCTTTCATCTCTTCCCGGATCTGCAGTTACCAAGGTGCATATACAAGACGTACTACATGAATTCTCAACAATAAAAGGTGTTTTAGAAGATGTCTCAGAACTTATATTAAACATCAAAGGGATAGCTTTAAAGAGTTTATCCGAAGAGCCGATTAATATCGATATAGATCTTAAGGGACCTTGCATCTTTACAGCAAAAGACATTGAACAAGATGTAAACTTGGAAGTTGCAAAACCTGATCAGTATATTGCAACACTAAACGAAGATGCACATTTAAAAATGAGTCTTCGTATAGAAAATGGAAAAGGCTATAGAGTTTCAGATCTAAACAAGTCTGAAGAAGATCCAATAGGTGTTATTCCAATAGATTCTACATTTACACCAGTTACAAAAGTTAATTTTGAAATTACTGAACTTGTGTCAAATAAAGAAAAATTGGAATTAGATATATGGACAGATGGGACTATATCATCCCAAGATGCCTTGGCAAAAGGTGCTAAGATATTAACAGATTATCTTGCCCTATTTATAGACTTACCGGAATATACTTTTGAAGAAGAAGTAGAGGAAGAAGAAGAGTCTTCTATAGAGGACTTATTATCTACAAGCATAGAGGAACTTGACCTTTCCCTAAGATCTTTCAACTGTTTAAAAAGATCTGATATAAATACAGTTGGAGATATAATATCAAAGGGCGTTGAGGAATTGAGCAAAATAAAGAATTTTGGTAGGAAGTCCTTTGAAGAAGTG
>QWCE01004494.1_pt1 | contig 13742 bp, 12 predicted proteins | sample 1972531 | NCBI WGS metagenome assembly QWCE01 (sample SAMN09866716, study PRJNA288562) | Human gut metagenome isolate term4_stool, whole genome shotgun sequencing... | reverse complement strand
AGGATCATTCCTGCCGGGATCGTTCCGTCTTTCATCCGCCGCCCGCCGAGATCCATCACCGTCGGTACGCCGATGGCCAATACCGGGACGCCCAGGGTCGTCCGGTCGATGGCCGCCCGCGCGTTCCCCACGCCGGAGCCGGGCGTGATCCCGGCTGTGGACAGCTGCACCGCCGCGCACAGCCGCTCCGGCTCGCAGGATGCCACCGCGTCCACCGCGATCACCGCGTCCGGCTGGATCTGCCGCACCGCCGCCGCCAGCAGCTCCGCGCTCTCCATCCCCGTCGTGCCGAGGACGCCGGGCGCAATGGCGCTCACCGTCGAAAACGGCGCGAAGACCTCCGGCATCGTCCGCTTCAAATGCCGCGTGACGATCAGGTTCCGCAGCGCCTCCGGCCCGACGGCGTCCGGCGTCACCGCCTCGTTGCCCAGCCCCGCCACCAGAACGTGCACCCCAACGGGAAGCAGTGCGCGGATGTGCCGGGACAGCAGCGCAGACTGCGCGGCAAAGGCAGCGGGTTCGTGCGCGGGCATACATTCCAGCGTCACATATGTCCCACGCGGTTTTCCGAGCGCCCGTTCGCCCTCCTCGTCCAGAATTTCCACGCTCGTGATCTTCACGCCGCCCTCTGTTTCCTCCCGCGCGCGCACACCGGAGAGCTTCGTCTGCCGCTTCGCGCTGCGCCGCCAGAGGGCATGGTCCTCCATGGCCAGATCCGTCCTCAGATTCAAAATTTCTCACCTCCGTCCTATTTTTCCCAGACCGCCTTGGCCTATGCGAAATTTTTTTGGAAAAAAACCGAAAATAGGGATTGATTTTATCGTGCGGTGCGGCTATAATGTATTTCTGCATGAAACGGTAATTGTTTCGGTATTAACGCTATTGGAGGAGGTGTCGTCATGCCCAACATTAAGTCTGCTAAGAAGAGAGTTCTGGTTTCCAAGGTCAACAACGAGCGTAACAAGATGGCCAAGTCCGCACTCAAGACCACGCTGAAAAAGTTCGAAGCTGCTGTTGCCGAAGGTAACAAAGAGCAGGCCGATAGCGCTTACACGGCTGCGGTGAAGTCCATCGATCAGGCTGTCAAAAAGGGTATTATTCACAAGAATAATGCAGCCCGCAAGACGAGCAGCATTGCCCTGAAGATGAACAAGCTGGCCTGATGTTTCCCGAATGATCCCCTCTGGCTCAGGCAGATGTCCTGAAAACCGGTTCCGGCCGGGGTCACGGATCGTACATCTGCCGGGTAAGACTGGTAACAGAATAACGGGTATCCGTTTTAGGCCGGATACCCGTTATTTTTGTTTGCAGAAGTTTTTCCGCCGCACTCCGTAGGGGCCGATGCCTGCCCCTACAAATCTATCGCAAAAGGAGTACCCGAATATGGAGCATTCCTTATCGTTTTCCTGTGACTATATGGAGGGCGCGCATCCGCAGATCCTCCAGCGTCTCGTGGAAACAAATCTTGAAAAAAACGCCAGGATATGGCTCTGACTGCTATTGCGAAGCAGCGAAAGCGAAGATCCGCGAAGCCTGCAAGGCGCCGGCAGCAGAGATCTTCTTTCTGGTCGGCGGCACGCAGACAAACGCCACGGTGATCGACGCCATGCTGAAAAGCTATCAGGGCGTGATCGCCGCAAGCACCGGGCACATCAGCGTACACGAGGCCGGCGCAATCGAGTTTGGCGGGCATAAAGTGCTGACCTTGCCGCACCATAACGGAAAAATCAGCGCCAGTCAAATTAGAGCGCTTTGGGAGCAATATCAAAATGACGCGAACCACGACCACATGGTCATGCCCGGCATGGTCTATCTCTCGCATCCGACAGAATATGGAACGCTGTATTCACGGGAAGAATTGATAGAAATCAGGTCTTCTGTGTCATCGAGAACGCCGCGATGGAGCGGCTGGCAAAGCAGGTGGAATTCGGCTTCTGGGAAGCGTATGATGATACCCATACGATCATCCGCTTTGCCACAAGCTGGGCAATCAGGCCGGAGGGCGCGGAGGCACTGTCGTACATCCGAACGAAGTAAGTAATTTCCCTTTGGAAATCCCCAATCGATCCATGGAAAGGAGTGTGGACAGCATCGACTTATTTTCTCCCGTCACGGCGCTGAAGGGCGTCGGCCCGGCGCGCGCCAGACAGCTCGAAAAGCTCGGCATCTTCACGCTCTACGACCTCATTGCCTTCTTCCCGCGCGGCTATGAGGACCGGACGAAGCGCGTCGCCATCGCCGCACTGGAGCCGGATGTGCCCGCCTGCTTCGAGGCCATGGTCATCTCCCAGCCCACGACGGCCTACATCCGCCGGGGCATGGAGCTGACGCGCGTGCGCGTCGCGGATGAGACCGGGCAGCTGACGCTCTCGTGGTTCAACCAGTCCTACCGCAAAAATCAGCTTGTCTACGGCGAGAGCTACATTTTCTACGGTGCCGTCCGCGCCGACCATCCCGGCCAAATGGCGAATCCCAGCTTTGAATCCGCAGATTCCGCCGGACAGGTCACGGGCCGCCTTGTGCCCATCTACCCGCTCACCGCCGGGATCACCAGCCGCGTGCTGGCCGCCTGCATCGCGCAGGCGCTGGACGCCTGCCGGAGCGAATTGCCCGACATCCTGCCGGAGTCCGTCCGGCAGCAATATCACCTCTGCCCGGCCCCGATGGCCTACGAGATGATCCACCGGCCGCTGGACGCGGAGCTTTTGAATGAGGCGCGGCGTCGGCTGGTCTTTGAGGAATTTTTCGTCTTCTCGGCGGGCCTGGCCCTGCTGCGCAGCCGCCAGACGCGCGGCGAAGCCGAGCCATGCCGGACAGACTGCATGTCTCCGTTTGACGTGGCGCTCCCCTTCCGGCTCACCGGCGCGCAGCAGCACGCGATCGACGACATCCTGCACGATCTCGCCTCTGGCGTGCCGATGAATCGACTTGTGCAGGGCGACGTCGGCAGCGGCAAGACGATGGTCGCCGCCGCTGCGGCCTTCTGCGTCATACAAAACGGCCATCAGGCCGCGTTCATGGCCCCGACGGAGATCCTCGCGGAACAGCACGCGGCGACGCTCTCGCGTCTGCTCGCGCCGCTCGGCATTTCGATCGCGCTGCTCACCGGCTCGATGACTGTGGCGCAGCGCCGCCCGGTGCTCGCCGGACTGGCCGATGGGCGCATCCAGCTCATCGTCGGCACGCACGCGCTCTTCTCGGAAAAGACCGTTTTCCATGATCTCGGCCTCGTCATCGCCGACGAGCAGCACCGCTTTGGCGTCGCGCAGCGCGCCCGGCTCGCAGCAAAGGGACATTCCCCGCACCTGCTCGTCATGTCGGCCACGCCCATTCCGCGCACGCTGGCGCTGCTCGCCTACGGCGACCTGAACGTCTCCGTGCTCGATGAGCTTCCGCCGGGACGCAGCCCGGTGGAGACATTCCTTGTCGGCGAGTCGATGCGCCAACGTATCCACGCCTTCACACGCAAGCAGTGCGCGGCGGGCCATCAGGTTTATATTGTATGCCCCGCCGTCGAGGAGACCGACGACGACAGCCTGAAAAGCGCCGAGGCCTGGGCCGAGGCGCTGCGCACGACGGTCTTCCCCGATCTCCGCGTCGGGCTGCTGCATGGGAAGATGAAGGGTACGGAGAAGGAAGCGGCCCTCGCCGCCTTTGCCCGCCACGAAACCGACATTCTCGTCTGCACGACCGTCGTCGAGGTCGGCGTCGACGTCCCGAACGCGACACTCATGGTCATTGAAAACGCCGACCGCTTCGGCCTCGCGCAGCTCCATCAGCTGCGGGGCCGCGTCGGGCGCGGGGACGCGCAGTCCTACTGCGTACTCTTCTCGTCGAACCGCAATCCCGAGACGCAGGCGCGGCTGAAAGCCCTCTGCGCCACGAACGACGGCTTCAAAATTGCAGAAACGGACCTGGCGCAGCGCGGACCGGGCGATTTCCTCGGAAACCGGCAGCACGGCCTGCCGCTGTTCAAGATGGCCAGCTTGCAGATGGACCTGCAAACGCTTCAGGACGCGCAGCGCGCCGCGGCGAACTGCATCACCTCTGCCGAGGCTCTGGACGCGCCGGAGTTCGCGCCGCTCCGCACCCGCATCGACGCACTGTTCGCGCATCAGGACATGGCCCTCAATTAAATGATGCACCAATTCCGCACAGCCGGCATATCCTATCGGTATCTTCTAAGAAATCGAGGGATGTTTATGGCTGTGCGGCATTATTTTCTCGGCGCGAACACCGGCGGCGGCTTCGTCTCCGTCTACGATGAATTCTGCCCGCCGGAGTGCGGCGTGTTTCTCTGGGTACTCAAGGGCGGACCCGGCTGCGGCAAATCGAGCTTCATGAAGGCCATCGGCCGCGCGGCGGAGGACGCAGGGCTGGACGTGGAATACGTCCTCTGCTCCGGCGATCCGGACTCCGTCGACGGCGTGTATGTCCCGGCGTGGCAGATCGCCTACGTCGACGGAACGGCCCCGCACGTGCGCGAGGTGCCCTTCCCGGCCGCGTCCGGCGCGTATCTCGACCTTGGGCAGTTCTACCGCTGCGAAGAGCTTGTCCCCAAATTGCCGGAACTGATGCGCCTGACCGAGCGCTATCGCGCGCACTACGCCCGTGCCTACGATGAACTCCGTCAGGCCAAGGCGCTGCATGACGAGCTGGAATCGGTCTACAATCCACACGTCGATTTCGACGGCGTCTACAAACTTGCAGAAGACCACATCCAAAAAATCAAAAAATCACATTGTAAACCGGCGGAAAATGGTGTAGAATAGGGACGCAAAAGAAGAGTTCTCTCAGATGGAGGTCATACCTATGAAAAAACCGATCGTATTGGTCATTATGGATGGCGTTGGCCGCGGCGACGGCGGCCCCGGCGATGCCGTGGCGCAGGCAAAGACGCCCGTGCTCGACCGCCTGATGGCGACCTGCCCCATGACGTGGCTCAAAGCCCACGGCACCGCCGTCGGTCTGCCCACCGATGAAGATATGGGCAACAGCGAAGTCGGCCACAACGCCCTCGGCTGCGGCCAGATCTACTCGCAGGGCGCGAAGCTCGTGCAGGAGTCCATCGAATCCGGCGCGCTGTTCCAGTCGAAGACGTGGCTGGAGCTGGTCGACAACGCGAAGGCCGGTCATGCGCTGCATTTCCTCGGCCTGCTGTCCGACGGCAACGTCCATTCCAATATTTCGCACCTCATCGCCATGTTGAAAAAGGCCCGCGAGCTCGATCTGCCGCGCGTCTACTGCCACATCCTGCTCGACGGCCGCGACGTCCCGGCGACGAGCGCGCTCGAGTACGTGCAGCAGCTCGAAGATGTGCTGGCCGGCCTGAATGACGGCACGCATACCTATAAAATTGCCTCCGGCGGCGGCCGTATGGTCATCACGATGGACCGCTATGAGGCCAACTGGCCGATGGTCGAGGCCGGATGGAAGACCCACGTCCTCGGCGAGGGCCGCCAGTTCGCCTCTGCGAAGGACGCCATCGAGACCTATCGCGCCGAGAACCCCGGCATGATCGATCAGGATCTGCTGCCGTTCGTCGTGGCCGAGAACGGCCAACCGGTCGGCAAGATCGCCAACGGCGACAGCGTCATCCTCTTCAACTTCCGCGGTGACCGCGCGCAGGAGATCTCCCTCGCGTTCGACCGCAAGGACTTCGCCAAGTTCGACCGCGGCGACTATACCGGTGTGAAGTTTGCCGGCATGCTCGAATACGACGGCGATCTGAAGATCCCGCAGCACTATCTAGTCGAGCCGCCGGTCATTAAGAACACCTTGACCGAAGTGCTCTGCAAGGCGGGCATCCACGAATATGCCGTCTCCGAGACGCAGAAATACGGCCACGTCACCTACTTCTGGAACGGCAACCGCTCCGGTAAGGTCGACGAAAATCTCGAGGTCTATGACGAAGTTCCGTCCGACGTCATTCCGTTCGATCAGGCCCCGGCCATGAAGTCGAAGGAGATCACCGACAAGATGGTCGAGAACATGGCGAGCCATCAGTTCCAGTTCCTGCGCTGCAACTACCCGAATGGCGACATGGTCGGCCACACCGGCGTCCTGCCCGCAGTCATCACCGCGATGGAGTCTGTCGACGCGAGCGTCGGCCGCGTGATCGAGGCCGCCGACAAGTACGGCTATACCGTCCTCGTCACCGCTGACCACGGCAATGCCGACCAGATGACCGAGACGAAGAAGGGCAAGACCAGCATCCGCACCGCGCACTCGCTGAATCCCGTCCCCTTCATCATCTACGATCCGGACAACAAATATGAGATCAAGGACGGTCACTACGGCCTTGCCAACGTCGCTCCGACCATCGTGAAGATGATGGGTCTCGAAGCGCCCGACTGCTGGCAGCCCAGCATGATCTGACGCAAAAGGGCAATTTCATGCGAAACAAATGCGCCGCAGTCCTGGTTCTGGCATTGTTGGCACAGCTCTGCGCCTGCTCGCCTGCAAAAACGGACTCGCTTCCGGCTGCGGCCAAGTCTCCGTCCGCATCTGTGTCAATTCCAGATTTTACCCCCCCCCGAATTTGAAACAGAACCTCCGCCTGAACCCGAGCCTGATCGGGTTCAGGCTTTCGGGGAGACGCCTTCCCAGTCCGGCGATATGTGCAGTCCCGGCCGCGTTCTGACATCTTCCGACTACGCGGTCGAGATCTACACCCGCACAACCGAACGGAACGGCTGCCAGATCGAAAGCCGGGAATACTGCGTTTCTGACGGCGTAACGGCTTCCACCTATCGCGCGACTGGCTTTGGTAACTGCTGTTTTTTTGAGCAAGCGGTCACTGCGCCGGGCACGATCCGATATTACAGCTTTCAGTCTGACGAATGGGTCTGTGAATCGCTCGCCGAAGGAAGTTTTTCCTCTCCGGTCGTCGTTGTGGAACTCGACTCCGGCACGACATATTTCTTTGCCTTGCCGCGCACGGTCGTCCTGCACGAAAACGGCTCCGTAGAGTATCTTCCGGAGGAGGACGGATTCCTGTATGTCACGCAGACCGGAACCGGCTTTCAGCTGACCATAGAGGGTCATGGCCTGGCAGAGGGGCGCGCGGCGGACGCACTGATTTTGACTTCCCCGGACAGGGTCCTGGACTGGGACGTCAGCAACTGTGCCAAGGCCTGGGTGTCCTATGCAAAAAACGGGGATATGCCATGGTGCTATGACGGCTATTACCGGAAATCCCCCGAGAATTATATCCCGTCCGGCCCGAACTATTATTACTGCTGTGCCGCGTCCTACTGCATCCGGGGCTTCCTGTCCCGCACTCCGCCGTGCAGAGAAGCGCCCGCGCTCACCATCCTTACGCTCGACACCATGGCGCTGCGGCAGAACCAATTCGGCTACTGGGCGACCGATCCGGGCAGTAAATGGCTTCAGAGCGATTACGGCATCGGGCCGGGCTTTTATGACACGCGCTTCAATACGGAGATGCTTGAGATTTATCTCAAAGCCGCGCATAAATTTGGCGGCAATCTGTTTGAAGACGCCGTCGACCGTTATCTTGCGTTTTATACCCAGTATGCAGATACGAACCACATTGCCACGGAGAACGGCGGCTGGCTGATCCCGGATTACTGGCATCCGGACACACATGAAACGCCGCATACCTCGCTCAACCATCAGGTCACCGAATGTCTGGCGCTGTATCACGCGGCGGAGCTTCTGGATCGGGAAGATCTTTTTGCGCTTGCCGACCGTATGCTGCTGGCGATCGAAGATACCGGCTCCCAGTGGGTCATGCCGGATCACAACCTCTATTACAGCATCCGGCCCGATGGGACGTATGCTGCGGGCGATTATCCATACCTGACATACAACGATCTGCTCCATCTGCGGGAATATCTGACCGGCAGCGGACGGGCGGGAACGGAAACGCTGACCCAGCTGATGGAGGAAAAGCTCCAATGGATGACGGCGAACGGCGTAACCGGTTATGAAGCATCCTAATTCGGACAAAATGGTTTCGGAACGGGCAGTGTTGTCCGTTCTGAAACCATTTTTGCTTTCCCCCTTGTCTTTTCCGGTAAAATCGTATATAATACTTTGTACGTTTGCCATCCTGTGCAAAAGGAGGTTTTTCCCATGATCCGTATGAAAACAGACTGCGGCGCGATCACCGTCGATAACGCCGTCTATACCAATATCGCGGGCTACGCCGCGACCAACTGCTTCGGCGTCAAGGGCATGGCCGTCCGGTCAATGACCGACGGACTGGTCCACCTGCTCCGGCGCGAGGCCATGAGCAAGGGCGTCAAGGTCACGTTCCACGAAGAGGGCCGGATCTCGATCGATCTGCACATCATGATGGACAAGGGCGTCAACATCAGCGCCATCTGCTCCTCCATCATTCAGGAGGTCCGCTATTTCGTCACAAAGTCCACCGGTACCGAGGTCCGGGCCGTCAACGTCTTTGTCGACTCCATTACCATTGATTAAGCCGCGGGCGATCGTCCGCCACCACGGAGGTGTTTCCTTTTGAGACAAACTTTTGACGGCGCGGCCTTTGGCCGCATGATCTGCTCCGCCGCGGCTTCCATCGAGCTTAAAAAGCAGAAGATCAACGAACTGAACGTTTTCCCCGTGCCGGACGGCGACACCGGCACCAACATGAGCATGACTCTCGGCGCGGCCGCGACCGAGCTTCGCCGCAAGCCGGACGTCACGCTCACCAAAGCCGCCGACGTCGCGGCCTCCGCGCTGTTGCGCGGTGCGCGCGGCAACTCCGGCGTCATCCTCTCGCTGCTGTTCCGCGGCTTTTCCAAGGCGCTCAAGGGCATGGAGCAGGCCGACGGCCGCGATTTTGCCGCCGCGCTGACCGCCGGCGTCGAGGCCGCCTATAAGGCCGTCATGAAGCCCGCCGAGGGCACGATCCTCACCGTCTCCCGCCTTACGGCGGATGCCGCTCGCGACCTTGCCGCAGAGGATCGCAGCATCGAATCCGTCCTCGCCGCCGCCATCCCTGTGGCGAAGGCCGCGCTGGACAATACCGTCAACCAGAATCCCGTGCTCAAAAAGGCCGGCGTTGTCGACGCGGGCGGCATGGGCTTCGTGGTCATCCTCGAGGGCATGCTCAGCAGCCTGCAGGGCAACGACATTGTCGCGGACGAGTCCGCCGCCGTAAACGAGCAGGCCGACTTTGCCGAGTTCGATTCTGAGGATATCACCTTTGCCTTCGACACGGTCTTTATCGTCCGCAAATCCGCGCCCGACGTCTCGCTCGAGCCGCTGCGCCTCTATCTCGACAGCATCGGAGACAGCCTCGTCATCGGCGAGGACGACGAAGCGTTCAAGGTCCACGTCCATACGAACATCCCCGGCGACGCGCTCAGCGAAGCCCAGAAATACGGCACGCTCGAACTCGCCAAGATCGAGAACATGCGCATGCAGCACGACGATCTGGCCGCCGGCCGCAAGGCCCGCTCCACCGACGACCTCGAAGCCATCGAGCAGGAGCTGGAATCCGCGCCCGCCCCGCAGCCCGAAAAACGTTACGGCGTCGTCGCCGTCTGCGCGGGCGAAGGGCTTGCCAGCGTCTTTACCGACCTTGGCGCCGACCGGATCATCGAGGGCGGCCAGACCATGAACCCCTCGACTGAGGACATTCTCAGCGCCGTCGAGCAGACGCCCGCCGAGATTGTCTTCGTCCTGCCGAACAACAAGAACATCATCCTCGCGGCGCAGGCTGCGGCAGAGCTTGCCGAAAAGGACGTCATCGTCATCGAGAGCAAGACCGTCCCGCAGGGCATCACCGCCCTTCTGAACTTCGACGCCGAGCTGGACGTGCAGGACAACGTCACTGCCATGACCGCCAGCCTCTCCACCGTCACCACCATGCAGGTCACCTACGCGGCCCGCAATTCCGACTTTGACGGCCACGACATCCATGAGGGCGATTATCTCGGTCTCTGCGACGGCGCGCTGCTCGCCGTCACGCCCGATCTCACCGCCATCCTCACCAAGATGGCCGAGAAGACCGGCGCAGAGGATCATTCCTTCATCAACATCTTCTACGGCTGCGACATCTCAGAGGCCGACGCCGAGGCCGCACGCGACATCTTTGCCCAGCATGCCCCGGACGCCGAGATCAATCTCCTCTCCGGCGGCCAGCCGATCTACTATTACCTCATCTCCGCTGAATAAAAACCCGAGGGCCGGCATCGCCGGCCCTCTCAGCATATTGAAACGTCTCTTTGCCCCGCTGCCTGTCCGTTTTCTGAACCTGGAACGTTCCCAAAACCGCTTGATCAAACGCGAAGGGGCGCATTGTCTCCTTTATCCCTTCCCAGCGGCTCATTCGCAAAACTGTATTGATCGCTTTTGACAGCACAACGCCCGGGCGGCCTATGGCCGCCCGGGCGTTGTGTCTTTTGTCAAACATTGCAAAACAGACTTCCGGCTCAGTTCGCCGCCGTCTCCGACAGCTCAAGACCCGGATTGCGCTTCAGAATATAATTGATCGACCACTGGGACGCAAACACCAGCAGGCTGCGCCCGCGATAGTCCTCGAGCAGCTCCGCGTCGCTCGACAGATTGAGGTCTTTGAGGTCGGCGACCGGCGCGGCCGTGATGAACCGCAGCTGCTCATACGGCAGCCCCTCCATCCGGAGGTCGACGCCGTATTCCGACTTCATGCGGTACTGGAACACGTCAAATTGCAGCGTGCCGACGACGCCGACGATGACCTCCTCCATGCCGGAGTTCGGCAGCTTGAAGATCTGGATCGCGCCCTCCTGTGCGATCTGCTCGGTGCCCTTGATGAACTGCTTGCGCTTCATCGAGTCCTTCGGACTCACGCGTGAGAAATGCTCCGGCGCAAACGTCGGAATACCGCCGAATTTGAACTTCTTGCCCGGCACGGTGATCGTGTCGCCGATGGAGAAGATACCGGGATCAAACACGCCGATGATGTCGCCCGCGTAGGCTTCCTCGACGATCTCACGCTCCGACGCCATCAGCTGCTGCGGCTGGGAAAGGCGCATTTTCTTGTTGCCCTGCACGTGATAATATTCGCGGTCGCGCTCAAACTTGCCGGAGCAGATGCGCATAAACGCCAGCCGGTCGCGGTGGGCCTTGTTCATGTTCGCCTGAATTTTGAAGACGAACGCCGAGAAATCGGGGTCGAACGTGTCGATCTCGCCGCAGTCGGCCACACGCGGCAGGGGCGGCGGCGTCATGCGGAGGAATTCCTCGAGGAACGGCTCCACGCCGAAGTTCGTCAGCGCCGAGCCGAAGAACACCGGTGACAGCTGCCCATGGCGCACCTCGTCCATGTCGAATTCGCGCCCCGCGCCGAGCAGCTCCACATCGTCGCGCAGCTGCGCATGCCGCCGCTCGCCGAGGATCTCCGTGACCTGTGGATCGTCCAGCGTGACGGCCAGCTTGTCCGCGCGGTTCTTGCCGGACACACCGGAAAACAGCAGCAGCTGCTCCCCTCTCCGGTCATACACGCCCTGAAACTCCTTGCCGGAGCCGATGGGCCAGTTGCAGGCATAGGTCTCAATGCCGAGCTCGTTTTCCAGCTCGTCCAGCAGCTCGAACGGGTCGCGCGCCTCGCGATCCATTTTATTGATAAAGGTGAAGATCGGGATGTGGCGCATCGCGCAGACCTTGAACAGCTTCCGCGTCTGCGGCTCGACGCCCTTGGCCCCGTCGATGACCATGACGGCGCTGTCCGCCGCCATCAGCGTGCGGTAGGTATCCTCGGAAAAGTCCTGATGGCCCGGCGTGTCCAGAATGTTGATGCAGAAGCCCTCATACTGGAACTGCATGACCGACGACGTGACCGAGATGCCGCGCTGCTTTTCGATTTCTATCCAGTCCGACACCGCGGCGCGGGAATTCTTCTTGCCCTTGACCGCGCCCGCCTGCGCGATGGCCCCGCCGTAGAGCAGGAATTTCTCTGTCAATGTGGTTTTACCGGCGTCCGGGTGCGAGATGATCGCAAACGTCCTCCGCCGGGAGATCTCTTCTTTTAAGGCAGCCAAATCTGTTTCCTCCTAATCGATGTTTGTTTGGATCCGTTTGACGCCTTTTCTTATGTCGGCACGTTGATTCCTCCAAAAAACTCAAGTCAATCGAAGAAAGTATACCACAAACGTTCTCATTTTACAAGAAAAACCACAGTCCCAGCGCGAAAAAATACTGCTTGACAAATGATACTGTGTATCATATAGTATATAGCAACAGGAGGTATGCTATGGACGGACAACTCAAACGCGGCATGCTCGACGTCTGCGTGCTGGCCGCGATCCGGAAGGAGGACTCCTACGGCTATCAGATCCTGAAGGATCTGCGGCCCTATGTGGCCCTGTCGGAATCAACGCTCTATCCCATCCTGCGGCGGCTGGAGACAGCGGAAATGCTCACCGTGCGCACAGCGGAACACAACGGCCGTCTGCGCAAATACTATCATCTCACGCCGCAGGGCCTCGCGCGCATCGAGCAATTCAAAACCGAATGGGAGCAGATCGTGAACATCTACCAATTCATTCTGTCAACGGAGGGGACTGAACATGACGAAAGCTGAATTTTTGAAGGCATTGGAAGAAAAGCTGTCCGCGCTCTCCGCGCAGGATCGCGTAGCCTCGCTCGCCTATTACGAAGAGATCATCGACGACCGCATGGAAGAGGGACTCTGCGAGGCGGACGCTGTCGCAGCGGCAGGTCCCGTAGAGCAAGCTGCGGCACAGCTCCTCGCCGAGACGCCGCATGCAAAAACGCGCCTGTGTGCCCAGCCCAAGCGGATCGAACCCGCCGGCAGCTTCCTGCTGTTTACCGATCCGTTCGACGCAGTCGAGATCCACGCGGCCTGTGCCGATGTAGAGCTCCGGCCATCGGAGGACGGCGTCTGCCGCGTGGAGTTTCAGGAGGAGCAGCGCTGCGCCGCCTCCGTGGCGGGCGGAGTGCTCCACATTCAGGAGCTGCGCCGCCATCGTGTCGGCCTGACGCTCGACCTCAGCATCGGCGGCCGTCAGCTGCTCGACGTTCCGATGCGTGACAATGCGCTGCGCATCTATCTCCCGGCGCACACATACCGGCTGCTCCGGGCCGAGACACGCTCCGGCGAGATCGAGGTTTCCGACGGCCTGTCCTTTGACCGTGCCGTGCTCCGCAGTGCCAGCGGCGATGTCGAGTTCCGCGCCGCCGTCCAGAGCGAGCTGCGCATCCATACGGCCAGCGGTGATATCGAAGTGAAGCATTCCGCGCCGGAGCGGATGCAGCTGGAGAGCGCGAGCGGCGATGTCGAGCTGTCCGGCTGCGGTGCTTCGTCCGTGACCGTCCGGACGAGCAGCGGCGATGTCGAGTTTGCGGACTGCGACGAGACCGCGCTCGACATCCGCACGGCCAGCGGCGACATTGATGGGCGCTTCTCCGTGCCGCGCGCCGTCTCGGCCAGCTCGGTCAGCGGTGAGATCGATGTGCCGCGCTCCGGCTCCGGCGCGCCGTGCGTCCTGCATACCGTCAGCGGTGATATCGACGTCTGCATCAAATGAGTCCCGCTCCGCATAAAAAGCCCCCTCTACCAAGAGGGGGCTGTCTGCGCTCCGCGCAGACAGGGGGAAATTCAATATCTTCTCCCCCCGATCGCCGAAGGCGATCTTCCCCCCCCCTCTATGAAGAGGGGGGCTTTTCCGCTGCGGCGGGATGAGGGCCGATGAGGGCATCGGCCCTACAATGAGATACCATAAACAAAAAACGCCCCGGTATGCAGTGCATACCGGGGC
>QWCE01005339.1_pt1 | contig 13758 bp, 10 predicted proteins | sample 1972531 | NCBI WGS metagenome assembly QWCE01 (sample SAMN09866716, study PRJNA288562) | Human gut metagenome isolate term4_stool, whole genome shotgun sequencing... | reverse complement strand
GGTTCTTTAACATTTAGCTGGGATAAAAGTAATACAATGTTAATATTACCATAAAAATGTAAAAGTACAGGCAGTTTAGAGTAAAATCTAAGCTGCTATTTTTTTAATATTTGTTTCTGTTATATATTGACTAAGTAGTATTCTTGTCCTTAAGATATCAAATCGTCTGTATCCAAAAGCTACTCTTTTCATTACCTTTATCTTGTTGTTTGTACCTTCTACTTTGCCATTAGTGTAGTTATATTTTAATGCATTAGCTATTCCTTGTATATTCTTTTTAAGTGTTTTCACTGATGTTACCATATACTCTGATAACTTTTCTATTTTAACTGTATTTAGTGCATTGGTTATTCTGTCCATATCTCTATCGTTCATTCCTTTGTATATATCTTGGTAAAAGTAGTATGCATATTCTAATTCTTCGTCTATTTCTAGTATTTTCATCAGCAGTTCATATTGTGTTATATATCTTCTTAAGTTCCTGTTGTACCTTGGCTTATTTGTTTTAACTTTTTCATATGGTGTTAGCAGTAGTTTCCAATTGTTTTTAAGTAATTTGTATTCTAAGCTTTTAGTGTTATACTTTTTCATTAATGTTATTCTAGCTTTATTAAAGCTTCTATTTACTAGCTGTACAACATGGAATTTATCTATTATTATTTCTGCATTCTTAAACATCTTTTTAGTTAATTGCATGTATGGCTCATACATATCCATTACAACAAACTTAACATTATTCCTTACTTTCTTACTATATCTACCAAAGTACTCTTGTAATGTTTCTAATCTTCTATCTTCTACTATATCTAATACTTCACCAGTTTCTGCATTTACCATAATGAAAGACATTGCACCATCAGCATCTCTAGTACTCTTAAATTCATCTATACTAATTACAGGTGGTAAGTAGTTGTAATTAGGCTTAAAAGCTTTCTTAAACTTACCTAAAAGCCTTGCTACATACATTGTACTTACATTAAGCATTTCGCCAATATCTTTCATTGACATTTTCCTTTTAAGCATTAATACTACTTCCATCAAGAACGGAAAAGAAAATCTATTTTTTTCTTGTACAAAGTTAGTTTTAGCTACAAACGTAGAACCACATTCTTTACACTTAAATCTTTGCTTTCTTAATACCATATATTCATTCTTATTTACTTGAATAACACTTACTTCAAAACCATCCTTTACAATGCTATGCTCATTTTTAACTCCACACATATGACAAAAAGGAGGGTCATATGTTAGTTCACCATAGCAAAGAAGTACATTGCTTTCTTTTAAATTATTCTTCTTTAAAAACTCTTTAAATTTTGTATAATCAGATTCCTTAAATGGATTTTGTGAAACATTTGGAACATTGAACTATTTTTTTATGCTTTTTTTCATAAATTTAAAAAAGCTAGGATAGTTATATTATTACCTATCCCAGCTAAATGTTAAAGAGCCGATATTTTTAACAATTTTTATTATTTTTCCAATTAAAAAGAAGTGAAATATTAATAATAATTATTTCACTTCTTTCTTTTTCCTATTTTCTTATGTCCTCTTCATCCTTTTCAAATACATTCATAGATAATATAGTAACTGCAATTATTGCAATTAAATATAGTATATTTTCTTTCATATTTACACCTTTTTTAGGCATTGGGTGATATACAGCTTTTCCTAAATGTACTTTTTCATCTAATTCTTTTAGCTTTTCTTCCATGCTATGTGCTTCTTCTTCAGTTATTTCTTTTTCATCATATACCATGTATTCTTTTTTAAATAATCCTACATCTACTAAATCATATTTCCTATCATCTTTTGCTATTTTTTCTAATACCTTATCTTTTTCTTGTGCATTAGTAAAAGTTGCAACTACACTATAGTAATTTCCTTCTCTTTCTTTTTTAGTTATAGCATTTTGTATCATATATACTGTTCCAAATATAATTAAAAGAATTAGTATTTGTATAATTATATTTTTAATTTTGTATTTTCTATTACTTTCTTCTTTCATCTGTCTCTCCTTTAATCTTTCTTTTTCATATTTTTAACAAATATATAATTATGTGTAAACAATAGTATTATTGCAATAAACAGTGTCATTGCAAATGATGATAATAATATATTATGTGAAAAGCTTAGTGTTATTGATGATATTATTAATATGAAAGTATATTTTAATGTATCAACTACTTCATCTGCTATTTCATAATCATTTTCTTTAGTATTTTGTAAATATTTTAGTAATATTACATATTCTAATATATACGCTACAACTACTGCAACTAAACTAGGTATTGTAACTACAACATCTGTATATCTAATTGCAAGAAGTAATATTACTACAAATGATATATTAACAAGCATTGCATAAAGTCCTTTTAATCCATGTTTAAACACTAATGAAAGTGCAAGTATTAACATCACTGTAAGTATTACTATTAATATTATTTTAGCATTTTTGTAATTAATATTTTCTTTTATTCCACTTGTTTTTTGTTCCACATTATATTTTATTGGTGTTTTTCCAACTTTCAAAGCATTTTCTAATCTCTTAGCTTCACCATATATTGCAGTTATTACATCTTTATTTTTTCCATATCCATTTCCTAAATTAATTTGCATTAATCCTTCATCCATTGGTTCTGCAAAAGTAGCTTTAACAAGTTCCATTCCAGCAACTGTTACAGTTGCCTTTTTCTCATATTTCTTACCATCTTTTTCTTCTTGTACATATTTTCTTGAAACATCTGAAAGTATTTTTTTACCTTCATCATTTAATTTAATATCAAGTATTACACCATATCCTTGATAAATATTTGCCTTAGCTTCTTTAATATGTTTTTCTGTTAAATATACTTTTCCTGTTATACTATCTTTAACTTCAAAGCTTCCTGTTGTACTTAATATACTTTCAACACTTTTAGCTCTTTGTGTATCAGATGTTTCATCTGTAATTGGATCAGATGTTAAATTTGCAATTTTTTTAGTCTCTGGTACAGATACAATTATTTGTCCTGTTTTTTCATTTTCTTTAATTTTGTATTCTGATATATTAGCAGCCTTTAAATATCCTTCAATCATATTTTTAGATATCTTGTAATTATCTTCTGTTAATACTTCTTCAGGATTATCTGCTATTTTTCTTTTTTCTATTTTGTATTCTTTAACTTCTTCATCAGGTGATATTTGTTCTGGCTTTTCTTCTTCATTTTTTTTGTTTTCTTCATTATCCTTAGAAAGTTCTACATCACCTAATGCATCTTTTTGTGGTACTCTTCTTACTGTTTTTCCATCTTTATCTACATATGCATCTGTTTCTATTACACTAGCAGATGGAGTAAGGACATATTCATCATATGGTGTAAAAATATCTGAATACTTGTATGCAGGCATTTTTGATGCAATCTCTGTTCCAAAATCAGAATATATTCCAAATACACCAAGTATTATTAAAAGTAACATAACTAAAATTAATATTATTAAAGATATTATACTTTTAAAATTTCTTTTTTTGCTTCTAATCTTTTTCTTTTCTTTTACTTTTTCTTTAATTTCTTCAACTTCTTCTCTAACATTTTCATTTGTAGTTATTTCATTATTTTCTTTCATTTCTTTTGCTTCTACATTATCAATTATTTTAGCTTTATTTTCTAAATTTTCTTCTATTAGTATATTTTTAGCTTTCTTTTTTTTCTTGTTATTTTTCTTAGACATTTTAATTCCTTCCATCCTAGTAATATATTTTATTAAAGTAATTTACTATTTAATTTAATTTAATTTATTTTATTGTTTTATTATATTTTAATTACTTGCAGAAGTTATATTAACTCCATTTTGGTTATCATTTGTATTCATGTTTTGATTTGAAGTTATATTTGTATTTTGATTTATGTTTTGATTTGTATTTTGATTTGAAGTTATATTTTGTTCTTGATTTGTATTTTGATTATCTGTAATTGGTACAGCAGTGTTTTTTCTTCTAGGTACAGTTGTTTCTGTATTTCTACTATTGCTTTCATTATTGCCTTGCCTATTTAATTCTACTATGTTTGATCCACTTTGTGCATAATATTTAGCTTCACCATTTTGCATTAGCATATATATTCTATCAAAATTTGGTGGTAAAACAAACTCTCCAGTTTTCTTAGCATTACTTGATATTATTCCATATAGTCCTTCTTCTGTTCGTACTACAACTCCTGAATATCCATTATTTGCACTTTCTGGTATAGCAAATACGCTTTCACCTTGTTCAATATCTGACTTATTTGTAGTAAATCCTCTTGCAAATGCAACTTGCTTGTCTATCTTATTATTTTGTAATTTAAATCCTATCTTATCTAATTTTTCTACAATTTCTTTAGGTAATTCAATTTCATTTTTTTCTTGATAGCCATTACCTGGTTCAACATATTCCATTTTCTTACAACCAAGTCCTATCAATTTTTGTCCAATTAATACTTCTTTATTGCTATCTGCATAATAGAATCCCCATCTATTATCTTTAAATACTGGTATTAAATTACCAAATAATATCTTCCCAGCATCTTCACTTTCACTTGGATAAAAGCTTGTATCATATCCAATTATATCAAAGTCTGTAGGTATAACTATTTGTCCATCTATTCCTACTAAACCATATTTTTTAGTTCTATCTGAAACTAGATATAGTTGTTTTTCTTGTGAATATACGCTTATTGAAGCATATTCTCCTGCTTTAATTACAGTCTTTCCATTTTCTAAGTTTTTAAGTTCGATAAGAGTGTTTTGCATACAATACACATTACTATTATTTTGTGCATAACGTACATCATCATATTTTATTGGTATAACATTGTTAGAAATTGCTCCACCATTTACTTGAAATACTCCTCTTTCTTTAGATTGATTATCTGCTAAAAATGCATATCCATCAATTATTGATCTTCTATTTTGGTAATTAGAGTCTATACTATATTTCCCAAGTGATCTTGCTATTTGTTGCTCTAAAAAGTCTATTGTATATATTTTAAGAATTTTACCATCTTTACTTTTATCAAATCTAACATTAAATGCATATTTTGCATCATCTAATGAAAGAGCTAATTTTCCATTAATTTCTTGTACTGGATTTTTTAATTTAAACTGTTCTTGATTTAATATTATTTTATCCATTTTAGTAAGTTCTCTTTTTGGAACCTCTTTATCACCTTTTTGTTCTTCTTCTTTTGTAAGGACAAATTCACCTTTTTCATTAAGCTTTCTATCTAAGTGATCATATTTTATATATTTTGTATATGAATCTGACTTACTATCAAATTGTACTGCTTCATATACAGTATCTATATAGAATTTCTTAGAATCTTCTTCATGTTTTGTAGATTTATCCTCTGAATATTCTCTATTATATAATGAATACATTTTTGTATTTGTATTTCTTATAAAATCATCAAGAATCACATATTCTACATTATCTTTCTTTTGTATCATACTTAATGTACTTTGTGGTAATTCCTTTCCATTAAATACAATCTTATTTTTTTTACTATCAGCATATTTAATAAAAACTATTAATAATATTAAAAGTATTATTAATATTGTATTTATTGTCATTATCTTAGTAATTTTTCTACCTAATACCGCTTTTTGATCCTGTTTTTTTTCTTCCAAATCATTCCTCCAAATCTAAACCATATTTTTTATAAAACTCATTCCTGAAATTTAATAAATTGTCATTTTCAATTTCTTTTCTTATCCTTTCTGTTAACTTAGATAAGAAATATAAGTTATGATATGAGACAAGTCTCATTCCTAATATTTCATTACAGCTAATTAAATGCCTTAAGTATCCTCTTGTATAATTTTTACAAACAAAGCAATCACATTCTTCATCTAGTGGTCCTTTATCTAATTTATATTTAGCATTTCTTATTGTTACTTTTCCATGTGATGTAATTGCTTGTCCATGTCTTGCAATTCTAGTTGGGTATACACAATCAAACATATCAACACCTGCAAGTACTGAGTCAAATATATAATCTGGTGTTCCAATTCCCATATTGTATCTAGGTTTGTTTTCTGGTAATAATTTAGTTGTATATTCAAGCATTTCTTTCATCAATTCATGTGGCTCGCCTACACTTAATCCTCCTATACTATATCCAGGAAAATCTAGTTTTGTAAGTTCTTCTACACACATTTTTCTTAAATCCTTATACATTCCTCCTTGAACTATACCAAAAAGGAATTGTCCTTCTTTTTTATGTGCTTCTTTTCCTCTTTTAGCCCATCTAATAGTTCTTTCAGTAGATTTTTTAGAATATTCATAGTCTGCAGGATATGGTATACATTCATCAAATGACATTATAATATCTGCACCTAAATTTTCTTGTATTCTAATACTATCTTCTGGAGACATAAATAATTTTCTTCCATCAATATGTGACCTAAAAGTTACACCTTCTTCTTTTATATCCCTTATCTTAGCTAAACTAAACACTTGAAATCCACCACTATCTGTAAGAATTGGCCTATCCCAATTCATAAACTTATGTAGTCCACCAAATTCTTTTACAACTTCAGATGTTGGTCTTAAATTCAAATGATATGTATTAGAAAGTATTATTTGTGCACCTATTTCCTTAAGTTCTTCTTCTCTTATACCTTTTACATTTGCAATTGTTCCTACTGGCATAAATATAGGTGTTTGTATATCTCCATGCCTTGTATGTATTACGCCTCTTCTTGCTCCTGTTTGCTTATCTACATGTAATAATTCAAAAAATGGTTTTTCCTCTTTTGTAATATTATTATTGTTATCTTCCATATTTTATTCTTTCTATTTCTTTTTTTTTCTATTTTTTTATTAATTATTTTTGATTGTAATATCTTTCGTCTTATTTAAGTCTACATTTTGATCTGAAACTTTTTCTCCATCAATATATACGCTAAGTCTTCCTACACCATAACCTGATATTAGTACTTCTTTTGCTGTTTCATTTGTATCTATTTTCTTATTTAATACTTCATCACCGCTAAAGTTAACTACTACTGGTACTTGTCTTTTTAATATCTTATCTTCATCTTTAATATATGAAGAAACATCTATTTTTACAGTTCCTTTTAATAATACAGGTAATCTATTTACAAATATAGTAACTGTATCTTTTTCTTTTACTGTAGTTCCTGGTGTTGGATCAATTGCAGTTACAACTCCGTCTGATACTGTTTCATACACTACTTTTTCTTCTTTAACATTTAATCCTAATGCTTTAAGTTCTTTTTTAACATCTGCTTCATTTCTATCTGCGACCACTGGTATTTTAACATCTTTTCTTGAAGTACCCTTGCTTACTTTAATAATTACCTTATTTTTCTTTGGCATCATATTTTCATCATTTGCTTCATATTCAACTTTTATTATTTTTCCTGCTTCTATTTCTTCTGAGAATTCTTCTTCTATGTCATATTTAATTTCTAATTTTTCTAACTCTTTTGTTAATTCATCTTTTGACATTTTTTCCATTTCTTCAGGTAATTTAACAAGCTCTGGTCCTTTACTAATAAATATCTTTATTTTTGTTCCTGTTTTTATCTTATAATTTGGTTGGAATGGTGGTATTTGTTTTATTACATATCCTTTTTCAACATCATCACTGAATTCTTCAACTATTTCATATTCAAACCCTAATTTTTCTAACTCTTCAATTGCTTCTTCTTTACTTTTTCTTTTTTCGTCCATTTCTCCTGTTAAATTAGGTATAAATGTTTCTTTTTCTCTTGCATCATTTAAAAGTTTTGTAGCAAATATAGTAATTAAAATTAACAAAACTACAATAGCTATAGCTGTAAGTGTAGGTTTTAACCAAGGTTTTTCTTCAAATATATTAGTTTTCTTATTATTTCTCTGCATATCTTGTGATTCAGATACTGCATTCTTATCATCTTCATTTAGTAAGGTAAAATCCACTTCTGGATTTTTAGTTAATATTTCTAGATCTCTTAAAAATTCTGTTGCTGAATCATATCTTTCATCTTTGCTTTTTGCCATTGCCTTCATAATTATATAGTTTAGTCCCTCAGGTATACTAGGGTTTAATATTTTAGCATCAACGGGTTTTTCTTGTACTTGTTTTAATGCTACAGATACTGGTGTATCTGCATCAAATGGTACTTTACCTGTTACCATTTCATACATAACAATACCTAATGAATATAGGTCTGACTTTGCATCTGTTACTCCACCTTTTGCATGTTCTGGTGAAAAATAGTGTACAGATCCAATAATACTACCATATGCTGTCATAGTAGCTTTTGTTATAGCTTTTGCTATACCAAAGTCTGTAACTTTTGCTATCCCTTCTTCTGTTATTATTATATTATGTGGTTTAATATCTCTATGTACTATACCATTTCTATGTGCCATATCTAATGCAGATAATACTTGTTTTGCAATATTTACTGACCATTTCCATGATAATTTTCCTTCTGCTGTTACTATTTCTTTTAATGTTTTTCCTTTTACAAGTTCCATTACAATATAGTATACTCCATCTGTACCAACATCATATACCGATACTATATTTGGATGTGTAAGTGATGCTGCAGACTGTGCTTCATCATTAAATCTTTTAATGAACTCTGAATCTGTAGTAAACTCATCTTTTAATACTTTAACTGCAACTTCTCTATTTAACACCTTATCTTTTGCCATATATACTACGGCCATTCCACCGTTTCCTATTTTATCTTCTATAACATATCTGCCTTGAAGTACTTTGCCTTCTAAGTCCATAAATGCCCCCTTTTTATATACCTTATATTCATTTAAATATATAATATTTTAGCTATTTATTATATATATTAAACAAAATATATATAATATTTACATAATGTTAATATATTATTCTTATATTCTACTTTTTATTTTTGCTTTTTATATTTTACCATTTATTTATTCTTTGTTTTCTTTTTCATTTTTTTACTTTTGTCTTTTATTTCCGCTTTTATTTTTTAACAACTATTGCTGTTATATTATCTAATCCACCATTTGCATTAGCTTCATTTATTAAATCTTCTGCTGGATTTGATGAAGTTCTTAAAATTTCTTCTATTCTTTCTTCTAATACCATGTTTGTAAGTCCATCTGAACACATAAGAAGTATGTCATCTTTTAATAATTTCTTATTAAACACATCTGCTTCTACTAGTTTTCCTGTTCCTACAGCTTTTGTTACCATATTTTTATTTGGATGTGTTCTTCCTTCTTCTCTTGTTATTTTTCCTTCATCTATCAAGTTTTCTATATAACTATGATCTTTAGTAAGTTTTCTAAAGAAGTTCTTTCTAAGCCTATATATACTACTATCTCCTGCATGTCCTATGTATATATCATCTTTAATAAGTAATACAATTTCAATTGTTGCTCCCATATATTTTAAGTCTTCATCTTCTTTAGATTTTTCATTTACTATCATATTTGCATATTCTATTGCACCATTTACTAATTTTTTAATGTCTTCTCTATCGTCAAATGTTATCTCATAATTTGTAGTTATATAGCTTTTAGCTGCTTCAACTGCCAAGGTACTTGCTACTCTTCCTCCATGATAACCACCCATACCATCAGATAATATAAATAGGTCTATTCCCATTTCTTCATCTGATACAAAGTATGAATCTTCATTTACTTCTCTTGATTTTCCAATATCTGATTTTGCAAAAATTCTCATATTTTCCTCTTTACATATTTTGCTTTCTTAATTGTCCACATGCCGCTTCTATATCTTCGCCTAATGTTCTTCGTATAGTTGCAACAATATTATTATCATTTAGATAGTCTCTAAATTTTAATATGTTATCATTTGTACTCTTTTTGTAATTTGTTTCGTCTATTTCATTTATTCTAATTAAATTAACATGACATTTAATATCTTTAATTAAACTAACTAATCTTTTTGCATCTTCTAAACTATCATTTAATCCATTAACCATTGCATATTCAAAAGATACTCTTCTTCCAGTAACTTTTATATAATACCTGCAAGCATCTAGCAGTTCTTCTATATTATATTTTCTATTAATTGGCATTATCTCAGATCTTAGTTCATCTGTTGTATAATGTAGTGATATTGATAATGTACATTGTGTTTTAAGATCTGCTAGGTCTCTTATCCTATTTGCAAGTCCCGATGTTGATATACTAATATGTCTTGCTCCTATTTCTATTCCAAATGGATCATTTATTATATTAATTGCATTAATTAAATTATCAAAATTATCTAATGGTTCACCTATACCCATAAATACAATATTAGATATTCTAATGCCTTCTTCTCTTTGTATTTTTAGTATTTGATCTACTATTTCGCCTGTTTGCAAATCACCTTCAAATTTTGCTTTAGTAGATGCACAAAACTTACATCCCATCTTACAGCCTTTTTGTGTTGAAATACATAAAGTATAACCATATTTGTATTTCATAAGAACGCATTCTATTGCTCCACCTGTGGGTAATCCTAGTAAGTATTTTTTAGTTCCATCTTTTGATTCTAATTTTTCTATTATTTTTAAATCTTCAATGTAATATTTTTCATTCAATTTTAAAATTAAATCTTTAGATAGGTTTGTCATTTCATCAAATGTTACTACATTCTTTTTATATAGCCATTCATATATTTGTTTAGCCCTATATTCCTTTTCAGAAATAGCAACCATTTCTTTTTTTAAATCATCTAAAGTATAATTTTTTATTCCTTTTTTATTTACTATTGTATATGCCATAATTCTATTTTTTATTATATATTTTATTATTTTACCTTTCAATATTTTTTATTTATTATTATTAATCTAAACATTATTTTAATATTAGTTTATTATATAACAAAGCGTATTCTACTGCAAATTATATCTATTATATAAATTAAGTTTAAGTTAATTTTAAAGAAATTAATAAAGTATATATAATTTTAACATAACCATTTTAAAAAAGTAGCAATACATAATACAAAGCGGTGCTTTTATGTATTGCCACTATATTAATTATTCATTAATAATAATTATCATTATATATTAAATATAATCTTCTTCTACACTTTTACCCAATACTCCTATAGAAAATGGTATAAGTACTGTTGCCGTAGTAAATAGTGGAAGTATATATCTTGTTTCACCTGCTACTGGTGAAAATAGTACAGATATGTATATACTAATAAGTGGCAGAAATGCTACCATATATATGTATTTTTTCTTGTATATAACATACATAAATGAAGCGATTACAAAGTATAATACATATGCAATATTTAAAAATAATGAAAATACTGGTATTTGACCATAATACATACTATTTGTATATTTTATTATCTTTCCACTTTTGTCTATTTTAGGATCTGGATATATATCAACTTTTCCAAATCCACCATTATTATTATCTTCTACCGCCTTATATACTGGTACTAACAGTTAGTAGTTTGGATAGTAGTATAGGTAGGTTTGTGAAAATACAGCCTGCAAACTATCTAGCTTAAATCTTCTAATAATGTCCATAGCAAAGCATACAAATTCTTTTTCATTTTTAACTATTTCTTCTTCTACTAATGCATTTTTAATTGGATCTGCAAACCATGGATTATAGTCTTTTTTTATCTTTTCTATTTTTTCTTCTTGTGTTAAATCAAAACTATAGAAGAACTTATTTATCTTTTCTCTATCTTCTTTAGTAAGCTCCTCTTCATGTTCTCTTACATTTCTTCCTACTATCTGTGCTAGTATACTATATTTTTCTATACTATTTCCTTTTCCAACACCTGCATAAGTAGTTAATGCTTTAATTGTACCTGTATATACAACAATTGATAATACAAATGCAAATATTACTTTTGCAATTTGATTTTTTTTAATTGTTTCTACCCTTCTTACTTGTCCATCTTTCCTACTTACTACATATTTCTTATTAAATAAATATAGAAATAATAATAGTATTGGTAGTATTAGTACATATGCATACAGCGCATTGTGCCTATAGAATAACGAAAGTAATATTAATATTGCAAATACTACAATATTGCTATTTTTTGCAAAATATTCTTTGGTATTTGAAACTATATCAATTAAATGCATTGTCATAAGTAGTATTATCATAGAAAATGTAATGTCTTTGTGCCCCATCATTGCATGTTGTGCTACCGGTTGGTAGAACATAAAAAATAGTAACAATATTTTCCTATATGTAATAGGCGCCTTCTTTTTAGCTAAATAATATAATACGTATGAACATACAATGCTTGCAAGTATCATTTTAACTACACTTACTAGTAATACTCCGGCATTGTAACTGCCAAACATCCTATTTCCTAATTCAACAATACCTCCATATAGTAGTGTATGAAGTAATGGATGGTCGTTTATGTATCTACCGTTAATTACTTGTGTTATCTGATACTTGTTATCAAATGTACATAGTCCTGGGTATCTTGCAAGTAATGTAGGTATCCATGCCATCAATAATAATATTGTAACTATTATTAGTGATTTTTTATTTGCAGATAGTACATAACTTCCCTTACTATTATTGCAGTAACTATCTTCTTTGCATAGTCTTGTTTTTCTTTTACCATCTATTTTTTCAAAAATGTTAAATAATACAATTAGTGCATTTTTAGCAAATATTGTAACACCAATATTTGTTAAAAGAATGTACATTAATATTTTTTTAGTAATCATTATCTTAGTATTTGAAAATGATATTACAGTTGGATCAAATGCAACTAAGCTAAGTCTACCTATTACAACAAATATTGATATTAAGATACCAAATATATATGAAACTATGAGTAGTTTTTTAGTGTCCTTCTTATCATATTTCCTTTTCTCTTTTAATATATTATATGAGTTATATAATATAATTAGTGTAAGTGGGAATATGAACATACTCATTTTTATATAATCAAATTCATTGCTTTTAAAATTATATCTAGTATCTAATGCGTATGTAGATATAGCAGACATTATAATTACAAGTATAATCATATTTTGACTAACTATATTATGTATTTTTTCTTTCAAGTTTTCCTCCTTAATTTCTAATACATCTATTATACTGTATATAATCGAGTAGGAGGTAAATGATTATTTCATTTACCGACCTCTCACACCACCGTACATACGGATCCGTATACGGCGGTTCTAAAGTTTAATTTGAACTTTATTGTAATAGCTAGCTAGGGATAATATTCTCTAATAGCTATTCTTTTATTATTTATAATAGTTCTCCTTTGGTATATCATTTCGAAGTCAATCTTTCTATGACTATGTCCAGCTACCTTATTTTCGCTTTCCGAGCTATTTTCAGGTAGTTTGGTTATTATTTTTTCTACAATCTACGTCATAGGTTGTTTCCTTCATAAATTCATACCTCCTTTAGTTCCGTCCTTCCTAGAAGTTATCTTCTAGTACTATGACTTCTGCTGACTTCTCATAGTTCGTTGTTACTACTAAATCGCCTATGAGACCTCCTCGGGTAAGAACATATTCTTTCCTCTCATCTATCTGCCACATTTACATTTACGTATTCCGTGTAGTTTTTGGACTTCAACTTGTTTAGCAGTCTTATCCTACGTACCTGCCTGATGTGATTTCTGTTCGTCAGACCAAGAGTTTGCCTATGGCTTCCTTCAGATTCCACCTCACGATGGACACCCTTGCCTTCAGCTATGCATTTCCCACTACCGGGCATGCTAAGGACTTTCACCCATTAGAATATGCTCATGCCGAGCACACTAA
>QWCE01004481.1_pt1 | contig 13770 bp, 15 predicted proteins | sample 1972531 | NCBI WGS metagenome assembly QWCE01 (sample SAMN09866716, study PRJNA288562) | Human gut metagenome isolate term4_stool, whole genome shotgun sequencing... | reverse complement strand
CCTATAAGGCCTGAGATAAATATTGTCTTACGAGGTGTGTTGAACATAATTGAAAGGCATGAGGTACACAACAGTGCAAATGCCATGTTTAAAATTATAGTCATAGCAACTTACCTCCCAAGCTAAGGGCACCTGCAACGGCAAATCCGATTGAAAATGCAACAAGCACCGCTTCCACAACTCTTGCCGTACCTGCAAGGTAGTTGCCCTCCATAAGGTCCGAGACTCCGATGGTAAGGAGAACTCCCGGCACCAAGGGCATAAGGGCGCAAATTATTATCTTGTCTCCCGAAAACCCGGGATTAATTGCCACACATATTACGGCAATAATTCCCACAACAAGGGACGCGATAAATTCGCCGAAAAACTTTACTCCCGTGTATTTTTTTACAAGAGAGAGAATTAAAAATCCAAGTGCTCCTGCAATTGCCGCAGGCAGCATGTCAATAAACTTTCCCTGATAGATGTAAATAAATGCTCCGGAAGAAATACCCGCCATTAAAGTCGTAAGGTAGAGAGGGTATCTGTGCTTCATGTTAAGGACTTCCAACAGTTCCTCATAAGCCTCTTCAAATTCCATCTCCCCTGTGACCAAGTGTCTGGAAATAGAATTAACTTTGTCGATTTTGTAAAGATCGATACTCCTACCCTTTATGTCTACAACCTTGGCCGGATAGTCCTTGCCGTATGCAAATACAAATCCCGTCGTCGTCACAAAACTTCTGGCATCATCATAACCCCTGCTTTTTGCAATGCGCGTCATTGTGTCTTCAGCACGGAAGGTCTCCGCTCCGGATTTAACCAAAATTTCACCGGAGAGGAGTATTACATCCATTACAATATCTCTTTCCATGTTAAAACTTTGCTTGAGCCGCCGTTATTTTTGCAAGGGAAACAACTTCGTCTGTGTTGCAACCTCTGGAAAGGTCATTAACAGGTTTTGCAAGGCCTTGTAATACAGGTCCTACAGCTTCAAATCCGCCAAGTCTTTGAGCAATTTTATATCCGATGTTGCCCGCTTCAAGTGATGGGAAAATAAATACATTTGCGTGTCCCGCAATGTCTGAACCCGGTGCTTTCTTTTCTCCTACAGCAGGTACGAAAGCCGCGTCAAATTGAAATTCTCCGTCCACTTTCATGTCGGGATTCATTGCCTTTGCTTTTTTAGTAGCATTTGCTACTTTATCTACTTCAGGAGAAGATGCACTGCCCTTTGTTGAAAATGAAAGCATTGCAATCTTGGGATCCATGCCGAATTGTCTTGCAGTTTCGTATGAAGCTACGGCACTTTGTGCAAGTTGGTCTTCGTCGGGTGCAATTGTAATGGCACAGTCTGCCATCAAGTACATTTCGTCTTCTCTAATCATGAAGAAGGAACCGCTGACATTTGAAATGCCTTCCTTAGTCTTAATAATTTGAAGTGCAGGACGAACAGTATCTCCTGTTGTACCTACCGCACCTGAGACCATGCCGTCTGCATATCCCTTGTATACAAGTAGTGTGCCGAAGTAGTTTGGAACCTTTAAAAGTTCTCTTGCTTCTTCTTCCGTTACTTTTCCCTTTCTTCTTTCTACAAAAGCTTTTAAAAGCTCTTCAACCATGGGGTCTGTTTCCACATCTCTAAAGTCAAGTGCGGAAAGGTCAATTGAAAGTTCCTTTGCAGTCTTTTCAACTTCAGATTTTTTGCCAAGTACTATCGGATGAATAATTCCTTCATCATTTAAAGTCTTAACAGCTTGTAAAATTCTCTTGTCTTCACCTTCGGGAAAAACTATTTTGGCATCCATGCCCTTTAATCTTTCACTAATGTTTTGAATAAGTCCCATAATACCTCCAATGTTTAAAGCCTCTCGGCTAAATTGATTTATCTTACTACAAAGTTTATTATATTACATAAGGAGAAAATATGAAGAGAATAATTTTAATAGCAATAATATTTTTGCTCATATTAACGCCTTTCAAAAGTTTTGCTTTAAACTTTACAGACACTGAAGGACATTGGGCGGAAAAAGAAATAGATTGGGCATATAAAAAAGGATACATAAAGGGCTACCCCGGAGGCGAGTTTAAACCTATGAAAAACGTCTCCCGTGCCGAGCTCTATGAAATGGTTAAAAATCTTTTAAAAGGCGGGGCAAAGGCCTCGGCGGAATTTAAAGACGTAAAGGACACGGACTGGTTTAAAGAAGCCTTGGACCTTGCAAAGGGCGGCAACTATCTTGTCCACAAAGGGGACTACTTTTCTCCCGACACTTCCGCCACAAGGATGGAAGTAGTTAGAATATTAAATCAAATCTATCGCTTGGACGAAAAGACCTTGGACAACTTTAAAGACACGGAGACCTTAGCGGGCTCTGACAGAAGAAGTATTTACGCCTTACAGACCTTGGGCATAATCGAAGGCTACGAAGACGGCACCTTCCGCCCTGAAAACTCACTTACCCGCGCTCAAATTTGCGCCATCCTCAAAAGAGCCGCCACAAATTTAGGCTACTCAAAGGGCGGCGAAAGTATTGAAAGCATAAAGAGAGAACTTGAAGACAAGATAAGAGATGCAGAAGGCATAGACATAATGAAGTACTCGCCATCAAGTGCGGAAAGTTTAAATTATGAAATAAAAAGAGCAAGGTCGGTCCTTCAAAACTCAAGTGACAAATTTGAAATAAGAAATGCCGCAGCAAATTTGGACAGGCAAATAAATTCTTTGGAACGAGAAGAGAAAAAAGACGCTTTGGAAATAGAAGTTCGAAACGAAATCGGCCAGACTTTAAATGCCAAAGTATATGTAGACGGCACTGTATATGAAGGGGCCGCGGTATCACCGGGCAAACACTTGGTAAAGGCGGAAGCGGAAGGCTATGTAAGTGAAAGCACCTTCGTCTATTACGAAGGAGGCTACAAAAAAATAAACATGGTCTTAAAGCGTGAAGAGAGATCCCTTTTAAGACTAAGCCTTGCTCCGACACTTACAAGCAGCGACGAAGGCATGGTAAAGAGCGGCACGAGAGTAACGGTAACGGCAATGCCGCCGCAAAACAAAAAGCTTAAATACTTTACGGTAAACGGCAAAATCAAAATGGCGACACAAAACAAGTTAATACTAATAATCAAAGAAGACACCACCGTAGGTGTGGAATATGAATAGAAATAAAAAGGACGCAATGTCCTTTTTTTATTTAAAGAGGACACACCGCTTCAAGGCCTGTACCTGTCAAGCTCGGCTTGACTGGTAAATGTCCCCTATACAAAAAAAGACGCCCTTAGGCGTCTATGTCTATACATCTTTATTTGTCTTTTGGCATTTGCATTGCTTTTAAGAAAAAGTCTGTCAGCATTATATTTTGTTGTATAAATGTCTTCATCATTTGGTTTTGCATATCCATCAAAAGCTTGAATTGAAGCATGTAGTAGTTTGAAAGTTCACTGAACATCGCTTCTTTTATGCCGGCATTTTTTTCTTCCGCTTCTTGAATTGCTTCAAAGAATTCTACTCCTTCAGGCTTTTTGTCAGTTGCCGCTTTCTTTGCCGGTGCTTTCTTTGCAGGCGCTTTCTTTGCCGGTGCTTTCTTAAATACTTCTTCCGAGTATGAAAGGGCTTCGTCGTCGTTTATCTTGGAGATTGCAGTGCCGCCTGTGAAGCTGCCTGAAATTTTTTCGTTTTCCATTTCTTCCACTTCTTTAAAGTCCGCATCTACACATACATAGATACCGTACTTGTCGTAATTATCTTTTGAAAGTTTCGGTACGCCTTTTACTTGGCCTACCGCATATCTTCCTCCGGATCTTATCCAAAGGTAGTCCCCTGTTTTTAGTTTATTTAATGAGTTGAAAAATGCGTTTATCTTGCGAGAGTCTTTCGGATTTTTTGCAAGTAGTGCGGCTCTTAAACCTTCTACGTCCTCTGCTTTTTCAAAATAGTTTCCGCCGAAAAAATTTTCTTTTACAAATATTTCGTAGTACTTTTCTTCCTCTCCCAATGATCTTAAATTAAATCTGAAGAGTTCTTTTGCTTCCATCTTTTTCCCTCCATGTTTATCACTTTGTCTGTATCATACACCTGTTTTTAGCATAATTCAAGGATTAGCCTCTGTTAAATCTTTTCAAAAATTCCTTTGTACGATCTTCTTTCGGGTTTTCAAATATGTCTTCGGGGCTTCCCTGTTCAAGTATTATTCCTCCGTCCATAAAGAGGACTCTGTCGGAGACGTCTCTTGCAAATTCCATTTCGTGTGTCACCACTATCATGGTCATGCCTTCTCCTGCAAGGTTTTGCATTGTGCCTAATACTTCTCCTACCATTTCCGGGTCAAGGGCGGAGGTGGGTTCGTCAAAGAGCATTATTTCAGGCTCCATTGTAAGACCCCTTGCAATTGCAACCCTTTGTTTTTGTCCTCCTGAGAGTTGTGCGGGCTTTGCCTGTACATAGCCTTCCATGCCTACCTTTGTCAAAAATTTTATCGCCAATTCTTCCGTTTCTTTTTTGCCCTTGTTTAAAACTTTTACAGGGCCGATGGTCAGGTTGTCAAGTACATTTAAGTTGTTATACAGGTTAAAGCTTTGAAATACCATTGCCATTTTGCTGCGCATCTGTCTTAAATTTTTGCCGCTTTCAGGTATTTCTTCTCCTTCTAAAAATATTTTACCCTTTGTCGGCTCTTCCAATCTGTTTAAGCACCTCAAGAGGGTACTTTTGCCGCTGCCTGAGGAGCCGATGATGGAGATTACTTCCCCTTTTTCTACTGTAAAATTTATGCCTTTAAGGACTTTATTTGTGCCGAAGGTCTTCTCTAAATTTTCTACTCTTAAAAGTTCCATAGATCCTCCTATACTTGCATTTGTCCGCTCTTTACTTCAAAGGTTGCGGGGCCGTCCATTTTTCTTTCAACGGCTCTTAGTACATAGGTAATTATTGTAGTGATCACAAGGTATATGATACAAGTTACGAAAAATGTGTTGAACATGTCGAAGTTTGCTCCTGCAACTGAACTCGTTTGGAAAAAGAGTTCCGACACCCCGATTATATTAAGTACCGACGTGTCCTTTATATTAATTACAAATTCGTTGCCCGTTGCCGGCAAAATATTTCTCATAGTTTGAGGAAGTATTACATAGAGCATGGTTTGGAAGTGGCTCATGCCTGATGCCGCCGCCGCTTCAAATTGTCCCTTGTCTATTGAAAGAATGCCGCCTCTTACTACTTCAGACATATATGCTCCCGTGTTTATTGAGACGATAAAAAATGCCGCAGGTATTAGGGCAAGTCTTATGCCGAAGAAGAGTGGCGTGCCGTAGTAAATTACCATGGCCTGAACCATCATAGGTGTGCCTCTGAAAAATAATATATAAAAGCCTAAGATTTTTTTAATAATCTTTACAAAAATTCCGGCGCCACCTTTTTTTTCAGGGATTGTCCTTATTATTCCCACAATAAGCCCGATTATAAGGCCGACTATAGTGCCTACTATTGAAATTTTTAATGTGAGAAGAGTCCCCCTTAAAAACAAGGGGTAGTTCTTCAGCCAAATTTGCCACATTTTTAAAAGCATTTTATTCCTCCGTTATAGGTTGTGTGGAAAGTGCCTCTTTCATCATTTCCTGTCTTTCATCTGCGCTTATGCCCTTTAAAATTTCGTTAATCTTTTCCGTAAGGTCCGAACCTTTTTTAAGTCCTACTGATACCGCAATGTCTTCATCACTTACTTCAAAACCTTGTCCTTCGTCAAATTCCACATAGGTAAACTCAGGTATTGCTTCCACTACTGAAAGGCCTTCAGGTATTTCCGCAACATATCCGTCGATTATTCCGCTCTTTAAGGCAACTCTCTCCGCGTTAAAGTCCTTCATGGCTTCACTTTTGTTTACACCCGGGATTTGATCTACAACATCGTAGTGCACGGTGTTAAGTTGTCCCGTAATTGTTGCACCGCTAAAGTCGTTTAAATTTTTTGCCTCTACATAGGGCGAATCTTTTTTAACTACAATAATAAGGTCGGACTTCCAATAGGGTTCCGAGAAGTCGATGGACTCTTTTCTCTCTGCCGTAGGACTCATGCCTGCAAGTATGCCGTCAATTACGCCGCTTTGTACTGCGGGAGAAAGACCTGCCCACTCCGTCTTTACAATTCTAAGTTCTTTGCCAAGGCCTTCCGCAATTTTTTTCGCCATTAAAACGTCGTAGCCGTTTGCAAATTCCTTTGAGCCTTCAATAGGCACGGCGCCGTTTGAGTCATCAAGTTGCGTCCAGTTGTAGGGAGCGTAACCGCACTCCATGCCTACGCGAAATACATTGTCATCCGCTGCCGCCTTACCTCCGCCGCAAGCACTTAACAACAGTGTTCCCGCCAATATACCGACACTTAAAACTTTTCTTAAATTTCTCTTCATGATTTCCCTCCTAATAATAAAAAAAGAGATTCTCATCCATAAGGGACGAAAATCTCGTGTTACCACCCAAATTTGCAAAGACCTCGCGATCCTTGCCTCAACAGGTACAAACATACCTTGGTCCTGTAACGTGGACAAACGTCAGGGTATCTAATCCTCCCCGAAGCAACAAGTCTTTATTCATAATGCCGCCCGCTATTCCCTTTCACCTTCCGGAACTCTCTAAAAACAGCTTTGCAAAACTACTTCTCTCGTTATTGCCTTTATAAATTTATCTCATTATACCAAAAGGAAAAATAAAAACAAGGAAATAATAAAAAAATTTATATAGTACAATATAAAAAGAGGTGTCACATGAGAAAAAGTATATTAATCACGGGAGGAAGTCGCGGCATAGGACGAGCGGCAGCCCTTCGCCTTGCAAAGGAAGAAGAGCCCTCCGACATAGTAATCACATATAGAGAAAGAGAAAAAGAAGCAAAGGAAGTCGTGGAAAAAATAAAAGCCATGGGCCACAACGCCATGACCTTTAAGTGCGACGTGTCAAAACACAAAGAGGTGGAAGAGCTTTTTTGTAAAATAACTGAAAGTATAAAGTCTCCGGACATATTAATAAACAACGCAGGGATAGACTGTGTGTCCCTGTTCCAAGACACGGACGAAAAGACGTGGAAGAAAATTTTTGACGTAAACGTGACGGGGGTTTACAACACCATAAGCCTGGCGCTCCCCACCATGCTTAAAAACCACAAGGGCTACATACTGAACATCTCCTCCATGTGGGGCATAACGGGAGGCGCCATGGAAGTAGCATACTCCGCATCAAAGGGCGCGGTAAATGCGCTGACAAAGGCCCTTGCAAAAGAAGTGGGACCCTCGGGCATCATAGTAAATGCCATAGCACCCGGGGCGGTGAGGACTGAAATGTGTGAGCACTTGGGAGAAGAGACGATAAAATATTTAGTCGAGGAGATCCCCGCCGGCAGACTCATGGAGCCCGAGGAAATCGCCGAGCTCATAGCATTTTTGGTCACAGGGAAGTGCGACTACATTCAAGGACAAATAATAAGTCCCAACGGCGGCCTTGTAGTATAAATAAAAAACCGTAAAAAGGGTATAAACCACCTGAGGGTGGAATGATATGAATAAAAAAATATTAAGCTATGGAATGGCAAATGAAAGACTGAATAAACTACTTGAAATCGCCTCGGAAGAAGGCATAGAAATAATTATTGCAAAAGACGAAGACTTGGGACAAAAGACAGGATACCTTTTGGGCATGGAAGGCTTTGAAAAAGAAGAATCCCCTACTCCTTCACATATAGACACGGAGTACATTCTCTTAAAGGGATTTACAAACGAAGACTTAAATTACTTCCTCCAAAGACAGAGAGAAGAAAATTTAATCGTGCCTCACAAGTCCGTGCTTACAGACAACTCCAAAAATTGGACCTTGGGTTACTTAATCGACCACATAATGGGCGAGCACAAAGTCATGATGATATGGGAAAAATTAAAACAATTAGTCAAAATTGCAACTGAAGTGCAAAACTTGAAAAAAGACGACAAATTGGAAGAGTTGCTTGAAGGTGCAACAAATGTACTCAAAGATAGAAACATGACGGAAGAAAGTTTGAGAGAGGCGTACAACAATTTATATATGTATTTGGAAAAAATGGAGGGCTAAATGAAAAATTTAAGAGAACTATCCTTTGCCTATTGGCAAGAAGAAGGAGTCTTTAAAATGTTTTACTTTAACGAAGAAAAATTTAAAGACATAATGAGATACACCTACGACGAAGGATTGGAAGACGAGATTTACTTCGAAGAAGAAAGCGACAAAATTTACGAAAACGAAATGGGCGACGACGTAAAATATTTGAAAGAAGAAATCGGCAAATTGGAACTTGAAAATTGGAAAGAAGAATACACAAATGTATTTAACGGCCCATACCCCATGTGGGAACTAAGTGTTGACTTGGACGGGGAACTGCACACGTCAAAAGGCGAAGGCACATACCCCAAGGGCTTTGAAACCTTGCTTCAAATCCTGAGCTCCTTCGAACTTGAATCATCAGGCAAAAAACCTAAATTTGTATAAGAATATTGTATATAAGGGACATCTCCTTGGGGTGTCCCCTTTTTTTGTATGTTGTATCGAGGACATTCCTCGAAGCGAACGAAGTGAGCGAAGCGGTGTGTCCCCTTAGAGAAAAGTAAGTTGTTAAATCAACTCAATTAATAACTCAAAATAAAAGGCTTAGTCGTTTATGAACTTTGATTTAAATTTAAAGACAGCTTAAAGGGGACACACCTCTTGCGAGGAATGTCCCCAAAAAAATCTAAAAAGCACCTACCATTTTGACAGATGCTCTTAAATAAATTTATAAGTTCTATTGCTTATCTAACTTTTTACTTAATTCTTTAATTTCATTTAATATTTTAATGGATATTAACCCAATAGTAATACAAGTTCCAACTCCTGTATGCATCAAACCACTATTTACATAATATGGAAAAATAAGATTTATTATAATTCCTATTATTACAGATACAATAGTATATATCATTTAATTTCCTCCCGAGTCTCTATGACACTGCTTACGCTCAAACCTATCAAAACCAAATAGTTTATAAATACATATGTTTAGTTTATAAGTACCTCCTTTCTATATTTTATCAAAATTCATGGGAGATGTGTGCCGAAACGAATATAGGGCGACACACGTTCCGTTGCCCTCGGCAACTTCACGAATGTCCCCTATTTTTATTATTTATAAGTGAATGTGTCTTTGTTCAGTCTTTGGGCTTCGGAGACTTGGAAGTCCGTAAAGGTTACTTCCAATTCTTCTTCCTTGCCGTCTCTAAAGACTGTGACTTTTGTAGTATCCCCTACTTTTTCCTTGTACAGGGCAACTTTTAGCGAGTCCATACTCATTATGTCCATGCCGCCCATCTTTACTATTATATCTCCCGGCTTTATGCCCGCTTCTTCTGCAGGGGAGCCTTTGTAGACATTAATTACAAGTACGCCGTTTTCCACGCCTAAATCTTTACGCATTATCATTTGAGCAGACTTTGCATCATATTGGTCTATACCTAGTACGGGCAAGTTGTATGTGCCTGTCTTTAATACTTCTTTGATTATAGGTCTTATTGAGTTTATTGGGATTGAAAAGCCCAAGCCTTCCGCTGTTTGAACTTTTACAGTGTTCATGCCTATGACTTCCCCTTTGTCGTTTAAAAGTGCGCCGCCGGAGTTGCCGCCGTTTATTGCCGCATCTGTTTGGATAAGGCCTGTCATGTATCCGCCCCCTGAGACTTGTCCCACTACTCTGTTAAGTCCCGAGATTACCCCTGCAGTTACCGACCTTTGAAATGCCGGGTCAATTGGGTTTCCTATAGCTACTGCCAAGTCTCCAACTTTTACGTCGTCGGAGTCTCCCAAGGTTGCTGGGATGAGCTTGTGATCTGTTTCAATTTTTACAAATGCCACGTCTATACTCTTGTCCGTCCAAATTACTTTGCCGTCTACATAGGTGCCGTCGTCAAGCATTACTTGGCAACTGGTAACTTCGCCGTCATTTACCACGTGGGCATTGGTTAAAATATATCCCCTCGGGTCGACGATTATGCCGCTTCCCGTGGCAGGGACTTCTCTTTCCGTGTTAAACCACGCCCAACTGTCTTGGACTTTCATCACCGTTGAGATACCTACTATTGAAGGCATTGCCTTTGATGCTACCGCCGATACGGGATTTTCCGTTTTATTTACGATAATTTTTTCCGTGCCGGAGTTATCACTGACACTTGTTGCAGGTGCAGTTGATCCTTTAAAGCCTTCAGCCGCTGCAAAATATCCGATGGAACCTCCCACCAATCCTCCGATTAAAGCAATTATTAAAGCACCGATGATGCCGATTTTTCTCTTTTCTTTTTTAGGTTTTTTGTAATAGTCATATCTGTTATCTTCCATTTCATACCTCCACAGTCTATTATACTCATTTTTATTGGGTATCTATGAATAAAATGTGATAATTATTTTATATTTAAAAGGAGGCGCCATGAAAATTAAATTTATATACCACAGCTCTTTTGCCGTGGAAATGGAAAGACACTTCTTCGTCTTTGACTACTTTGGCAAAGGGGACTTAACTATTCCCAAGGACAAAAAAGTTTTTTTCATCTCCACACACGAACATGGAGACCACTTTTCCGAAAAAATTTTCGACTTTAATGCCGACTACTATGTATTAAGTGAAGATATTGTCGCAGATAAAAGAGAAAACAGATTTTTTGTCGCACCGGAGGAGTCTTTGAAGATAGAAGATGTGGAGTTTAAGTTTTACGACTCAACAGACGAAGGATTCTTCACCCTCGTTAAGGCGGAAGGTCATTCCTTGGTCTTCGCAGGAGATCACAACTGGTGGTTCTGGGACAGATACTCGGCAGAGGACAAGGCTCACATGGAAAAATGGTTTAAGGGCGAGATAGATAAGATAACGGACAAGGTGGATGTGGTCTTCTCTCCTGTGGACCCTCGCATGAAGGACAAGTATCACTTGACAGGAGAATACTATATTGAAAAGCTGAGACCTAAATACTTTTTCCCAATGCACATGTGGGACGAGTATGAAATCTCCGAAAAATTTAAAGATAAGATGCAGGACAAGTTCCCCTTCTGCGAAATATTTACAATCAAAGGCCCGGGGGAAGAATTTAATCTCAAATAATTAAAGACCTCAAAAGAATATTGAGGTCTTTTTTATATTTAATATTCGCTGCTAAAGTTTAATTTAACAAGCCGCCCTTTGTATACAGATTGTAGTAGTAGGATTTTTTTGCCATGAGCTCTTCGTGGGTGCCTCGCTCCACTATGCCTTCTTCCGACATGACAAGGATCAGGTCGGAGTTTTGGACTGTGGTGAGTCTGTGGGCGATGGTTAGTGTCGTCCTTCCCTTTGTAAGTCTTTCAAGGGACTGCTGCACTATTAATTCGCTTTCGTTATCAAGGGCCGAAGTGGCTTCGTCCAATATTAAGATTTTCGGGTTTTTCAAAAACACTCTTGCTATTGAGATACGCTGTTTCTGTCCACCGGATAGTTTTACTCCTCTTTCTCCTACGTGGGTGTCAAAGCCTTCCGGCATTTCTTGTATAAATTCATATGCTCCCGCCATCTTGGATACTTCCACTACTTCTTCAAAGGTTGCATCTTCTCTGCCGTAGCGAATGTTGTCCAATATACTTCCTGAGAAGAGGTACACGTCCTGTTGTACTATGCCGATGTTTTCTCTAAGGGACTTTAAAGTTATATCCTTGGTGTCCTTGCCGTCAAGTAGAATCTGTCCTTCAGTAACTTCATAAAATCTCGGGATAAGGTTACAGATCGTGGTCTTGCCGCTACCTGAGGGGCCTACTATTGCCACACTTTCCCCGGGACTTACTTTCAAATTAAAGTCCTTTATTACATAGGGCAGGTCTTTATTGTACCTGAACCATACGTCTTTAAATTCCAAGTTGCCCGATACATTTTCTATGTCTTTTGCGCCGGGTGTGTCTTTAATCTCCGGCTCAATGTCCATTATTTCTCCGAACCTCTCTATTCCTGTTATACCTTTTTGGAACTGCTCCGTAAATTCTACAATTCTGTTTACAGTCATTATCATTGTCCTTACATACATTACATAGACTATTAAGTCCGCCGGGTCTATTGTCCCCTGTATCATAAAATAGCCGCCTGTAAGTATAAGGGCAAGGTGCATTATGCCGTCAAAGGTTCTTGTGACAGTCATAAATGCCGCCATATTTTTGTAGTAGGATTTTTTTATGCCCAAGAAGTAGTTGTTGGACTCGCTGAACTTGTCTTTTTCAAGCTCCTCATTTGTAAAACTTCTCACTACTCTTATGCCTGAAAGACTGTCTTCAATTTCCGAGTTTATATCTCCAATGTGAACACGCTGTCTATGTTGCGCTTCTCTCATTTTCTTTCTGTACTTTGCGGCAACTATAAACATAAAGGGAATTATTGCGTAGATAATAAGTGTCATGGGCACATTAATACTCATTAAAATTACAAAGGTGACAATAATTTTAATTGCACCGATAAAGTATTCTTCGGGACAGTGGTGTGCAAACTCCGTTATGTCAAAGAGGTCGTTTGTAATACGGCTCATAATTTGTCCGATGCGAGCCTCGTTGTAAAAGGAGTCTGATAGTGTTTGAAGATGGGAGTATATGTCCCTTCTCATTTCCGTCTCAATTTTTGCGCCCATTATGTGACCGATGCTGGTCATATAGTATCCGGCAATTATATCTATGATTTTTATTACAAAAAACAAAAGGGCGATTTTTAAAACTACATTCATTGTAAAGTTAAGGGGATCGTCCATTGCCGTTTGAGTTAAAAATTTTAATATAAGAGGTAGTGTTATGTCCGCTACCGTTGTAAGTGATGCGCAAAATAAGTCTAAGTATAAAACCGTTCTGTATTTTTTAAAGTAAGGTTTAATCCTTTTAATTTATCGTATTCAGCCTGTAAATCTTTCTGTAACTGTAGAAGCTCGACTTGAGACATTTCGTCCAAAGTAGCCATACTTATCTCCTCCTAGTAATACAAGTTAAAAAAATAAAACTTCATATTAAAATTCTTGCTTATTCCTGTTCATTATACAAGTTTTTGCACCTTGCTGTCAAGTATTATGAATAATATAGTCATTAAAATCTTCAAAAATTTATTTCACACTACTATATAGTAGAAAAATATAAAATAAAATGCAGGATTAGTTGGTCACAAATTTAAAAACTAGAGAATATCTATTGTGTGTGGATAAAATAATAAAAAATAAAATGAATTTAGGAGGTATAAAAAGTGAGAAATTTTTTTTATTAAAAAGTTATAAAAATATAAAAAAATGCAAGTTAAAAAAATAAAAATTGCATAAATATTAAGAAATTATAAAAAAGGTCTTGCATTTTTTTTAACTTTGGAATATAATCCAACTATCAAGCGAGGGAGCTGGATATGACAGAGTTCATTATCCGGCTCCTTTTTTTATACAATTAAGGAGGGGTCGTTATGGACGCTAGTACATTTAATGCTTTTGACACAATATGGCTTATCTTAGGTGCTATATTGGTATTCTGGATGCAGGCAGGTTTCGCAATGGTTGAAACAGGCTTCACTAGAGCAAAGAATGCAGGTAATATCATTATGAAAAACTTAATGGATTATGCCTTTGGTTCTATTGTATTCTGGATTATCGGTTACAGCCTTATGTTTGGTGGCGATGGTCCAATCGTAGGTTCTTTTGATTTATTTGCTACAGGAAACTACGATACAGGTTCAGTACCTATGTGGGTACACTTTATGTTTAATACTGTTTTCT
>QWCE01004480.1_pt1 | contig 13772 bp, 15 predicted proteins | sample 1972531 | NCBI WGS metagenome assembly QWCE01 (sample SAMN09866716, study PRJNA288562) | Human gut metagenome isolate term4_stool, whole genome shotgun sequencing... | reverse complement strand
GTGTTTGAAAAAAATATTTATGGAAGTGGAAAAGCAGCAGAGCATATTGTAAAGATTTTGCATGACAATAAATAAAAATGATATTGAAAAATTATGAGTAAAAAAAACGAGATGTTTCGACTCGCTCTCGCTCGCTCAACATGACAGTGCGGGGAGTCACATTTCTAATAAGGATAAAAATCTTTCAAAATACAATTACAAAACCAAAAGAAAATCCAAAAGATTTTCTTCCGCTTTCACAACGGGGTCTCGGGGCTTGCCCCGAGTCGTTGGGAGGTAAAGGGGGTTCCCAAGGGGGAAAGGAACATACGAAACGGTTCCTTTTTCCCCCTTGGTGGAATAAAAAATGATAATATATTAGAAATAAAAAAGGTAATAGGGTGAAACCCTACTGACCAAAAACAAATATTAAAAGAGCGACTATCCATCGCTCTTTTAATATTATCTATTTTCATATCTCTTTGCCATCTTCAAATACACCACTGTTGAAAGCTTAAACATTACAAAGTAAACCACAAGGTATATTCCCATGCCAATGGCGGTGGACTTAATAAATGTCGTCTTATCCATAACTCCTACTATCTTTACGATGTCAAAGACTATTTTCGACGCTCCCATGGTGTGGCAAAAGGCAACTATCAGTGGTGCAAAGAACATAAAAAAGTTTTGTCTTCCCACTTGGCTTTTAATCTGTCTATTGCTCATTCCGATTTTTTTCATAATGGAAATATTTTTTCCGTCTTCAATTCCCTCGGAAATCTGTTTGTAAAATATTATTATGGAAGTAGTTATTATAAATATAATAGAAAGCAATGTAGAGACAATGTAAATTCCACTATAGATTTCTTTAAATTCTTGTCTTGATGCTATGCCATTTCTAAATGATGATTCATATTTTCCGTCTATCTGGCCTACAACAATATGTTCACCGATTCCATTATAAAAACTGCTCTTTACATTTTTATTGTCAACTAAGTCGATAAAAATCTCTGTGAATTTATGGTAGCTTCCATTATCTTCATGGTCTTTAATCAATTTATCGATTTCGTCGGTAAACGCCTTAGTATCCTTTGTCACAATAATTAAGTTGTGAAATAGACCTTGGGCAGGATCTGAAATATATTTTGGTTTTTCTTCTAAGTTTCTTACTTTGAAATTTAAATCTCCCATATGGAAGTTTTCGAAAGTTTTTTTCTTGTTTGAGTAAATTAAAACTTCTCCGTCACTAAGCTCATACTTTTCCTCTGAAATCTTATTCATTTCTTCTATGTCAACTACACTGATTAAGTCGGTGTTATCTTCCATTTTTTGTTCCAACCCATCTACATATAGCTTTGGTGTAAAGTTTTCCTTTTCACTTTTGATTTCAAACTTAATTGTCTTTACAGATTTAATATCCTTTATAGGCATATTAGTTTCTTTTGAAAGTTTTTGTAATTCCCCTTCTATATCTTTCTCCAATTGGTCATCAAAGGCATAGTAACTTATGTCGTAGTCCGCCGGGAAGGCATCTTCTAAAAATACATCTCTACTCTTTAACATTCCCGTAAGACAAGTAAACACAACTAAAAACATTGTGGATATTATACAGATACTTGCTAACGACGCAGAAGACTGTCTAACTCTAAACAAAAGTCCTGAGATAAAGTTCATGTTTTTTTCTTTATAATAAACTCTTTTATTCTTCTTTAGCGCCTTTAAAATTATCACTGATATTGACCCAAAGAGAAAAAAAGTTCCAATTATAACTGCAATTACTGCAACGAAAAATATTTTTATACTTTTAAATATGGAGTCTGTGGATAGGGCCTGATAGTAACCAAAGATTAAAAGAGCCATACCTATAACTATTCCAATAATATTTGCCCTTGGTTCCTTCTCTCCCTCTCTACTCTTTTGCATAAGCTCAATTGGATTTAGCTTTCTTGTGGAGATGATGTTTATAAAACCTAAAACCAAATGGATTATTAGAAATATTCTAACTGTTTCGAAAATAAAAAACTTATTTACTGAAAACACGTCGACGGCTTTTATATCAAGTATTTTAACAACCATCCTCAACACCAATGGATAGGTTATAATTTCTGTAACTATTCCTATAATCATTGATATAATGGCGGTTAAAAAAGTTTCTATGGCAATGACTTTGCCAATGCTCTTTTTTGAAACACCAATCATTGAATAAAGTGCCAAGTCACCGAGCCTGCTCTTTCTAAGGACAGAGTTAATGTATAGTAGGAACAGTACTGCAAAGACCATTATAATCCATGTTCCAAATCCCAATACCATAAATATGGTTCTTGATCCTTCGCTTTCTTTAATAAATTCTGCACCATCCAAGTTCAAAAGCAAAAGGTAGATATATACAAAAACCGATGATGCAAAGATGTATGGGATGTATATAAGCTTGTTGTTTTTGATATTACTTAGGGCTAATTTAAATTCCAGCTTCTTCAAGGCTTCCACCTCCCGCAAGTAACATCATTTGTGTTTGAACTAACTTTTTATACATCTGGTCGTTATTCATATCACCTTTGTAAATGTCGTGAAAGATTATTCCGTCTTTTATAAAAAGAACTCTTGATGCACGACTTGCCGCCATGGTGGAGTGGGTTACCATTAGTATGGTCTGTCCATTTAAATTCAAATCCTCAAACACATTTAAAAGTTCCATGCTGGAGTTTGAGTCAAGAGCTCCCGTAGGTTCATCTGCAAGTAGTATCTTTGGATTTGTTATCATGGCACGAGCTATGGCAATTCTCTGTTTTTGACCACCAGACACTTCGTAAGGATACTTGTCAATAAGCCTTTCTATCCTTAACTCCTTTGAAATTTTGTTAAGCCTTTCTTCCATTAGAGATATTTTTTCATTTGAAAGCACCAGTGGAAGATAGATATTGTCTCTGTTGTTTAGTGAATTTAGTAAATTGAAATCTTGATACACAAAACCTAAATTATTTCTTCTAAAGGCAGCCCTTTCTTCATCACTCTTTTTAAAAATGCTCTCGCCCTTTAAGTTGACCTCTCCATAAGTTGGGCTATCCACAGTTGCAATAATATTTAGTAATGTGGTCTTTCCCGAACCAGACTCTCCCATGATTGCAACAAACTCTCCCTCTTCAACTGTAAAGTTAACGTCTTTAAGGGCTTCTACCGAAGTCTTCTTTCCTCTATAAACTTTTTTCAAATTCTTTACTTCAAGAATATTCATTTTAACCTCCTGATTATTTCGTTGAGATTATAATATAGTTTTTTGTGGAATTAATCCCAAATTTAACCTTACAGTTTTTTTCTAAACTTACAAGTTGTAAGATTAGAGGGGGTTGTTTTGTTTTGGTAGTTGTTATGTAGGTTTTACACCCTACCACCGTGTTGTTTCTATGATATTATCATTTTTTATTCCACCAAGGGGGAAAAGGCACCGTTTCGTACGGTTCCTATCCCCCTTGGAAACCCCCTTTACCTCCCAACGACTCGGGGCCAGCCCCGAGACCCCGTTACGAGTATGGAAGAAAATCTTTTTGGATTTTCCTGTTTTGGTAATGTGTTTTGAAAGATTTTCTTTTTCAGTCTTTATTATTTTTAACAATTCTATTTATTTTCTTGAGATCCTTCGACTCGCTACGCTCGCTCAGGATGACAATTACGTAATATATTTGTTGCAATATAGCGATTATGTCCCCTGAGTGTCATTCTGAGTGAAAAAATTTCTGAAAGAAATTTTTGGAATCGAAGAATCTCAAAAAGCGATAGCTTTTTGTTACATCTTTTCCAACTTCTCATGTCTTACTTCTCACATCTCATTTCTATTTAATCAATCTTCAATAAGCTCTCTTCTCTTAAGGTTAATCTTAAACCTCGTACCAACTCCCACTTCTGACTCTATTACATAATCATATTTTAATTTATGAAGTATATCATTAACTAAAAATAGTCCAATGCCAGTGGAGTTTGAAAACTCTCTGCCATTTTCGCCTGTAAAGCCAAAGCCAGTAACTCTTGGCAAGTCCTCCTTTGGAATACCTATGCCGCTATCTTCTATAACAAGTACGTTAGTGTCTTCTCTATTTGTAATTTTTATATGACCGTCTTCAGTATATTTAAGTGAGTTAAACACAATTTGGTCTAACACAAAGCTAAACCACTTTGGATCTGTGACTATTTCAATGTCTCTAACATCTAAAATCAATTTTAAATTCTTTTCAATAAAGAATAGTCTATACTTTCTAATGGTCTTTTTTACAACCCCTTCAAGTGATACTTTCTTAAAGCTGTAGTCCTTTGATTTTTCCATGGACTTCATATAGTTTATCATCTGACTAATATACTCTTCTGTCTTTTGCACTTCAAGCTCCACAGAACTTTCCGCACTTCTCTCTGCCATAAGGGAAATCGCCGCAAGTGGTGTCTTTACTTGATGTGCCCAAAGTGTTAGATATGAATTTAAGTCTCTCATTTCACTTTGGTTTCTACTATTTATTTCAATTAATTCTCTTTCCAGTTCTTCGTATGCATTTTTATTTTTCAAACTTAAGGTGTTTTTATCTAAAACCACATATTCATTTGAATTTAATTTCCCTCTAAATATAAAGTATCTTACTATCATGGGAATGCATAGAAAAAATAGTGACAGTCCCATGTAGTAGGCGATTATTTTTAAATCTATTTCAAAGGCAAAGAACACCAATGCACTTGCCACACACATGATTATGTATGATATTACATAGCCTTTATTTATCTTAAAAAAATCAATCATTTTATTATATAACCTACGCCCTTTTTAGTTTCCACAAAGTCTTCTATTCCCACATCTTGCAACTTTTTTCTAAGCCTTGTGACGTTCACCGTAAGGGTGTTGTCGTCAATGTAAGAGTCTGTCGCCCAAAGCTTATCCATAATTTGCGACCTTGTTACAACTCGGTCAATGTTTTCCATAAGTATTTCCAAAATTAGATATTCGTTCTTACTTAGTGGCTGTTCTTTGTCCTTATATATTATTGTCATAGCGTCAAGGTCCAGTGCCACGTCTCCATGTTTTATTTGTGAGTTGGAGTTTTTGTTAAATGTGTATGCACGACGAAGCTGTGCTTTTATCTTGGAACGAAGTATTTGCATTTGAAATGGCTTTGCTAAAAAGTCATCTCCACCATAATTGATGGCGTTAATTAAATTTATGTCGTCACCGGCGGAAGTTAAAAAGATTATTGGCACATTTGAAAAATTTCTAATCTCTTCACAAAATATAAATCCATTTTTATATGGAAGTTTTAAATCCATTAGCACCAAGTCATAGTCTTTCTCTTTAAATTCCTCCACCACATTTTTAAAGTCTTTAACTGTACCTGTTTCATATCCCCAGGTCTGAAGTTGAAACTGTAATTCTTCACAGATTTTCTTTTCGTCTTCTACAATAAATATCTTCATATTGTCCTCCTGGTTTTATTATACATTATTAGGACTTTATTTATTCGACTTAGACAAATTGTAATAATTAAAAAAGAGAGATTATTTTTTCTCTCTTTCTTCAGCTTCTCTTTTTGAAAATGGACATCCGCAGTAGTCCTGTCTATAGATGTTCCAGTCCTTTGAAAGTTCCACCGATTTTTTGTATCCATCTTTTTTCTTAAAATCATTTGGTAAATGTTTAACTCCATATTCTGCCCCAATCTTTTCTCCAAGTTCGTTTATTATCTGTGCATTTTTGTATGGACTTACTGAAAGGGTTGTTGCAAAGTAATCCATGTTTAAATTTTTTGCAAACTGCGCCGCTTCTTTTAGTCTAAGCTCATAGCAGTTAAAGCATCTTTGTGAGCCTTCGGGAAGTTGTTCCACTCCTTTGACCGCGTCAAAGTATTCTGCAGGGTCATACTTTCCTTCTAAAAATTTAATTTCAAATCTTCCACTAACCTTTTCTAAAACCTTTTTTGCTCTTCCAGCCTTTTATAGTATTCTTCTCTTGGATAGATATTTGGATTGTAATATAACAAGGTTACTTTAAAGTAGTCACTGAGCAGTTCTAAAACCGATGTGGAACATGGCCCACAGCAGGAGTGTAAAAGTAAAGAGGGAGGATTTTCCAAATCTATCTCCCTAATCACTTTCTCAAAGTCTATATAATAATTCTTTTTATTCATCTAACTTTATAGCCTTTGCCTTGTAGGATGACCTTACAAATGGACCTGATGCAACTTCTTTAAAGCCCATGTCTAAAGCTATCTCCTTGTACTTGTCAAATTGTTCTGGTGTTACATATTCTTCAACTTCTAAGTGATCAAGTGATGGTCTTAGGTATTGACCGATGGTAAGCATATTTACATCAATCTCTCTAAGTGCCTTAAATGTTTCTATCATCTCTTCTTCAGTTTCTCCAAGACCAACCATGATACCTGTTTTTGTAACAAGACCTTTTTTCTTTGCATAGTCTAAGACCTTTAATGATCTTTCAAAATTCGCTCCTGGTCTTACTTTCTTGTATAGTGATGGTACTGTTTCGATATTGTGGTTAAGCACATCTGGCTTTTCGTCATAGATTATATCCATAAATTCTTCTTTGCCATGAAGGTCTGGAATTAATACTTCCACAGTTGTGCCTGGATTTTTCTTTCTTATTTCTCTAATAACATCTCTAAACTGAGTAGCTCCTTCATCTGGAAGGTCATCTCTTGTAACTGATGTTACTACTGCATGTTTAAGTCCAAGTCTTCTTACCGCCTCTCCAATATGTGCTGGCTCCTCCTTGTCCACCATGTCTGGAGTTCCATGAATAACATCACAGAAGTTACAATTTCTTGTACATCTACTTCCAAGAATCATAAATGTAGCTGTTCTTGCTTCAAAACATTCCATCCTATTTGGACAGTTAGCCTCTGAACAAACTGTATTTAAATGTAAATCGGAAATTAGATTTCTAACTTCTGCAGCCTTTTCTCCACCTTGAATTTTAATTCTCATCCATTCTGGTTTTCTTTTTATCTTCAAAACGTCACCATCCTTATTCATTTGCAACTAATTCTTTGTCAATCAAATCTTTATAAAACAGGTCTTTGATTAGGGTTTCTATTGAAAGTCCTGTTATGTAGCAAGAAATATCTTCGTCTTTTAGAGCGTCTCTTAAATGTTTTTCTGAAAATTTTATTCCTTGAAGCTTATCTGTAAGAGACTTTACATCTTCCATTCCAAAAAAATCTCCATACATCTTCATCTCTTTTATTATGCCCTCTTCTATACCAATAGCATATTCCACTATTCCAAAGTCGTGTTTTACTGAATACTTTATATTTGCTTTTGGATTCTTTCCATAGTTCCAGTCGTCACAACCGTACTTGTTGTCTACAATTTTTCTAATTTCTCTGTCAATCTCTCTATCAATTTTTATGAATTTTGTAATTTCAAAGTCTTCCATAACAGTTCTTGAAATTTCATCCATAAACTCAGTTACAGACATGTCTAACAATTCCTTTAGACACCCCACTCTACTGGAGATGGAAGAAACATTTTTTCCAACAAATTTTAATGGATTTGGTCTTAGGGCATGTTTCATCACTTCAACGTTGCCACCAAAAAGAATTGAACCGTGATGTAAAACTTTTCCCTTGTTGTGATATTGGGCATTTCCAGAAAATTTTTTGCCTTCAATCACAAGATCATTTCTTCCTGTGAACTCCCCATCTATTCCAAATTTCGCCAAAGTATTTATAATTGGCTTTGTGAAATATCTAAAAGAGTCGCCTTCTCTTTCCTTAGTTATGAAACTATATTGTATAATATCCAAATCGCAGTAAATTGTGCCTCCCCCGGAAGGTCGTCTAACCACATCAATTCCATTTTCAATACAATAATCCAAGTTTACTTCTTTATATATATTTTGATTCCTTCCAAGTAGCACCGTCGGTCTGTTTCTCCAAATAATGAAGATGTCCTCATCATAATTATTAAAAAAATATTCTTCCAGTGCATGGTTATAAGAAGGATTTACACTATTATTTTCTACAACGATCACATTATCACCTCAGCCATTTTATTATAGCATAGATAAAGCAGGTGTAAAACTTAATAAATGCCCAATAAAAAAACGGAAACTTTCGTCTCCGTCTATCTTATAATACTTCTCCATCTCCAACCAAGTGTCTCTGAAGCTGACGCAGCAACTATAAAAGCAAGTGGATCAAGATCTTTTATATATCTCTTTAAAATAATATAGTCCCTGTTTGATACGACAGTTTGAATAACATCCTTTTCAAGTCCAGTGTATGCGCCTACAGCTTTATATACATTTGCTGAACGAGTTAAATTATCTGTAAGAAAGCTACATACTTCTTTTGGTTTGGATGTATTTATAAAACATAGTTTTGAAGTGTTAAGTCCGTTTATAGTGTTGTCAATAATCGTTCCATTAAGTACAACTCCCACAAGTGAATAGAGAGCGATTTCAGTACCAAATTGATACCATGCAAACATAGTTATTGCAAAGTCAACTATTAAACATCCCTTACCTAAGTCAAGACCAAAGTACTTGTTTAAAATCTTTGCAAATATGTCTGACCCACCTGTAGAGCCATAGTTGTTCAAAACCATTGCAACCCCTCTACCATACATAAGTACACATGCTACAAGTTGTATAAAAAGATTGTCAACTATCGGTTCATTAATAGGGAAAAATATATCCAGCGCCCATACCAACAAAGAAAGTCCAATGGATGCTATAATGGTACGCTTTCCGAAGGAAGGACCAAGGAATATAAACCCAACAATAAATAAAACCACGTTTATAATCACAAGTAGTGGTCCTGTTGATATAGGAAATATCGAACTTAGTACTATTGCAAGCCCTGCTCCCCCACCTAAAGTTAGATTGTTAGGAGCCAAAAACAAATGTATTCCAAGTGCAATTAAAATAACTCCTATTGTCATATTTATGTATTCTTTTCTTCTTGCTTCTTTTTCAAGATTTGCTAAATCCTTTTTTTTAATCTTCATAGCCCTCTCCTTTCAGGTATATTTTAACATATATTTATATGGAGAACATCAAAATAAAAAAATCCACGGCAGAACCATGGAATTTATTTTTTATATGCTTCAAAGTTTATATCTTCAGTTTCTTCCGCCATCCTAACAGCGTCTGCAATGTCCGCTGCAATCTTATGTCTTGGAATAACATGTACCCTAAGGGCCTCTGCACCCATAAATGCTGCAATTGATGTTAGGGCAGCTGACCCGTCGTCCCTATTTGCAAAGCCTTCGTCAGTGTTTGGTTCTACATTAAATCCGCCTTCTTCAAGAATATTTACAATAAATCTCTTTCTTGATACGCCGATAAATGCAAAAATATTCCATTCATGAATGAATTTAAAATTTTTAATTAGCTCAAGATTTTCTCTCTTTGTAAGTCCAAATCCAATTCCTGGATCAAGCATGATTCTCTCTTTAGAAATATTATTTTTCTTTGCAACTTCCAAAGTCTTTTCAAAGTACATCTTACATGAGTCAACTATTGATTCCCTCATTGCCCTTTCTTCTTCCTCTTTTGTGAACACACCGTCTCCACCAAACTTCATAAAGGCCTTTGATGACTTGTGCTCTGGTCTAAGGATTACCGGATTAAACATTGCAACAACTCCAACGTCAGAGTCTCCAATAACACTACCCATGTTAGGGTCTCCAAGCATACCAGTAATATCATTTATAATATCAACACCTGCATCAATTGCAGCCTTTGCAACTTCACTCTTCCATGTGTCAATGGAAATTAATACGTCAGTGCGTTCCTTAAGTCCTTTTATTACAGGAACGACCCTGTCAATTTCGTCTTGCACTTCAACCTTTGTAGCACCAGGCCTTGTGGACTCGCCACCAACATCAAGCATGGTCGCACCTTGCTTAACAAGTTCAAGGCCATGGTCAATGGCCTTTTCAGTATCAAACCACTTGCCACCATCAGAAAAAGAATCCGGAGTCACATTTACAATTCCACATAAAATTGTCTTGCCACCGGATTTAATAACTTTATCTCTATATTTAAATATTCTTTCCATTTTTATACCTCCCTTGGGAACTCTATGATAAAGATACATCAAATTTAGTAAAATGTAAAATAAAGAGTTATATTTAAAAGATTTTATTTGATTGCTAAAACAAAAAAAGAACTGTTTTACCAGCTCTCTTTTCTAAAACTCATAATGAGTCCACATACTAATTATTTTTATTATCTTTTCTTCTTCAAATACCTCATATACAAGTCTGTGTTGTATATTGATTCTTCTTGAAATCAATCCTTTAAAATTTCCTTTTAACATTTCAAATGGCGGTGGATTCTTATATGGATCTTCTTGTATAACTTCTAAAAGAGATTGAACTCTATTCTCCAAGTTCTTCTCATTTTTAATTTTATCTCTATCCTTTTTTGCGGATTTAGTCATAACAAGCTTGTACATTACCACTCGAATTCTTCACATTCCTCTAACGGAGTGTTTTTACCTTCTATTAAAATGTCTGCCATTGTGCTGTTTTGAGCAAAAAATATTGATTCCAACATGTCTCTATAATCTTGTTCACTTAGCACTACTGCATTTCCATTTTTTGTACTTATATTAATCACATCTCCAAATTCTACGGCAGAGTTAATATATTCAAATGCATTTTTTCTGAAATTTGTAATATTAATGTAACTCATAGAATGCACCTCTAAGTACATTATAATGTACGTTTAGGTTTTTGTAAATTATTTTGTAACCCTATCACCTCATGAAAATTGAAATTGTAATGGCTTCAAGTACCAAAAATAAAATTATGACACGTAAAGCCAATTCCTTAGCACCATGTGATGCAAGTTCATCGTAGATTAAGTAAGAACCAAAAGCACCTATGGATGTCAATTGAACCCATGTTGTGTTTCTGAACAGATAGAGTATTGCTAAAAAAGCAATTACAACGATTAATTTAACTGTGAAGCCTTTCTTTGCACTCTTTACACCTTCCATAACATCCTCCTTAAATTTTTTATGTAAATTATTTCATAAAATATATACCCTGTTTAATAAATTAAAAACATATATTTTCCCAATATTTGTTACTTCCTGTTAAAAAAATTATTTTACGGGTATTATAAAATTAGAATACCATACCCAGTTTGTATGGTATAATTGAATACAGAATAGAGTAGGTAAGATGCGTTAAGTGTAAAGGGATAGGGAGTTGCCCTTTAACGAAAATTTTAAATTGCGGTGTCTTATCGCTTCCGCTAATATTATTATCATACTTGCGGAAGACCGGTACCTATTGGTACTGGTTAATTTTATTTGTAGAAACAAGAAAGAGGTATGTAGAATGGATAAAAAGAAAATTGAACAAGCAGTATCGATGATAATTGAAGCTGTAGGAGAAGACCCAAATAGAGAAGGACTTCTTGAAACCCCTCAAAGGGTGGCAAGAATGTATGAAGAAATTTTTTCAGGTTTAGGCAAAGACGCTAAGGAGCATCTATCTAAGACCTTCGAATATGTTAATGACAATATTGTTGTGGTTAAGGACATTGAGTTCTTCTCAATGTGTGAACATCATTTTTTACCGGTGCATGGCAAGGCTCATATTGCCTATGTACCAAATGGAAGAGTAGCTGGCCTTTCAAAACTTGCAAGAACAGTTGAAACCTATGCAAAGAGACCACAACTTCAAGAGAGATTAAATCTTCAAGTGGCTGAAGCAATGATGGACTACCTGGGAGCAAAGGGAGTTCTAGTTGTTGTTGAAGCTGAACATATGTGTATGACAATGCGTGGTGTTAAAAAACCTGGTTCCTACACAGTGACTTCAGTAGCCCTTGGAGAAATGGAAAAAGATATAGACCTTAAAAATGAAGCTTACAGATTGATTGAGATGTAATATGGAAAATACAAATATCATAATGTTTAATGAGGAGTATGTAAAACTTTTAAACGACTTGGAGGAGTTTGAAAGAGAAAGACCCTTTTGTAAACATGACCTTCCTCACTTTTTAGACGTGGCAAGGATCTGTTATATTATGGTTTTGGAAGAGGGCCTGGATATATCAAAGGACTTAATTTATACAACTGCCCTTCTTCATGACATTGGAAGGATTGTTCAGTATAGAGATGGAACTGACCACGACAAGGCCTCCGTCGAGATTGCAGAAAAATTACTTCCACTAACTTCATTTAACGAAGAAGAAAGAGAAATGATTCTGGACTGCATCAGAAAGCATAGAGAAAAACAAGAGAGCACCCCTTTTAATGAAATTTTTTACAAGGCGGACAAGCTTTCACGAATCTGCTTTAGATGCCCCGCTTATGATATTTGCTATTGGTCTGAAGAAAAGAAAAATCACAGGATTACCTATTAGAGGAGAGTTATGGATACACTCAGAATAAAAGATTTAACAATTTTTGGTAAGCATGGTGTGTTTGAAGAAGAAAAAAATCTTGGACAAAAATTTGTGTTAGATTTAAACATATACTATAACATGACTAAGGCTGCCCGTGAAAATGATTTAGAAGCTTCAATTCACTATGGAGTCTTGGCAGAAGAACTAACTGAAGAGTTTAAAAGAGAGTCCTATGACCTTATTGAAGAGGCGTGTTTAAAGCTTGTGGAATTTATCTTCCATAAATATAAAATGGTAGAAAGAGTTGACCTGGAATTAAAAAAACCTTGGGCGCCGGTGCATCTTCCACTGGATACGGTTTCTGTTGAAATATCACGAACAAAGAGAAGGTACTACCTGTCCCTTGGATCAAACATTGGCGACAAAGAAGAATATATGAATAGAGCCATAGAAGAACTGTCTAAACATTTTGAAATAATAAGACAGTCCAGTGACTATGTTACAAAGGCATGGGGAAAGACGGACCAAGATGACTTTTTAAACAAGGTTGTAGTGGTAGAGTCCTTTGAAGAACCGATAGACTTTTTAAATATAACACAAAAGATAGAACTTGACCTTGGAAGAGAGCGTCACGAAAAGTGGGGACCAAGAACAATAGATATAGATATACTTTTCATTGACGACGAAATAATCTATAACGACAGACTAAAAGTTCCACATCCATATATAGAAGAAAGAAAATTTGTGTTAGAGCCACTAAATGAAATCGAACCCTTCTTGGTACATCCAGTTTTAAAAAAGAAAGTTTTTCAATTACTAAATGAAATAAAATAAATTTAAGGCGATGAGATTTTTTCATCGCCTTTTAAAATTAAATTTCATATATTATTCTAAACTTCTTATTCTATCTACAAGACTATTTTGGCTATGCTTTTCATAAAATTTGCCAGTAAATATTATCCCAATAATTATATTTACAAAGTTTACAAGTATAAGTGGCATGATTACAAATTTATAGGAAGTCCACTTAGCCTGTCCCATAAAATCCATCAAGATGTATTTATCTACAAGAAGCATAATGAGAAAAGAAAATACTAAGCCACATAAAGAATAAATCAAATTCTTTTTCACCAAATATTTTTTAATATTTTTCTTTGTCATTCCAATTGCTTCAAGGATTGACAGGTTCACCATATTTCTCAAGATTTCAGTAGCGATAACATTAATAAAGTTCAACACAGAAATTAAAAACAATACTATAGATAAGCTATAGCCAGCAAATTCTATTAAATTTTTGAATTCCATTGTAGATTTAATCTTAATATCCCTTGAATCGTAGGAAAAGTCTGGTTCATTTTCAAAAGTTTTTAATAACTTATCAAAATTTTCCTTTTCACTATCCGCCACATCAAATCCATAGGACATGATGCTTTCA
>QWCE01007721.1_pt1 | contig 13783 bp, 19 predicted proteins | sample 1972531 | NCBI WGS metagenome assembly QWCE01 (sample SAMN09866716, study PRJNA288562) | Human gut metagenome isolate term4_stool, whole genome shotgun sequencing... | reverse complement strand
TAAATTAAATTAAATGACATAAAATATAAGTAAAGGAGACTAGAATGGAAGCTTTAAGAAAAAAATATCTAGAGGAAGTTGTTCCAGCACTTACTGAAAAATTTAATTACTCTTCAGTTATGGGTGTGCCAAAACTTGAAAAGATAGTTATTAATATAGGATTTGGAGATGTTAAAGAAGATCCTAAAGCATTTGAAAATGCACTTAAAGAATTAACACAAATTACAGGTCAAAAACCAGTACCTACAAAGGCTAGAAAGTCTGTAGCTAACTTTAAATTAAGAAAAGACGCTGTAATAGGATGTGCTGTTACTTTAAGAGGAAAAAAGATGTATGAATTTGCATACAAATTCTTTAATATAGCATTACCTAGAGTAAGAGACTTTAGAGGTATTTCTGATAAGTCATTTGATGGAAGAGGAAATTACTCTATGGGAATTAAGGAACAAATTATATTCCCAGAAATAGAATATGATAAAGTTGATAAAGTTAGAGGAATGGATATAACTTTTGTAACAACTGCAAACACTGATGAAGAAGCAAAAGAATTACTTTCTTTATTAGGAATGCCATTCAAATCATAATTAAATTAAGGAGGAAAAGATGGCAAAAAAGTCTTTAAAGGTTAAAGCAGAAAAACCACAAAAATTTAAGACAAGAGAATACAATAGATGTAAGATATGCGGAAGACCACATGGATATATAAGAAAATATGGTATGTGCCGTGTATGCTTTAGAGAACTTGCACATAAAGGTGAAATACCTGGTGTAAAAAAATCAAGTTGGTAAATAATAATTAAAACAAGGAGGTCAAAAAGATGACAGATCCAATCGCAGATATGCTTACAAGGATTAGAAATGCAAACAAAGCAAAGTTTGATACTGTTGAAATACCATCTTCAAACATGAAGGCAGAAATAGCTAGAGTTTTAAAAGAAGAAGGATATATAGATTCATATGAAATTAAAGAAAATGAAGTTCAAAATTCTTTAATAATAACTTTGAAATATATGGAAAATGGTGAAAAAGTTATAAGAGGATTAAAAAGAATTAGTAAACCAGGACTAAGAGTATTTGCTAAAGCTGAAGAACTTCCAAGAGTACTTAATGGATTAGGAATAGCATTAATTTCTACTTCAAAAGGTATAATGACAGATAAGCAAGCAAGAGAATTAGGAATAGGTGGAGAAGTTATAGCATATATATGGTAACTTCAAAAACTATACTAATATAGTCATATATAATAAAAAATAATAACAAAAACTATAAATAATTAAGTATATAAAAATATTAAATATAATAAAAATAATACAATTAATTGTAGTATAATAGTTAATATAATAAATTAAAAATAATTAAATGATAAATAATAAAATGGAATTTAAAATTCAATAAACTTTAAAAAGGAGGAAACTATGTCAAGAATAGGAAAGCAGCCTATAGAAGTTCCAGAAAACGTAGAAGTTAAAATTGATGGAAATAATATAACTGTTAAAGGACCTAAAGGTGAACTAAAAAAAGAAATATCAAATGATATAGCAGTTAAATTAGAAAATGGTCAAATATTAGTTTCTAAAAAAGAAGATACAACTGAAACAGAACCACTATTTGGTTTAACAAGAACATTAATTGCTAACATGGTTGAAGGTGTTGTTAATGAATATACAAAAACTTTAGAAATAAATGGAGTTGGATATAGAGCACAAAAACAAGGTAATGATCTAGTATTAGCTTTAGGATATTCACATCCAGTAAATATTAAAGCACCAGAAGGAATAACATTTGATCTTGAAAGTCCAACTAAAATAATAGTTAAAGGAATAGATAAAGAACTAGTAGGTCAAACAGCAGCAAATATTCGTATTAAAAGAGCACCAGAAGTATATAGAGGAAAAGGAATAAAATACGATTACGAAGTAATAAGAAGAAAAGAAGGAAAAGCAGGAAAAGCATAATAGACTCAGTGCTTAAGGGGTATATATAATCCCTTAAGATATAGTATATATAAGGTATTGTATATACCTTTTAAGCCAAGGAAGGAGATAAAAATGATTAAGCCATTTAATAAGAATAAAGCTAGAATTAGAAGACATAAAAGTATTAGAAAAGCTATAGCAGGAACAAGCACTAGACCAAGACTTTGTGTTTCAAAAAGTAACAAAAATATTAGTGCACAACTAATTGATGATACTAAAGGAATAACAATTGCATCTGCATCAACACTTGAAAAAGAAGTAAAAACTAAAGCGGCAAATGTTGAAGCAGCAAAAGAAATAGGAAAATTAATAGCTAAAAGAGCAAAAGAAAACAAAATCGAAGAAGTTGTTTTCGATAGAGCAGGATACCTATATCATGGTGCAGTTAAAGCATTGGCTGAAGCTGCAAGAGAAGAAGGCTTAAAATTCTAGTAAACCTAAAAGGAGGAAAATAGTGGAAAAGCAAACTGAATTAAAAGAAAGAGTTGTTGATATCGCTAGAGTAGCAAAAGTTGTTAAAGGTGGTAGAAATTTTAGATTTTCAGCAGTAGTAGTTGTTGGAAATGAAAATGGAAAAGTTGGAATTGGTACTGGAAAAGCAAAAGAAGTTCCAGATGCTATAAAAAAAGCAATAGATAATGCTAAAAAGAATTTAGTAGAAGTTCCAATAGTAGAAACATCTGTACCACATGACATAATTGGTAGATCTGGAGCTGCAAAAGTTGTTATTAAAAGAGCTACAGAAGGTACAGGAGTAATCGCAGGTGGAGCAGCAAGAGCTGTACTTGAACTTGCAGGATACCAAGATGCTAAATCTAAAATAATAGGTACTAACAACCCAGGAAACGTAGCAATGGCTACACTTAATGGTTTAACTAATATGCAAACAGTTGAATCAGTTGCAAAAAAGAGAAATAAGCAAGTTGATGAAATATTATAATAGTTAAACAATATTTAAATAAAAGATAAATAATATAATAATAATAATTAAAATTTAAAAGTTAATTTTAAAGAAATTAAAAAATAATAATGTATTTTAAATAATACAATATAATAAAAATAGAATGATATATTTGTTTATGTATATTTAAGGTTATATTATATGTATATGGTATACGTTTAATATATTTAAAATACTTATACACAAATAATAGCATAAAGAAGGAGGTCAAGATGGAATTAGGAAATCTAAAACCAGCTGTTTCTAGACCAGACAGAAAAAGAGTTGGCCGTGGAATAGGTTCAGGAGTTGGAAAAACTTCTGGAAAAGGACATAAAGGTCAAAACGCTAGATCTGGTGGAGGAGTTAGAAGAGGATTTGAAGGTGGTCAAACACCAATGTTTAGAAGATTACCAAAAAGAGGTTTTAAAAATGTTAATTCTAGAGACTATCAAGAAGTAACACTAACAATGCTTAATAACTCAACTACTGAAGAAGTAGATGCTAAAAGTTTAATAAGAGACGGAATTATATCAAATGAAAAAGACGGTATAGTAATCTTAGCAACAGGAACTTTAGAAAAGAAATTAAACGTTAAAGCCAAAAGATTTACAAAAAAAGCAGCTGAATTAATAGAAAAAGCTGGCGGAAAGATAGAGGTGATTTAATTGTTTAGTACTATATCAAAAGCCTGGAAGATACCAGAAATTAGAAAAAGATTATTTTTCACAGTATTACTTATAGTAATATTTAGACTAGGAACACATATATCTGTTCCACTTGTTGACTTTGCAAAGTTAAAAACAATTATGCAAGGACAACAAGAAGGAGTTTTAGGACTTATAAATCTTATAACTGGAGGTGCATTTACAAGACTTTCAATATTTGCACTTTCAATAAGTCCATACATCTCTGCATCAATCATTGTTCAATTACTTGGAATAATAGTACCATCAATTGAAATGATGGCAAAAGAGGGTGGACAACAAGGTAGAGATAAACTTTCTAAAATAACTAAAATAGTTACATTAGTTCTTGCAACACTTCAAAGTACAGGACTATATCTTGCATATAGCAAGCAAGGACTATTTGAAAACCCAGGAACATTAACTGCGATAACTGTAATACTTACTTTTGTTACAGGTACAATGTTACTAACATGGGTAGGATATAAGATAACATCTAAAGGTATAGGTAATGGAATATCAATGCTTATATTTGCAGGTATCATTGCATCATTACCAGCTGCATTAATTAACTTAACATCAAAAGTAGTTGTTGCAGGAGAACTAAAAGTAGGAGCATTAATTGGTGTTATAGCTATATTGATATTTGCTATTTTAGTAATAGCAGCAGTTGTTTATGTTCATACAGCTGAAAGAAAAATACCAATACAATATTCAAGAAAAGTTGTTGGAAGAAAAATGTATGGTGGACAAAATACTTATATTCCAATAAAATTAGTAATGTCAGGAGTTATGCCAGTAATATTTGCATCATCATTTATGACATTCCCAGCAATGTTAATACAAATATTTGCTTCAAGTAAGATTGGAGATCCAGCACATAAGTTTATAAATGGATTATATAATATATCTGTTGCACCAACAATTAGTAATGTGGCAGGTGGATATTTATTAGCACATGCTTTAATATTCATGATATTAATAATTGCATTTGCGTATTTCTATACATTTGCAATGTATAACCCAGTTGAAATTGAATCAAATATAAGACAAAGTGGTGGATACATACCAGGAATTAGAACAGGTAAAAGTACATATGAATATCTAAATAATGTTATAGTTAAATTAACAGGATTTGGAGCAATATGCTTATGTGCAATAGCAGTATTACCTATGATAATTAATGTATTTACTAAAACTAATATTGCATTAGGAGGAACATCAATACTTATAGTAGTAGGTGTTGCATTAGAGTCAGTAAGCCAATTAGAGGCTATGATGAAAATGAAAAGATATAAAGGATTTTTAGAATAGAACTAAAAAGTTAAGTTAAGTAACATTTGTTACTTAGCTTAATCATTTTTAGTAAAAAGGGGAAAATATGGTAATAATAATGTTAGGTGCTCCAGGAACAGGTAAAGGTACACAAAGTAAGTTACTTTCAAAATATTATCAAATACCACACATTTCAACTGGAGATTTGTTAAGAGATGTAGTGGAAAAAGGTGAAGAAGATTCTAAAGAAATAAAAGACTATATGGACAAAGGTCTTCTTATACCAGATGAAAAAATAACAGAGTTATTAGAAAAAGTTATTAAATCTGATGATGCAAAAAAAGGATTTATACTAGATGGTTATCCAAGAACAGTATCACAGGCAGATGCATTAGGTAAAACTTTAAAAAAGAATAAAATGCCAATAACAGCTGTAATAAATTTGGAAACACCAGAAGATGAAATTGTTAAAAGAATAACAAATAGATTAGTATGTCCAAATTGTAAAGCAATATATAATGAAATTACAGCACCACCTATATCAGAAGGTGTATGTGATGTATGTGATTCAAAATTAGTAAAAAGAAGTGATGACACTGAAGAAAAAATAAGAAAAAGACTTAAAGAATATGAAGAAAAATCATATCCACTTCTAGGTTACTATGAAAGAACAGGAAAATTATTTAAAGTACTAGTTACAGAACAAGTTAAAAAGAATGAAAAAGAAGTTTTAAAAGAAATAATTTGGTTTATTGAAAATCAATAATCATATATTTTGAATGTATATTTTAAATAGTTGAAATTTAGAAAGGATTTTTATGATTAGTATAAAATCTGAAAGAGAAATAGAACTTATGCGTAAAGCAGGTAAAATTATGAAAGAAATTCATGATGAACTTGCAAAAGCAATAAAACCAGGCATTACAACTAAACAATTAGATAATATAATAAATGATATAATTGAAAAACATGGAGCAATATCAGGAGAATATATGTATCCTAGCCCTGTAGGACTTGATCCATTTCCGGGACATGCATGTATTTCTGTAAATGACGAAATAATTCATGGTGTACCAGGAAATAGAATACTTAAAGAAGGAGATATTGTATCTATAGATTTGGTTATTGAAAAAGATGGATATTGTGCAGATGCTGCAAGAACATATGCAGTAGGTAAAATATCTAAAAACGCTGAAAAATTAATTAAAGTTACTAAAAAATCTTTTTTTAAAGCTATGAAAGTGGCAAAAGAAGGAGCAAGAATTGGTGACATATCAAATGCAATAGAAAAGTATGTTAAAGAAAATGGTTTTGATGTAATACATGAATATCAAGGCCACGGTATTGGATCAGAAATGCACGAAGAACCTGGAATACCAAATTATGGAAAAGCAGGTAGAGGACCTAGACTTAAAAAAGGAATGACACTTGCAATTGAACCTATGGTAGTTGAAGGTAGTAGAGATATACTAGATGATGATCCAGATGGATGGACTGTAAGAACAGCAGATGGCAAACTTGCAGCACATTATGAAAACACTATTGTAATAACAGATGGAGAACCAGAAATTTTGACAATATAGCATATTGATGCTATAATAATTATTGGTATTAAAGTATAATGAAGATACTAATAATTAAAAATAATAGGAGAAAAAATTGGCAAAAGAAGAAGTAATTGAAGCAGATGGAGAAGTAATAGAAGTATTACCAAATACAACATTTAAAGTTAGACTTGAAAATGGGCATGAATTAATTGCACATATATCAGGAAAACTTAGAATGCATTATATTAAAATATTGCCAGGTGATAAGGTTAAACTTGAAATATCACCATATGATTTAAGTAAAGGAAGAATCACTTGGAGAGGCAAATAGGAGGAGAATATGAAAGTAAGACCATCAGTTAAAAAAATGTGCGATAAGTGCAAAGTAATTAAGAGAAATGGAAAAGTAATGGTGATTTGCGAAAATCCAAAACACAAACAAAGACAAGGTTAATTGTTTGAATATTTAAAATAAGTAAAACAAATATAACCACTAATAGCATTGTATACAATAAGCGGCGATTGTATAGATATAATTAATATATAATTGTAGTTAAATTACTATATACAGATAAGAAAGAAACCTCATCCTTTGTTATCTATATATACATTTAGCTCATTTCACTTTTATATTATTAATTATGAAAATATAAAATAAAAATATATTATGATATATTTTAGAATATAAAATAATAATAAGTATAATTTAGGCATATGCTTAAATTAAATAACTAAACTAATGGAGGATTAATAATGGCTCGTATAGCAGGAGTTGATATACCTAATGATAAAAGGGTTGAAATAGGATTAACATATGTTTATGGTGTAGGAAGAAGCAGATCTAATGAAATATTAGAAAATGCTAAAATTAACCCAGACACAAGAGTTAAAGATTTAACAGAAGAAGAGTTAAATAAAATAAGAAAAGAATTAGAAAAATATACTTTAGAAGGTGACTTAAGAAGAGAAATAGCATTAGATATTAAGAGATTAAAAGAAATAGGATGCTATAGAGGATTAAGACATAAAAGAAATCTACCAGTAAGAGGTCAAAGAACAAAAACTAATGCACGTACAAGAAAAGGACCTAAAAAAGTAGTTAGTAGATCAAAAAGTAAATAATAATTAGACAAAGAAATAAAATTATATAATTAAATTATATGAATTGGAGGAATAAAAATTGGCTAAAGCAGTAAAGAAAAAAGCAGTAAAAACAAGAAGAAAAAAATTAAATTTTGAATCAGGATCTGCACATATACATTCAAGTTTTAATAATACAATAGTTACAATAACAGATAAAAAAGGTAATGTAGTTTCATGGGCAAGTGCTGGTGAATTAGGATTTAAAGGTTCAAGAAAATCAACACCTTTTGCTGCAGGTGAAATAGCAGAAACAGCTGCAAAAAAAGCAGTAGAACAAGGTTTAAAATCAGTTGATGTATTTGTTAAAGGACCAGGTGCTGGAAGAGAAACAGCAATTAGATCATTAAATGCTGCAGGATTAGAAATAGAATCAATTAAAGACGTTACACCTATACCACATAATGGTTGTAGACCACCTAAAAAGAGAAGAGTATAATTTTGTAGCGTGAACTAAATTGATTTTGAATATACTAAATAATAATAAAAAGTAATAAAAAACTAAAAGTTAGTAATAATAAATATAAGAAAATATTAGAAATAAAATTAATAAAAAATAAAAAAATAATTAATATATAGAAGAATAGAATATAAGGAGAGGATTATGGCAAAATTTAATGTTCCAGTTTTAAAAAGATGCAGAAGTTTAGGAATAAGTCCAACATATATTGGAATAAACAAAACATCTAATAGAAAACCACAACAATCTTTTAAAAAACTTAGTGAATATGGAACTCAATTAAGAGAAAAACAAAGAGCCAAATTTATATATGATGTTGGTGAAAAGCAATTCAGAAATTAGATAATATATTATTCAGAGCAGGATTTGCTAAAACTAGACCACAAGCTAAACAAATGATTTCACATGGAGCAATAGAAGTAAATGGAAGAAAAACAGATATTGCATCATTTATAGTTAAAGCAGGTGACGTAATTAAAGTTAGAGAAACTAAGAAAGAACATCCTGTAATAAAAGAAAATTTAGAAGCAGAACATATTGTAACTGTTCCAGAATGGTTAGAAGTTGATAAAAAAGATTTGAGTATAAAGGTTATCAGAATTCCAGAAAGAGACGAAATCGATCTACCAATAGAAGAACACTTAATAGTTGAGCTTTACTCAAAGTAATAATTTTTATACTAATAATAACAATCGTGTAATAGTAATAACTAGAAAGTATTTAATTAAATTAAATATATTCTTATCAAATATATTTAACATGGAGGTATAAATGATAGAATTTGAAAAGCCAAATATTGCTTCTGTAGTAGTAGATGAAGAAAATAATTATGGAAAGTTTGAATGTCAACCTTTAGAAAGAGGTTATGGTACAACACTTGGAAATTCACTTAGAAGAATATTATTATCTTCTTTACCTGGAGCAGCAATTACAGGTATAAAGATTGAAGGAATTCAACATGAATTCACAACAATACCAAACATTGTAGAAGATGTTATGGATATAATTTTAAATTTAAAAGAAATTAGATTTAAATATGAAGATGATGAACCAAAGAAAATATCTTTGAAACACAAAGGTGCAGGCGAAATTAAAGCGGGAGATATAAAAGAGGTTGCAGGATTAGAAGTTTTAAATCCAGAAGTACATATAGCAACAGCTTCATCAGGAGCAAATCTAAATATGGAATTAACTGTTGAAAGAGGAAGAGGATATAATACATCTGATAAAAACGCAAAAGAAAATGAAGATATATCATATTTACCAATCGATTCTATATTTACTCCAGTTGTTAAGGTAAATTACTCAGTTGAAAATACAAGAGTTGGAAACAGAGTAGATTATGACAAATTAATAATGGAAATATGGACAGATGGAAGTATCACAGCAAAAGAAGCTTTATCATATGCAGCAAAGATAATGAGTGGACATTTAGAAGCGTTTACAGAATTATCAGATAAAGTAAATGATAAAGAAATAATGGTTGAAACAAAAATTGATAACAATGAAGAATTATTAGAATTAAAAGTTGATGAATTAGAGTTAACAAAAAGACCATTAAATTGTTTAAGAATACAAGAAGTTAAAACATTAGAAGATTTAATATCTTATTCAATTGAAGAAATAAGTCAATTTAAAAATTTAGGTGCAAAATCACTAGAAGAAATAGTAGATACTGTACATAATTTAGGATTTAAATTCAAAATGGAAAAATATAATAGTGAAAATTAATGCAAATATACTAAGAAAGGATTTTAAGATGAGAAAACTAGGAAGACCAACAGATCAAAGATTAGCAATGTTAAGAACACTTACTACTGACTTATTTATAAACGGTAGAGTAGTTACTACAGAACAAAAAGCAAAAGAACTTAAAAAGATAGCAGATAGTTTAATATCTCTTGCAGTTAAAGAAAAAGATAATTTTGAAGAAGTTGAAAAAGTTGTAGTAAGAGCTAAACTTGATAAAGATGGTAATAAAGTAACAGAAGAAGTAACTAGCAAGAATGGCAAAAAATATAATAAAGTAGTTAAAGAAGAAACTAAAATAAAAGTGCAAAAAGATATGCCAAGCAGATTAAATGCAAGAAGAAAAATAATGAAAAACATTAATAAAGTTGAAGGTGTAGATATACCAGCAAAATTATTTAACGAAATAGCTGCAAATCAAGAAAATAGAGTTGGAGGATATACTAGAATAGTAAAACTTAACCCTAGAAAAGGTGATAATGCAGATATGGCAGTACTTGAAATATTATAATAAATAATATAAATAAATATAAAATAAAAAAGGATTTAAATTAAAATTTAGATCTTTTTTTATGCAAAAAATTTCGGACTGTAAATGCCTATATATTAAGATAATTATAGTTATGAACAAATATTTTAAAAAAAAATTAGCAATCTGCTTGACAAACTGCTAACTGTATTATATTATATTAGCAGTTAGAAAAGATACTGCTAAAAGGAGGGGATATGGAGTTAGATGGTAGAAAAAAGAAAATACTTAAAACTATAATAAATGAATATGTGGATACTGCAGAACCTGTAAGTTCCGGATCACTTATTAAAAAATATCCTGTTAATTTAAGTAGTGCAACAATAAGAAATGAAATGTTAGAACTTGAAAAATTAGGATATTTAAAAAAGCCATATTCTTCATCTGGAAGGGTGCCATCAGAACTTGGATATAGATATTATGTTGAAAAGTTAATAAGTGATGACAGATTAAGTGTTGAAGACATAGCAAAAATTAAAGAAAAATTAGAAAAAAGAGCGTATAATTTAGAAGAGCTTACGAAACTTACATGTTCTACAATTTCTGAAATAACACATTATACAAGTATTGCAATAGGACCTGACAAGAGTAATGATAAAATAGATAGAATTGAATTTATTAGACTAAAAACTAATGTAATTATGGTACTTATAATTACTGATTTAGGATTAGTAAAAGAATCTGTAATTAAATTTGATCAAAATATATCAGATGAAACAATTTCAGAACTTAAAATATTATTTACAAACAAGCTTGTAGGTCATAGCCTTAAAATCATTGAAGGAAGCATTGATGATTATATTATAGATGAAGTGAATATTGGATTAGATATAATTAAAAAGGTAATTGATGAAATTAATAATGTAATCAAAGAAAATTTTATACATATTGATCAAAATATGACACAACTCAGCAATCCAGAATTTGCTGATAATGAATTAAGAGAGGAATACCTAAGAATACTTAAAGATCCAAAGGTTATAGTAGAAACAATTGATGACGATAATAATGACATATCTATAAGAATAGCAGGAGAAAAAGATGGACTTGAAAATTTTAGTGTAATATCATTAAGACCAAAACTAAATAATATAGATATTGGTACAATATCAGTACTTGCTCCAAAAAGAATGGATTATAAGAAAGTTGTACTTACAATGAAAGCACTTTTAGATGAACTATCATCTGGATTATATGATGAAGATGCAGATGAATAAAAAAGATGAAAAAATAAGAATATTGATTAAATTATTAATATATATATAGAAAGGTAAAAAGTATATGGAAGAAAATAATGAAATAATTGATGAAACATTAGAAAAAAATTTAACTAATGAAAATATTAATGATCAAAATAATAATAATGATGAAAAAAATGAAATTAAAGATCAATTAGAACAAGCAATGGAAAAAAACTTTCAAGAAGTTTTAAATGAAAAAGATGAAAAATATAAAAGACTTTTTGCAGAGTTTGATAATTTCAAAAAAAGGACTATGAAGGAAAAACAAAACAATCTTATATATGCTAAGGCAGATGTTATAGAAAACATGCTACCAATAATTGATGCATTAGAACACGCAATAAATATAGATGTAAATGATGAAGCGTTAAAAGAAGGATTAAGTCTTATTGAAAATCAAATACATGAATTTTTTGCAAAAAATGGTGTAGAGGAAATTGGCAAGGTTGGAGAAAATTTTAATCCGGAATATCACCAAGCAATAGTTATGCAAGAAAGTGATGAAGTAGAATCTGGAAAAATTATAACGGTTTATAGAAAAGGATATAAAATAGGTGATAAGATAATTAGAAATGCAATGGTTATAGTTGCAAAATAATTAATTAAATTACATTAACAAAAGATAAATGAAATATAATAAAAAAATAAAAAAAGACTTAAATATTTAAACTAAAAAAAGCAAAATTAAGCAAATAAAACCAAAAAATAAAAATAATATACATAAAAATAAATAGGAGGAAAATTATGGGAAAAATAATAGGAATTGACTTAGGAACTACAAATTCATGTGTAGCTGTAATGGAAGGAGGAGAAGCAGTAGTAATACCAAATGCTGAGGGAGATAGAACAACACCATCAGTAGTAGCTTTTTCAAAAGATGGAGAAAGATTAGTAGGTAAAATTGCCAAAAATCAAGCAGTTACAAATCCAGAAAATACAATTATATCTGTTAAAAGAGATATGGGATCAAATAAGAAATTTAATATAGGAAGTGAAGAATTCACACCACAAGAAATTTCTGCAATGATATTACAAAAACTTAAAACAGATGCTGAAAATTATTTAGGACAAAAAGTAACAGAAGCTGTTATAACTGTACCTGCATATTTTACAGACTCACAAAGACAAGCAACAAAAGACGCTGGTAAAATAGCTGGACTTAATGTATTAAGAATAATAAACGAACCAACAGCTGCAGCACTTGCATATGGAGTAGATAAGGATACTGAAGAACAAAAAGTATTAATCTATGACTTAGGTGGAGGAACATTTGACGTTTCAATACTAGAAATAGGTGATGGTGTATTTGAAGTATTAGCAACTAGCGGTAATAATAAGTTAGGTGGAGACGATTTTGACCAAAGAATAATGGATTATTTAGTTAAAGAATTCAAGAGCCAAAATGGAATTGACTTATCTTCAGATACTGTAGCAATGCAAAGATTAAAAGAAGCTGCTGAAAATGCTAAAAAAGAATTATCACAAACAGGACAAACAACAATTAACTTACCATTCATAACTGCAGATGCACAAGGACCAAAACACTTAAATGTTAACTTAACTAAAGCTAAATTTGAAGAATTAATTAAAGACTTAGTAGAAAAAACATTAGATCCAGTTAGAAATGCATTAAATGATGCTAAATTAAAACCAGAAGACTTAGATCAAATATTATTAGTAGGTGGATCTACAAGAGTACCACTTGTACAATCAGAAGTTAAAAAAATAACAGGAAAAGATGCACATAAGGGAATTAATCCAGATGAAGCAGTAGCAATAGGAGCTGCAATACAAGGTGGAGTATTATCAGGAGATGTTAAAGATTTAGTATTATTAGACGTTACACCACTATCACTTGGAATAGAAACATATGGTGGAGTATTTACAAAATTAATTGAAAGAAATACAACTATACCTACAAAGAAATCACAAATATTTACTACAGCAGCAGATGGACAAACATCAGTTGACGTACACGTATTACAAGGTGAAAGAGAAATGGCTGCAAATAATAAGACACTAGGAAGATTCCAACTTACAGGAATAACACCAGCACCAAGAAATGTACCACAAATTGAAGTTACATTTGATATTGACGCAAATGGTATAGTACATGTATCTGCAAAGGATCAAGCTACAGGAAAAGAACAAAATATTACAATAACATCAAGCACTAATTTAACAGATGCAGACATAGATAAGGCAGTAAAAGATGCTGAAGCACACGCATCAGAAGACTC
>QWCE01004476.1_pt1 | contig 13793 bp, 15 predicted proteins | sample 1972531 | NCBI WGS metagenome assembly QWCE01 (sample SAMN09866716, study PRJNA288562) | Human gut metagenome isolate term4_stool, whole genome shotgun sequencing... | reverse complement strand
TGCGGTTGGTCATGGTTTTGATTCTGCCACTGCTGACGATGCGTCTGCTTTCGGAAGAACGTGCACAGAAAACCGACCAAGGACTCTTGACTGCACCGGTTTCCCTCGGCGGCATTGTCCTCGGCAAGTATTTTGCCGCCCTGACCGTCTATGCAATGGGCATTGCCATTGTCTTTGTCTATGCCATTCTGCTGAGCTTCTTCGGCACGGTTGCATGGTCGATTGTCTTTTCCAATTTTATCGCCCTCTTCCTCATGGGAGCAGCGTTCATGGCAATCACCCTGTTTTTGTCTGCATTCACAGCAAACCAGTTCATCGCCTATGTTTTGGGCATTGTTTCTCTGGTTGTCCTCTATATGATCGACTACCTGAGCGGAACAGTTTCCAGCAGTGCAGATTCTCTTTCCAGCAAAAATACTGTCCTCAGCACCCTTGTGGGCTGGCTCGGCAATGCGATGGAATCGGTTTCATTCTTCAGCCGCATTTATGACTTTACTTATGGACTGTTTAACCTGTCCAGCGTTCTGCTCTATATCAGCACGGCGGTTCTGTTTAATTTCTTTACCGTCCGGGTATTTGAAACCAGACGTTGGCGGTAAGAAGGAGGCTGAAAACGATTATGGAACAACAGGATGCAAAGCTGATCAAACAAAGACAGCGGAAAAAGAAGATGAAATACGGCGGTATTGCGTTTGCCATTACTGTCATTGTCACAGCAATCGTGGTTTTAGTGAATGTCGTTGTCGGATTATTGGTGGAACGGTATCCGAACGCCAAAATCGACCTGACATCATCCAACTTGTACGAAGTTTCGGATGAAACCATTGACTATATCAAAAACCTCACCGAACCCGTTGAAATTGCCGTTTCCAGCGAGGAAAGCACCTTGGAAAAGGACTCCTATCTGAAAATGGTAACGGAACTGCTGAAAAAATATCAGGGCTATTCCAGTGAAATCGAAGTAACTTACTTCGATACCACCAAAGATCCGGATATTCTCTCAAAGTATCAGAGCAAGTACAGCGGTACGATCAGTTCTGATAATGTCATTGTTTGCAGCGGTGACCGTGTAAAGGTATTCCCACTGTCTGACTTCTTTGACATGGATCAGGATAAGTTGCAGTATTATTATTATGGACAGGTTTCCCTGTCCGAATGCATCACCGCATTCAAGGGCGAACAGTCCCTCACCAACGCCATCATGAATGTTACCGATGCAAACCCGCAGCGAGTTGGCTTTATCGGCACTTCCAACGGCAACACCATCTACAGCCCGACACAGGGCAACCAGTATGCTGCCAAGGTTCTGAGCACGCTGCTGGACGACAACGGCTATGATGTTACACAGCTGGATATGGTCACCGATACCATTTCTCCGGATGACTATGATTTGCTGGTGCTGCCAGCTCCGGTCAACGACCTCACCGTCGATGCCATCGACAAGCTGGAAACCTTCCTGCACAATGATGGCAACCTCGGCAAACGGTTACTCTACATCGCCGACTTTACACAGGGCAATACCCCAAATCTGGACGCATTCCTGAAGGATTGGAACATTACGGTCGATAACAGCTATGTCATTGACGACAACTCCAGCACCCAGCAGGCAGTTACCTTGCTCGTTGCCGGCAATCAGAGAATGTATGCTCCAATTGTCAATCAGACCAGCAGCGACTACAGCAGCGGACTTTCTAACACTTCCCTGCCGATTATCGCTCCGGTTTCCCGTCCGATTCTCACCAGAGATGCCAACAATGGCAGAGTGGTTACCGACCTGCTGGATACCGCAGATTCTGCTTACTGCGTTCCGCTGAATCTCGATAGCAACTCGGAACGGGCAGAAGCAGCTTGGGATGCACAGAACGGTGTTACCACCACCGAAGCAACCGAGGAAACCACGGAAGAAACAACCACCACTACAACCTTTGATGCTGCCAATGCAGAACGCAGCAGTTATTCTGTCATGGCATTCTCTCAGAATCAGGCTGCACAGGATAATGGTCAAATTGAAAGTGATGTCATGGTCATCGGTTCGATGGGTTACTTCGATTACTACGTTGCACAGGATACCTCCTATAACAATGCGGATTACTTCATCAGTGCACTGAACACCATTTGCGGAAAATCTGACAACATCGTCATCACTGCAAAGGATATGAACATCACTTCGATGAATACAACTGCTTCTCAGATGAAGTTGCTCACCACAGTCGTTCTAGTTGTCTTCCCGGCAATTACGATTGTGATTGGAATTGTCATCTGGGCACGCAGAAAGAGCCGCTAATTGCAGAAAGGATGGCGTGACCTATGCAAAAACGAATGATTGGTGTGATTTGCGGGGCTGCCGTTGTGGTACTGCTGGCTGGCAGTGTTGTCTTGCTGACCCGTCCGTCTGGCAAGGAGGACAGCAGCAGTGATGCCACTGCTGCTACCACACAATCCGCAGAAGACCTCGCAGCATTGACACTCTCGGACGAGTCCGCAGACAATGTGAAACAGATTTCTGTTACCAACGCAACCGGCAGCTATGAAGTAGTTCGGGTCAAGGCAGAAAAGACGACCACCGCAACGGATGCAACCGATTCCACCGATTCTACTTCTACGACAGAAACCGAATCGGCAATCTTCCGGATTTCTGGCTGGGAGGATATTCCCACCAACGAATCCCTGCTTGGAACACTTGCCAACAACACCGCCAGCCTACAGGCTGACCAGTGTGTGGAAGAACACGCAACCGACCTCGACAAGTTCGGGCTGGGCAAGGATGCCACACAAGTCAGCATGCAGTTCGATGATGGAACGACCTTTGCGTTCCGCATCGGCGGCAGCGTTTCCGGTGCAAGCTGCAACTATTTCGCTCTGGCAGATAGCGATACGGTTTATGCCGTTAAGACTTCCCTGCTGGCAAACTTCAGCAAGGCAGACACCGACTTCCTAGCTACAACCGTTCTGGAAAAGCCGGATGACGACAATATGCCAACCATCAACACCGTTACCATCGAACGGAAAGACCTCGATACGCCGATTGTCCTCGAACATCGGGACACCAGCAACGACGGCGAGAGCGGCAACACCCAGTCCACCCACAAGATGACTTCTCCGATTTCTGCTTATTTGAGCGTAGAACGGTCTAAGGATGTCATTGAGGGATTGTTTGGCTTGTCTGCCAGCAAGATTCTGGCTGTTCGTCCGAGTGAACAGGATTTGGAGGACTACGGCATTTCTGACCCGTTCGCAACTCTGACACTGGAATGCGAAGGCGGCACGACTTACACCCTGAAAATCGGCGATGTTGTCACCGAGGCTGACGACATTTCTACCGATGACAGTACCGCAACCACTTCCACTGCAACCACTTATTATCCGGTACAGCTAGATGATGGCAATGTGATTTATGCGATTGCTGCGGATAAATGCCCGTGGGCAACCATTACCCCGACCGGTCTGGCTTCCAAGCTGATTTTCACCACTTATGTTTGGGACATCAGCGAACTGGATGTTACCGTAGACGGCAAGAAAACCACATTCGAGAACAGCGGTACAGATAAGGACACTGCTTCCATCACCAGAGATGGCAAGTCGGAAATTGACACCGAACGCTATCGGCAATTCTATGCCTTCCTGCTGCAAACCGCTGCGGAAGAAGTGGTTTTGGGCGATGCTCCAACCGGAACACCGGATGCAGAAATCCACTACAAGACTTCTGATGGCAGCGAAGACCGTACCGTTGCATTCTATCAAATCGACGACTTCAATTGCTATATCACTGTAAACGGTGAACTAAGCTTCCAGTGTCGGGCTTCTTATCTGGATGCCCTGCGGCATAATCTTGACATCTTCGATACAGACGAAGACTTCCAGACCTCGTGGCAGTAAATTCTCCGCCCAAACAATAGACACAAACCAAGTTACACAAAGAAAGGATGGGTATCGTGGAGCAAAACTTTCTCTTTTACAAAGGCTATCCGTTGGTTCGTTCCGGCGATTGCTTTTACTATGGCTATATGTGCGAGCCGCACGTCATTATGATTCGTGTCACCAAGAAAGATACCAGCGGTGTCATTCCGGTTGCCAGCGAATTACAGGTCTATGATTTGTCCACCGATGAAAACAAAAGTCTCCGAACTGCCAAGCGACCGTCCTTGTATGCAGCATTGGACTTAGCAGCTACCTGGCTTTCCCGTGGATTGCCGGACGAGCAAAAGCAAAACGCCTAACGGCAGCCCCGATTCTACAACCGTAAAAAGCCGCACAGCGGAAGAGATTTTCTCTCCGCTGTGCGGCTTCTTTTTGTGTCATTTTTTATGACTAGAATTTTTAATTCTCGCTCTCGCTGGTGGTAGCTTCCGTTTCTGTTTCTGTATCGGTTTCATCGGTTGTTGTGTCCGTTGTTGCATCGGTTGTATCTGTCGAATCAGATGCATCTCGAAGTTGCACGGTGTTCAGAATCGCACCGGAATCTTTCAGAACCGGACTCGTTCCAGTATAGTTCGCAAACGTCATGGCATACGGCACATCATTCACATAGAACAAAACGGACAGGTTCACTTTCTGAGCAGTGTCTGCACTTGCATCTGTTTCCGGAGAATAGGTAATGGCATAGGCATCTGTTCCCAGCAATTCGTTCCAAACCTCGGAGAAAACCGTCTGTCCCTTTGCAAGGTTCTGTCCCAGATTTTTCAGCAAGTCTTTTTCATCTGTTCCGGAAACCTCCAGTTCGTCTTTCGGAAAGCACTGCACCGTCAGCGAACCAGAACCATCGTTCGGATACCAGACAACCAGATTTTCTACGTTCAAATTGCCCCAGCCTGCCGGTACTTGAAATGCAATATCCTGAAAAGGAATCGGAGATGGGTCAAGTTCTTCCTCCTGCGGCATCAGTGCTTCGATGTCCACGGTTGTGGTCACCTCGGTGGATGTTGTTTCCGCAGTGGTGACAGAAGAAGCCGCATCTGCGGTGGAAGATGATGCATCTTGATCGCTGCATCCGGCAGCGGTCAACAGCATTAACAGGGCTGCAGCGGCAGCCAATCCTTTTTTCATCATGATAGGGTACATCCTTTCCTGTTATTTATCGGTATTGATATAAGACCAGTAGCCCTTTAAGTATCCGCATCCAGAAATAATTGTCAGAGCGGTGGAAATCCAGAGCAATCCATTCAAGCCCCATGTCTTAACAGCTTCCGGAATCGCACAGTTGAAATCCCCTGTCAGCGAACAGTAAATCAAGATGGCAACAATCGTCACCATGGTAAACGCTGTTTTCAGCTTGCCCCAGATGCCAGCAGCAACTACAACGCCCTCGCTGGCGGTCAACATCCGCAAGCCGGAAACCATAAATTCCCTTGCTACGATAATCATCACTGGAATGGCTGAAATCTGCATTTCGTCCAGCTCGATAAATGCCAGCAGGGCAGTAATCACCAGCACTTTATCTGCCAGCGGGTCGAGAAATTTCCCGAAGTTTGTTACCAAACCCCGTGCACGGGCAATCTTTCCATCCAAGGCATCTGTAATGGATGCTGCGGCAAAGACCACCAACGCCAACAGAAAATGATAGGGAATTGCTCCAATATACAGAAAAATCAAAAATACTGGAATTAGCAGCACACGCAGACAAGTCAGCTTGTTCGGCAAATTCATGCTTCTTCTACCTCCTCTGCCAGCAGGTCATAATCCATCGTATCAAAGACTTCTACCTGTACATAGTCACCGCACTGGTGTTCCTTCGTCCGGCGGATGAAGATTTTTCCGTCAATTTCCGGTGCATCTGCCCGTGTTCTGCCAAAATAGCAGCCTGCCCACGGGTCAAAGCCTTCAATGACCGCTTCCATCTGTGTGCCGATTTTTGCAGCATTCTTTTCTGCGTGCAATTCTGCCTGCTGCTGCATCAGGATTTCTGCCCGATGTTCCCGGGTTTCTTCATCAATCTGGTCTTCGTATTCGGCAGCGTCTGTTCCCTCTTCTTCGGAGTAGGCAAAACAGCCCAGCCGGTCAAACTGCATATCCTGCACGAAATCCCCCAGAGCGTTGAACTGCTCTTTCGTTTCGCCTGGGAAGCCAGTGATCAATGTGGTTCGCAGGGTGACATCCGGCATTTTCTCCCGAATCTTTGCAATCAGATTCCGCAGCATCGTTTCATTGCCCGGACGATACATCCGGCGGAGAATTTCTCCGTCACAATGCTGAATCGGAATATCCAGATATTTCACAATCTTTTCTTCTGCTGCCATCACATCGAGCAGTTCGTCTGTAATCCGTTCCGGATAACAGTACAGCACCCGCACCCAATGCACCGTTGGAATTTCACAGAGGGCTTTCAGCAGCTGCGGCAGGCGGGATTCTCCATACAGGTCTTTCCCGTACTGCGTGGTATCCTGTGCAATGACAATCAATTCCGTTACGCCACGTTCTGCAAGCCGGTTGGCTTCTTCCAGCACTGCTTCCATCGGTACGCTGCGGTATGGGCCTCGAATCTTCGGAATTGCACAGTAGCTGCAACGATTGCTGCATCCCTCTGCAACCTTTAAATAAGAATAGAACGGCAGCGTTGTAATAATCCGGTCGCCCATCAGTTCTGCATCGCTTTTCGGAGCGAACTGTACCACTCTGTCTTTCTTCAGAACGGATTCCAGAATCGAAACGATGTCTTTCTGGTCGCCGATTCCAACAACGGCATCCACTTCAGCAAACTGGTCTGCAACTTCTTCCTGATACCGTTCGGTCAGGCAGCCTGTCAGAATGATTTTCTGGATCGTGCCTTCTTTCTTGAGTTCTGCCAGCTCCAGAATCGTTTCAATTGCTTCTTCTTTTGCCGACTGAATAAAACCACAGGTGTTGACAACCACAACATCTGCATCGCCCGGTTCTTTGACCAATGTATAACCATGTTTCCGGAGTTTAAACAGCATTCGCTCGCTGTCTACCAAGTTTTTTGAACATCCAAGGGATACCATCCCTACACGAATTGGCATATTCATAACCGCCTTTCTGCTTGCGTTTTTCTGAAAAAATGGCTGTGAAAGAGTTCACAGCATACTTATCATTTAGTATACCATGAAACCGACTATGTGTCAAGAATCAGAAATTGGGACATCCAATTTTTAGCAAGCCTGTTGAAAGGTTGAAAGAATTGTTGAAACTCGCTATTTTCACTGAAATTTTCCCCTATTTTTCGTCTTTTTTAACAAAAATCATTTTTTTTGAAAAAATGCTTGACTTTTTGCCGTTTTTGTAGTATACTATAAAAGTCGCAGAAATGAAATGTGTTCTGCTTGGATCTGTTGATGACAGGTGGCGGCATAGCTCAGTTGGCTAGAGTACTCGGTTCATACCCGATTGGTCGCTGGTTCGAATCCTGCTGCCGCTACCATTCCTGGCCCGTTGGTCAAGAGGTTAAGACACCGCCCTTTCACGGCGGAATCATGGGTTCAATTCCCGTACGGGTCACCAACAACACATCTTGCTTGCACGTTTTTTTCTGCGATTTTTTGGCCCGTTGGTCAAGCGGTTAAGACACCGCCCTTTCACGGCGGAATCATGGGTTCGATTCCCGTACGGGTCACCAATCAAAAGCCTTGGAATGAAAACTTCCAAGGCTTTTTGTATTTTATGGAAAATTTGGAAAAAGAGGAGTTTTGACAACATGAAAAAAGCACTTTCTATCTGCCTGTTTCTGAGCCTGATGGCTGGTTGCCTGCTGACGGGATGCGACAGAACCAGCACAGCGAATTCTTCTAGTGTGGCGGAAACAACTGCTGCAACGACAGCGACAGAAGCTGTAACAGAAACAGAAACCACAGCTGAAGAATCAGAAACCGAAGAAACAGAAACGACAGCTGAAGAATCTGCTGATGCAGAAGATGCAGAAGATGCAGAAACAACAACGGCTGCCAAAGAAAAGGATACCAGCAAAGACGGAAACTTGTGGGCAGACTTCGACAACATGAGTTTCAAAATCAATGGAAAAACTTACACGCTCGGAAAGACGACCTTACAGGAAATGATTGATGACGGTGTTCCGTTCGATGAAAATGACTTGGCAAACGCCGGCAACAACATCAACCCACGCTATGAATCTTCCTCCTTTGAAATCAAACTCGGCGAACGCTCGTTTGCACAGGTTCGGGTATTGAATGATTCTTCCGACAACAAGAAGGCATCGGAATGCTTTATTGATAATGTATATATGCCGATTTACGATGAACCGCAAGATATTCTGGAATTTAACTTCCCACTGACCATGACACAGGAAGAACTGCTTGCCAACTCCGGCGAACCAGATCCAGATAACATTTATACTTACCAGTCGGATGACAGTGATTATCATTCGGAATCCTACACTTATGAAAAGGAAGCGGAAAAGTATTACGGTAACAGCTCCTATAAGTTTGAATTTGCCAACGATGTATTGGCATATGTCACCATCAGCTATACCCCGTAAGAAAATTTTAACTGCATTTTGATACAAAAAACCAGCAGATTCTTGTCTGAAACAAGGGTCTGCTGGTTTTATTTTGTGTGGAATTGGCTGTGGCATGCGAGCCGCAGGCAAAATAAAAAGTTTTTTGATCCAACAATTTTTCAAAAATGTTGGCGAGGTGTGGGCGAGCAGCCCACATTTGCGAAGCAAACTTGATTTTGCAATTTGTTTTCCTGCTGCAATTGCATTTTTTAAAGCTGTCTAATTCAAATAAAGTTGAATCATGAGAATCAAGAATGTAAATTCAGACAAGGCAACGGGGCAATTGCAGCACGCTGGCAGGCAAAAGCAGGGGTGGAACCCCCTTTTGCCGGATGCCTCAGACCGTTTTCTCTAAGAACAATGTTTCACGTGAAACATTATGAAAGCCATTTCTAGGAAAACCACTCAAATCCGGTTCGGCAAGGCTGGGGCACATCCCCAGCTTGCCTAGGGAATCGCAATTGCCCCTGAAACCTTGTTCTATCATTACAACCTTCTGATTCTGAAAGGCAATTGCGATTCTTTCAATTTTCTCTTAGATTTTTGTTTGATTTCATCGTTCAGTTCTGCTATTTGCTTCGCAAATGTGGGCTACTCGCCCACACCTCGGCAGCATTTTTGAAAAACTGCTGCACCGAAAAACTTTTTAATTTGCCTGCGGCTTGTTTCTTGCAATCAATATCAATTTCTATTTTTGTTTCACGTGAAACAAGTTTAATGATTTTCTTCTGTTTTCCGGTCTGCTGCAATCTGCATTCGCAATGCGGCAATCGCAACTCGAATCGAGGTATCAGGGTCAAGCTGGGCAGTTTCTGCTGAAACTTTCTCTCGTTCCTGATTCCAAATCATATGCAGTACTGTTGCACATCGAACATGCAGAACCGCTGCGGTTACAAACAACGCTGCGGATTCCATCTCTGATGCCAACACACCGCCGGCTTTCCATGCTGCCCAATTCGACAACAATTCCTGTTTCACTGGCATTCGTTCCGGGTCATGCTGCCCATAAAAAGAATCTTTACACTGCACCACGCCGATTTGATAGGTATACTGCAAGGAATCCGCAGCAGCTGCCAGATGCTGCAACAGCGAAAAATCCGGAACGGCTGGAAAGGCAATCGGCATATATTCTCTCGAAGTTCCCTCCATTCGGACTGCTCCGTTCGGGAGAATCAATGTTCCGGGAATCAATTCCGGCTGCATACCGCCGCAAGTGCCAACCCGAAGGAATGTATCTGCTCCGCACTGCACCAATTCTTCCATGGCAATGGCAGCAGATGCACCGCCGATTCCGGTTGAAGCAACGCTGACTGGAACACCGTCCAGCAAACCGCTGTAAATGGTGAACTCCCGATTCTGGGAAACAAGGGCTGCTTGTTCCAGATAGGCAGCGATTTTCGGAACTCTACCAGGATCGCCGGGCAATAGAACATAACGGGCAATTTTTTTCGGGTCACATTTTAAATGAAAGGGAATGGTTGCTTGCATGGAATACCTCCTTTTAAAGTTGTAGCATGAATCATGTTTCACGTGAAACAATGTATAAAAACAAGCTGTTTTTAGAACATTGGCTGCAAATACTAAGCCGCAGGCAGCGAAATCCCTGTGCCATGCTTCTGGCACACGGAGCGTGTGGTGAGAAAAGCGAAAGCTTTTCGAGGCGGGGCGAACAAGACCGCCCCGCCTTGTGAAACCGGAATCAGAAACAGACATCTTGCAACTGTTCCGGAGGAACAGTTGCAATGAACTTCTTATTTTCACATCCGGCAAAAGGGGGTTCCACCCCTACTTTTGCCTGCCAGCGTGCTGCAATTGCCCCGTTGCCTTGTCCGAATTTGCAACTTATCTCACAAAAAACAATCAAACTGCGAATTAGACAGTTCCAAAAAATGCAATTGCAGCAGGAAAAACAGACTGCAAAATCTAATTTGCTTCGCAAATGTGGGCTGCTCGCCCACACCTCGGCAGCATTTTTGAAAAACTGCTGCACCGAAAAACTTTTCATTCGCCTGTAGCTCTTATTTTACAACTAGCATTAAAAATGCATTTTAACAATATTTTATTGTACACTATAAAAATCTCGCTGCTCTACTGCCATTCGGTCACACCGTTCATTCTCCGGATGCCCAGCATGCCCCTTAACCCACACAAATTCCACTTCATGCCGCTCCAACAACGGCAACAGCTGCTGCCACAAGTCTACATTCAATGCCGGCTTTTCATCTGCTTTCACCCAGCCTCGTTTCTGCCAACCATACACCCAGCCTTTTGTAATGCTATCCACTACATATTTACTATCCGTTGTCAGAACAACATGACATGGCTCTTTCAGGGCAGATAATGCCATAATAACCCCCGTCAATTCCATGCGGTTGTTGGTCGTCTGTGCAGCACCGCCGGAAAGTTCTTTCTCCTTTGTTCCATATCGCAGCACAGCCCCCCAGCCGCCAGCCCCAGGATTTCCGCTGCATGCACCATCTGTAAAAATTTCGACTGTTTTCATGGCTCTGTTTCCTCCCAATATCGCTGTACAGCTGCCTGTATCTCCGAAAAACGATACCCTTTCCGCACCAATGCTGCTTTCACCCGTTCCACCATCTTTCGGTCAGACGGGTCACACAGTTTCTCTGCATAATGCCGCTCTAAAATCTGTTGCAGCCGCTCCGGAACAGTTTCTTCATAGGGCTGCAAAACCGCTGCAATTACATTTTTTGGAACGCCTTTCTGCCGCATCATCTCGGCTGCTCGCCGCAATCCATAGCCTTTCCGCTCCACCGCAGAACGTGCCATTTGCTGGGCATACTGATAATCATTGATCCCGCCCATTTCTGTCAGCCGTTTTAAAACTGCAAAACTCGTTGCTTCCCCATAAATCGGCATTAACCGTTGAAACATCGCCTTGAATGTATACGGACGATAATTCAGCCAACGCAATGCCTGCTGTAAAGCATGCCGTTCGCAGTAGGTCTGCTGCATCTCCTGCAAGGTTTCATCGTCAATTTCGAGCCGATTCAGCAAGGCATATTCCAGTACGCACGTCCGGTCAATCTCATAAGAACGCCCGTCTGCGAGCGTTAGCACCCAGACAGACGGGCTTTTCTGTGTTACCTGTGTAATTTCCATGGCTTATTCGGTCGGTTCAAATTCAGAGAAATCAGTTTCCGCTGCAATATCTAAATCCGCATCTGATTCCATATCCAGTGCATTCAGATTTGCCTGCTGCATCTGAGCAGCGGCTGCCTGTTCAGCAGCCTGTTCTAACGCATTGTTGCTTTCTGCTGGCTTTCTGCCGTTTCTCTTCTGCTCTGCTGCCTTTACAGCAGCTGCTTTCTGTTCTGCAAGTTTTTTCTTGATTTTCTCTTCCACTTCCTGCATCAGCTGCGGCGTATTCTGAAGCAGTTCCTTGATGTTATCTCTACCCTGTCCAAGACGTTGTCCCTCATAGCTGAACCAAGAACCACTCTTATTGATGATATCCAAATCCACAGCCAAATCCAAGACTTCCCCACTCCGAGAAATGCCCTTGCCATAGAGAATATCAAATTCGCATTCCCGAAATGGCGGTGCAACTTTATTCTTGACAATCTTGACCCGTGTCCGGTTGCCGATAATGGTAGTGCCGTCTTTAATGGCTTCGCCCTTCCGCACTTCCATCCGAACAGAAGCATAGAATTTCAGTGCCCGTCCGCCTGGTGTGGTTTCTGGATTGCCGTAGACAACGCCAATTTTTTCCCGAATCTGGTTGATGAAAATGGCAACGCAATTCGACTTTGAAATGATGGATGTCAGCTTTCGCATCGCCTGCGACATCAGTCTTGCGAGCATGCCGACATGGCTATCTCCCATTTCGCCTTCAATTTCGGCTTTGGTCGTCATTGCAGCGACAGAGTCAACAATGAGAACATCAATCGCACCGGAACGCACCAAGGCTTCTGCAATTTCCAGTGCCTGTTCACCGCTGTCCGGCTGGGAAACCAGCAGATTGTCAATGTCCACACCCAATGCACGAGCATAAACAGGGTCTAAGGCGTGTTCAACATCAATAAAGGCAACTTCTCCGCCCTGCTTCTGGGCTTCCGCTGCAATATGAAGGGCAACAGTCGTTTTACCGGAGCTTTCCGGACCATACAATTCTACGATTCTGCCCCGTGGAACGCCACCGATACCGAGAGCAAGATCCAGTGTCATCGAGCCGGTCGGGATGGCATCTACTTGCATCGTGTTTGCCTGTCCCAGACGCATAACTGCACCGCTGCCGTAGGTTTTCAGGATATGGGCAATCGCACTTTCCAGTGCTTTCTTTTTGTCCTCTTTGCTTTCTGGCATCACCATTTGAGCTTTATTCTTTTTCAATTCCTTTGCCATAGTGGAAACTCCTTTCTAAGAGCAAGATGAAGAACTGCAACGATCTGCAAGTTCTGATTCGTTCTCTTTTATCATAACGCAATAGATGTTCAGATTTTATACTTCTATACAGAAATAAACCATTCTTTGATGCTGGCTGCAATTATCAAGCCGCAGGCAAATAAAAGTTTTTTGGTGCAGCAATTTTTCAAAAATGCTGCCGAGGTGTGGGCGAGCAGCCCACATTTGCGGAGCAAATTAGATCTGCAAATGAAAAGCAACAAAAATCTAGGAGAGCATCGAAAGAATCGCAATTGCCTTAAAAATCAGAAGGATGTAATGAGAGATAAGGTTTCAGGGGCAATTGCGATTCCCAAGGCAAGCTGGGGATGTGCCCCAGCCTTGCCGAACCAGATTCAGGTGGTATTCCTAGAAATGAAGTTTCCAATCACAAGCCGCAAGCAAATAAAAGTTTTTTGATCCAACAATTTTTCAAAAATGTTGGCGAGGTTCAGGGCGAGTAGCCCTGATCGCTGCCCGCAGGCAGCGAAATCCCCGTGCCATGCTTCTGGCACACGGAGGGGGTGGTGAGAAAAGCGACAGCTTTTCGAGGCGGGGCGAACAAGACCGCACCACCTTGTGAAACCGGAACAGGAAACAAGCATCTTGCAACTGTTCCAGTGGAACAGTTGCAACGAAAATGCCTTACAGAAAATCCTGCTTCTAGAGAAAACGGTCTTCGGCGTCCGGCAAAAGGGGGTTCTACCCCTGCTTTTGCCTGCCATCATGCTGCAATTGCCCCGTTGCCTTGTCTGAACTTGCAACCTTGATTCTCATGATTCAACTTTGTTTGAATGGGACAGCTTTTAAAAATGCAATTGCAGCAGAGAAAACAAGTTGCAAAATTCAATTTGCTTCGCAAATGTGGGCTACTCGCCCACACCTCGGCAGCATTTTTGAAAAACTGCTGCACCGAAAAACTTTT
>QWCE01006233.1_pt1 | contig 13797 bp, 8 predicted proteins | sample 1972531 | NCBI WGS metagenome assembly QWCE01 (sample SAMN09866716, study PRJNA288562) | Human gut metagenome isolate term4_stool, whole genome shotgun sequencing... | reverse complement strand
AATCCCTGGAACATGATCTTATTCTCGAAGTGTGCAAGCAGTGCTCCCAGCGTCTTCGGATTTACCTGATCTCCGATGATGATGCTGGACGGACGGCCGCCTTCGAAGTTTTTGTTTTTATTCTCATCTGCTTTACCGCAGGCAAATGCAACGATCTGAGCTGCTACGTTTGCGCAGAGTTTCTGCTGGCTGGTGCTGCCCTGGATGTCGACATCGGTCTCCATCTGGTTATTGCGGAAGCCTACAAACTGCAGCGGAACGATATCAGTTCCCTGATGCAGCAGCTGATAGAAGGAATGCTGTCCGTTGGTACCTGGCTCGCCGAAGAGAACCGGACCGGTCGGGTAATTGACCGGCTCGCCGAAGCGGTTGACCGATTTACCGTTGGACTCCATATCTACCTGCTGTAAGTGAGCCGGGAAACGGTTCAGTGCCTGGGAGTACGGAAGAACTGCAGTGCTTGGATAGCCAAGAACGTTTCTCTCGTAAACACCGATCAGCGCATCGAGCATCTCCGGGTTCTGTAATACGTCTTTGTTTGCAGAAAGTTTATCTTCTGCTGCAGCGCCCTCGAGGAATGCTGCGAATACTTCCGGTCCGAAAGCCAGGGACAGAACAGCGCCGCCGACTGCGGATGTGGAAGAATAACGGCCTCCGATATAGTCATCCATGAAGAATGCTGCCAGATAGTCGTCGCTCTTTGCCAGCGGAGAAGTCTCACTGGTAACGGCGATCATATGCTTGGATGCATCCAGGCCTGCATTTTTCAGAGCGTCTTTTACGAAGGACTCATTGGTCAGAGTCTCCAGTGTGGTTCCGGATTTGGATACCAGAACGAAGATGGAATGTGCTACGTCGATCGAATTCAGAACAGCTGCTGCGTCATCCGGGTCAACGTTGCTGATGAATTTTGCTTCCATTTTGAAGCAGCCGTTTTTCTTTGCCCAGTTTTCCAGAGCCAGATACATCGCACGCGGGCCAAGGTCGCTTCCGCCGATACCGATCTGCACAACGGTGGTGAATTTTTCACCTGCTGCGTTGGTGATCTCACCTGCATGTACTTTGTTCGCAAACTCTGCGATGCGGTTCTGCTGCTCTACGTAGAAAGCACGTTTGTCTACGCCGTCTGCCGTAACGGTGTTTCCGAGCTGGCCGCGGGTCAGCTGATGAAGCACGAGACGGTTCTCTCCGGTGTTGATGACAGCACCGTTGTAAAGCTCCTCAAATTTTTCAGAAAGCTGTGCCTCTTCTGCCAGTTTTACTAGTGCGGCAAGGACATCCTCATTCACCTGTTTTGCTGCGTAGTTATACGCAAGTCCTTCTGCCATCGGAACGCTGTAAGATTTTACGCGCTCTGCTCCGTTTTCGCCGGACATCACCTCGGCAAGATTGACACGCTCCACTTTTTTCAGCTCCTCAAAAGAAGCCAGTTTATCAAGATTGTTCCAGGTAACCATTGTTAAGTTCCTCCTGTTTTTTTATTTTGTCTCTCTATTCCGTCCGCGGAAACATTTTTATTCCCGCTATTATACCAATGAAACAGACTGCTTGCTAAAAACAGTCTGTTTCGTGATACTTTTTTATTTCGTATAGTTATAAGAAAGAGCTCTTGCGATCTCCCACTGATATTCCGGCAGAGTCTTTGTCATGGACAGTGCCTCATCGATATCGTAATCTACATACTCACCGTTCTTGTATGCAACAACGCGGTCTGTTTTGCCTTCCAGAAGAAGGTCAACTGCGTAAGCACCCATGATGGACGCATATACACGGTCTTTACATGTCGGGCTTCCTCCACGCTGCATATGTCCAAGGATCGTTGCACGGGTCTCGATGCCGGTTGCAGCTTCGATTCTGCGCGCCATGCTGGTGGAATGGCCGATGCCCTCAGCATTTACGATGATATGATGTTTTTTGCCTTTTCTACGGTTCTCGATGATGTTGTTGATGATCTTCTGCTCATCGTAATCGTATTTCTCCGGAAGAAGAATATCCTCTGCGCCGTTTGCGATACCGCACCAAAGAGCGATATATCCGGCATTACGTCCCATAACCTCGATGATCGAGCATCTCTCATGGGAAGTGGAAGTATCTCTTACTTTATCAATGGCTTCCATTGCAGTGTTTACCGCGGTATCAAAACCGATGGTATATTCTGTGCAGGCGATATCCAGGTCGATGGTTCCCGGTACACCTACGGTGTTAATTCCAAGAGCTGCCAGTTTCTGCGCTCCTGCAAAAGATCCGTCTCCGCCGATAACTACCAGTCCGTCGATGCCGTGTTTTCTGCAGACATCTGCAGCACGTTTCTGGCCTTCCAGTGTACGCATCTCTGCGCAGCGGGCGGTATAAAGGATGGTACCTCCGCGCTCGATGGTGTCGGATACATCGCGGGCTGTCATGTCGATGATTTCTTCGTTCATCAGTCCGTCGTAGCCTTTCAGGATACCTTTCATCTGAACGCCCTTCTGCAGACCTCTTCTTACGGCTGCACGGATCGCTGCGTTCATACCTGGTGCATCACCACCGCTGGTAAGCACTCCGATTGTCTTTACCTTGTTAGTCGTTGCCATATGAATTCCTCCATCTCATCACACACATTAATAAACGAGTAGTTTTATTTATTAATCACACACAGTTTTATTTTAAAGCATTCAGGCCCTTTTTTCAATACTCTTTTCTACAACTTTCACGTTTCCGGTACCGAATTTTGCCTGAAGTGACGCCACCAGACGGGCATCTGCCTGCACATTGCGGCTCGGCGGCAGTTTTTTCATCGCTTTGATCGATTTGATGTAGAGAATCACGCTGTCCTTGCCGTCGGATTCATGCAGCATCTGGTACAGATCCGCCACTTCTCTCTCGTACGTTTCCTTGTCCGGGAACTGGATCCAGAGCTCTTTCGGGATGCCAGCAAACGGGAAAATTTTCTCGCAGATCAGCTTGCTCGGCTTATCATCCTCCGCGGAAACACGGCCCTGGATGAAGACACGCGCATCGGTCTGCATCATCGGTGCGTTTTTCTCGTAATCGCGCGGGAATACGACGATTTCCATACTGCCGACGAGGTCCTCGAGTGTGAGAAATGCCATTGTCTTGTTATTCTTTGTATATTTGATTTTTTTATCCGTGATAATGCCGCCGACAATCTCTTTCGCGCCGTCGGTGACGGATGGGAAACCCGTCTCCTCATCCGGCTGGAAGTCTGTCGTTACCGCGGAAATGTTCTTCCGCCAGCACTCCTCCTGCTCCTCGAGCGGATGACCGCTGACGTAGATGCCGAGCACCTCTTTTTCGAGCGCCAAAAGATCACTCTTTTCGTATTCTCCGACATCCGGGTACACCGTTTCATACGACCGTTTGGTCGTCTCATCTACGAAGTCAAACAGACTCATCTGGCCGCTTAACGAATCTTTTTTCTCGCGCGCCACATCATCGAGCACATTGGCGTAGACGAACATGAGCTGCTTTCTCGTCACGCCGAAGCAGTCGAATGCGCCCGCCTTGATAAAGTTCTCGACGGTCCGCTTGTTGACTTCTTTTCCGCTCAGGCGCTCCGCGAAATCCTTTAACGAGCGGAACGGTCCGTTTGCACTCCGCTCCTCCACGATCGCCTCCATGACCGGCTTTCCGATGCCTTTGACCGCCGCCATGCCATAGCGGATCGCCTGGCCGTCTACCGTGAATTTTCCTTCGCTTCGGTTGATGTCCGGCGGCAGAATGGAAATGCCCATCTGCCGGGAACTCAAGATATACTCTGCGACTTTTCCCGGGTTATCGATGCAGGAGGTCATCAGAGCCGCCATGAACTCAACCGGGTAATAGTATTTCAGCCATGCCGTCTGGTACGATACGAACGCGTACGCCGCCGCATGGGATTTGTTGAAGGCGTATTTCGCGAAGTCGATCATCTCGTCGTAGATCTTGTTCGCTGTCTTCTCATCAATGCCGTTTTTGATACAGCCCGGCACGCCCTCGGCCTCGTTTCCATAAACGAAATTCTGGCGCTCTTTTTCCATGACAGATGCCTTTTTCTTCGACATCGCACGGCGCACCAGATCGGCCCGTCCAAGCGAATAGCCCGCCAGTGCCTGTACGATCTGCATAACCTGTTCCTGGTAGACGATACAGCCGTACGTCGGCTCCAGAATCGGTTTTAAGAGCGGTGTATCGTACGTAACGGATTCCGGGTTGTTTTTTCCTTTGATGTACTGCGGAATAAAATCCATCGGGCCCGGACGGTACAGGGAAATTCCGGCGATGATATCCTCGAGGCTCTGCGGTTTTAACTCCTTCATGAAGTTTTTCATTCCCGCACTCTCGAGCTGGAACACACCGACCGTTTTCGATGCGCCGATCATACCGAGCACTTTCGGATCGTTGTAATCGATGTGAAGCAGATCAATTTTCTTATTGCTGTAACGCTCTGCGAGCTTTGTCGCATTCTGAATGACGGTCAGGGTCCGAAGTCCTAAGAAGTCCATTTTCAGAAGTCCCAGTTCCTCGAGCGTCGTCATCGTGAACTGCGTGACGATCGTTCCGTCGCTTCCTCGCGAGAGCGGCACAAATTCCACCAGCGGACGCGAGCCGATGACAACACCGGCGGCGTGCATCGACGTGTGGCGCGGCAGACCTTCAAGTCTCCGTGACATGTCGATCAGATGTGCAACCTCTTCATTGCCCTGATACAGCTCCCGCAGCTCGTGGTTCATCTGCAGTGCCTTGTCGATCGTGATATTCAGTTCATTCGGAATCATCTTCGCAATCGAATCGACCTGTGCATACGGCATATCCAGCACACGGCCGACATCGCGGATGACACCGCGCGCCGCCAGTGTACCGAATGTGACGATCTGTACAACGCGGTCCTTGCCGTATTTTCTCGTTACATAGTCGATGACCTCCGGGCGGCGTTCGAAACAGAAATCCACGTCGATATCAGGCATGGTAACTCGTTCCGGGTTCAGGAAACGCTCGAACAGGAGCTGGTACCGCATCGGATCCAGCTGTGTGATGCCAAGGGTGTAGGAAACAATACTTCCGGCCGCCGATCCTCGTCCCGGTCCGACCATGATGTCGTGGTCGCGCGCAAATTTGATGAAATCCCACACGATCAGGAAGTAATCGACGTAACCCATCGTTTTGATCGTATCAAGCTCGTATTTCAGCCGCGCTTTCAGTTCATCCGTCGCCGGGTAATACCGTTCCTCGAGGCCGTCGTAGCAGAGCTTATTTAAGTATTCCCAGGAAGTGTATCCTTCCGGCACATCGAATTTCGGAAGTTTTGTGACACCAAATTCGATCTCCACATTACACCGGTCTGCAATTTTCTGTGTATTTTCGATTGCCTGCGGTGCATACGGGAAGAGCGATGCCATCTCCGCCTCGGATTTCACGAAATACTGGCCGCCCTCGTAGCGCATGCGGTCCTCATCCGTGATCTTCTTTCCGGTCTGCAGGCACAGAAGAATATCGTGGGAATCCGCATCTTCTGCGTACGTGTAGTGAATATCATTCGTCGCCACCAGCTCGATGCCGGTTTCTGCCGAGAGGCGCATCAGCTGCTGATTGACCATCCGCTGCTCCGAGATGCCGTGATCCTGCAGTTCCAGGAAGAAATTGCCTTTTCCGAAAATCTTCTCATACCGCAGTGCGGCCTCTTTTCCCATCTCGTACTGGTTCCGCACCATCGCACGCGCCACCTCACCTGCAAGGCAGGCGGAAAGCGCGATAATGCCCTCGTGATACTTTTCCAGAATCTCCATGTCGACACGCGGCTTATAGTAAAATCCATCGATAAAGCCCGCCGAAACAATCTTCATCAGATTGGAATAGCCCGTATTATTTTCCGCCAGCAGAACCAGATGGTAGTACCGGTCCTCTCCGCGGCTGGTTTCGCGGTCGAAACGGGAACCCGGCGCCACGTAAACCTCACAGCCGAGGATCGGTTTGATGCCCTGCGCGCGGGCTTCTTTATAAAAATCGATACAGCCGAACATGACGCCGTGATCGGTGATCGCGGCGCTGTTCATGCCAAGCTCCTTGACTCTGGCAACGTACTCTTTGATCTTGTTCGATCCGTCCAGAAGGCTGTATTCGGTATGTACATGTAAATGCGTAAAACTCATCGTTTTCTCCTCTATTTTCCAAAGGCATGTTCCGTTGTCTCCAAGATCGTCTGCACCAGGCTGTCCGGCTCGATCGGCTTGGTCAGATGGCTGTTCATGCCCGCTGCGCGGCATCCCTCTTTGCTCTCTTCGGAGGACTGCGCCGTCATCGGGATGATCGGGACTTGTTTTGCTTCCGGAAGCTCCATGGTGCGGATCTGCCGCGCTGCCTCAAGGCCGCCCATCACAGGCATCATCAGATCCATTAAAATCACATCAAATTTCTGCGGATTCGCCGCATACTTTTCGACCGCCTCGCGGCCGTTCCATGCCTCTTCCACCGTCGCACCGTGATCGGTCAGGTAAAACTCGGCGATTTCCATGTTGATCTCATTATCCTCGACAAGCAGAACGTGGAAGCGGACAAGCTCTTTTCCTGCGATCCGTGTCTTTACTTCCTGAATCCGCTGTCCCTCGCAGTCAATGTAAAACGGAAGCCGGAATACATACGTCGTTCCGACGCCCTGCTGGCTCGTTACCTCGATCGTGCCCTGCATTTTTTCGATCAGTTCTTTGACGATCGACATGCCAAGGCCCGTTCCCTTGTACTGCGTTCTCGCACCGGACTTCTCCTGTGTGAACGGATGGAACAGCTCTTTTTCGATAAATTCGCTGCTCATTCCGATGCCGCTGTCCGTGATGCGGAACTCGTAGACGACCCGGGTTCCGTCGCAGGAGACTTCGCCCGCATACGTATCGATCATTCCACCCGGCTTGTTGTACTTGATTGCATTGCTGAAGAGATTCAGCATAATCTGCCGCAGGCGCAGCGGACTGCCGATCAGTCTCGTGTGCGTCAGCTCACCGCGGTGCGTACAGTGGGTAATGCCCATCTCCGTAATCTGCGCATTGACAAGGGATGCCACATCATCCATCAGATGCGTCAGGTCAAAAGAAGCGCTCTCGATCGTCTCTTTTCCGGACTCCAGCTTATTCATATCGAGCACATCGTTGACGAGTGCCAGCAGATGGCTTGCGGAAAGATTGATTTTATCGAGGCAGTCGTCCACTTTTGCCTCATCCTGCCGGTTTTTGCGGATGATATCCAGCATGCCCATAATGCCATTGATCGGCGTGCGCACATCGTGGCTCATGCGGTTCATAAATTCTGTTTTTGCACGACTTGCACTGTCTGCAGCTCTAAAGGCATCCTGAAGCTGTATCTTCTCCCTCTCTTCCCGGCTGTGGAACTCTGACGTATCACGGAAAAGGATCATGCCGTGTACCACAACGCTCTCCCGCTTTGTCTTTCGGTCGTAGACGGTATCCTGTGACATAAGAACCGTCTTCTGCAACCATATTCTTCTGCCGGACTCATCTGTTTCCTGATACTCCACGACTACCTGCTTATCTCCGTTTTCAAAGCGCTGCAGCAGTTTCTTCGAGGAATCCACAATGCGGTATGATTCCAATGTCTCCTCCGCGACAAACGCACTGCATTCCCCGCAGTATTTCTCGTAGGAACACGGCAGATCTATATTGAGGTCAAATTTCTTCTGCCCGCTGTGGTAAAAAATCTGCTCCATCGAATCATTCGTCAGATCAACGGCGAACACGGCCTCGGCCGTCTCGAGAAGTGCCTCAGCGTAGTGGCTGTTTTCAATGATCGACTGTTTCATCTGTTCATAGTATTGGTCGAGCTGTTCTTTTTCATTCCGAGCAGCTTCCTCATTGGAGCGGAACCGCTCAAAGCCCATCAGAAAATGGTGCAGTCCGCCGTCCTCGGCCGCGTCGTAGAACAGAATGGTGACTTTTCCCCGGCAGAGCGCTTCCCCTTCGCTTCCCTCCCGATACTCGTACAGAATTTCTACGCTCTCTTCTCCCTTCTGATAGCACTCCTTCAGATGGGTAAGATCCAGCATTCTACGCATTTCCTTTCTCTTTTCCTCATCCGTGATTCCCTGCACAATATGCTCGGCCGCACCGGTATAGCTGCCGTCCTCGGCAAGGAAAAAGCCCGAAACGGCGCGCAGAATCCGGTACTGGTCCTGTCTTGCATTGCAGTAAATACAGTTGGAAAAATGATATCCCTTTTTCTTTACGACGTCCAGCGCTTCCAGGCTGATCTTCCGCTCTGCGGCGGCTTCTTCCATCTTCGCGCGGTTTTTGTCGATATACATGTTCTGGTCCGCATGGCGGAACAGTTCCCGGATATCACAGTCTTCAAATTCCGTGGACAGTGCATAGCCTCCGGCGTAGCTGATCGGCATCTCCGGGTGCTGGCGGGAATATTCTGCCGTCTGCGTGCGGATGTGATTCATGCACGCTTCCACTTCTTCACGGTTCAGTCCGCGCAGAATGGCAAGAAACTCATCTCCGCCGTTTCTTCCGACGAAATACTCCTCCGGGACTGCTTTTCGAAGCTGAACGGCAAAGGAACGGATATATTCGTCTCCCTTGTCGTGACCCAGACTGTTGTTGATCGTGCGCAGATTGTTGAGGTCAAACACGCAGACCGCATACACGCCGGAAATTTCTTCTCCTCCGTCGCTTCCCTCCAGAATCTCTTCGCATTTATTTTTATTTGGCAGGCCCGTCGCCTCATCGAGATAGACTTTCTTCTGCAGAATACGGTTCATCGCCGCATAGCGGACGGCCTTGATCAGCTCCATGCCGATGACAAACACCAGGCCGATGATATCTCCTACTACCACCTGCTCCAGCTTCTTCAGCGAAGACGCCATTCTCTGCGAATACGCTTCCGCAAGGCCCGTCGCCTCGTCACAAATTTTGAAAAAGGTCTCACTCTTTTCGATAATCGCGGTATTCTCATATCCTTTTTCACGCACCAGCAGAATCTCTGCCTTCAGCTCTTCAAAATATGATGCCAGCTCAGTCATCTTATCCTGAAAATCCCGGTCATCCAGGCGCACCAGATCCAGCTCGCTGCTTCCGTTCTGCAGACCGTCGATATAAGCGTTGATGTCTGCAATCATCGTATCCTGCGGTTCTCCCGCATCCTCCAGCTTGATAATCCGCTGCGTTTTTCCGCGTACCAGACCGGCATAGTTGACAACGCGGGCCGTTCCCTGTATTTTCTCGACCATCGACATAATGCAGAAAAACAGAATAATCAGAATGATCGTCAAAACCGTCATTGCGGTTTTGGAAATAAAGGATGTTTTTTTCTTACTTTTCTTTTTCTTCATCGCTCTCCATCAGATCCTGTGTCATTTTTTGTCATATAGATCATATTATAAGCGCAATCCTCTCTTCGCGCAACCGCAAACCGGGCGCAGAAAAAATTTCAAAATTTTATCTGCTGTCTGACACAAAAAAACGGACACCGGAGAGGATGTGCTTCCTGTCCAGTGCCCGATCTTTTCTTATTTTGCTTTTTCTGCCGTCCAGATTTTACCGTCGCGGATGACAACCTGTTTTTCTTTCATCAGATGGCCGACCGCGCGCTTAAATGCTGCTTTGCTGAGGCCAAATTCTCTCTGAATCACTTCCGGTGATGCTTTGTCATCAAACGGAAGGACACCTGCAAATTCCTCGATCACAGAAAGAACGCTCTCTGCATCGATTGCGATCTGCTCGTACGCTTTTCCGCGTGCGGACAGGGAGAGTTTTCCGTCCTCTTTGACTTCTGTAACGCGGCACTCAAGTTCCTGGCCGACATGATAGTCTGCCTGTGCTTCTCTCTTTGGAATCAGGCCGGAGTAGCGGTCATCAACAGCAACGAAAACGCCGAAGTTTCCGCTGATCTCGTAGATTCTTCCCTTTACGGTATCGCCTACGACGTACGGAGAATTGGTTTTCAGGAAATGGTAAACCTTCATCGTTGCGCAGAGACGGTCGCTCTTGTCGATGTAGAGGGAAACCAGAACCTCATCACCTGGATGGAGGCGGCGGGTCTGCTGTTTAAACGGAAGAAACAGATCTTTTTCCAGACCCCAGTCCAGAAATGCTCCGATCTTTCCGGTAGCAGCTACGTTTAAGACAGCCAGCTCTCCAAGCACCAGCTTCGGCTCTCTGGTTGTCGCAATCAGACGGTCGCTGGAATCGCGGTACAGAAATACGGCACCTGTTTGATCGGCAGAAGAACGCGTTCCTTCTCGCCTGCTTCCCGGGTCTCCCCAAGATAAATACCGAATTCTACTTTCTTTACTACTACCAGCTTTTGCTTTCTTCCTATATTTAACATTTGACTTCCTTTCTTACTGCTCGCCGAGAGCCTTCATGCTCATCTCCTCGAGCAGGTCGCTCTTGATGTGGTACAGCTTGTCGGACAGATCCACGTAAACCTCATGCGGATTGACCAGACGTTTGGACTCCTCCCAGAGGGTATCTTTCTCTCTGGTGCAGATGTCGCGGATCTCCATGACGGATGGAGAAGTGTAGACGCATGCGCCCTTCTGGAAAATCGGAACGAGGAGCTCGCGTAAGGTGTAGGTTCCGCCTTTGATCTTTGTCTTTTTCCAGGTCTCGATCGGGTCGAAGATGATCATATCTTTGCTCTCGTCGAAGGTCTCGTCTGCGAGGCAGATCAGGTCGGCACGGATCTTTCCGGTTTCTTTATCATAAATACGATAAATCGTCTTATTGCCCGGGTTTGTTACTTTCTCGGAGTTCTCGGACAGCTTGATCTTCGGTGTGAATTCTGCGTCATCTTTATCTTTTGCTGCTGCCAGCTTGTAAACGCCGCCGAATGCCGGCCAGTCACCGGATGTGATCTGGATGCGGAAATGATGGCATCGCCGAAACCTTCTGCCTCGAGCATCTGATATGCTTTTTTCGACAGGTAAGCCAGGTCACCGCTGTCGATGCGGATGCCGTAGCCCTTCATCGGTAAGCCCTCTGCTCTCATCTCTTTGAAGACGCGGATCGCATTCGGAACACCGGATTCGAGAACATCGTAGGTGTCTACGAGAAGAATGCAGGCTTCCGGATACATTTTCGCATACGTTTTGAATGCGGTGTACTCATCCGGGAAGCTCATGATCCAGCTGTGTGCGTGGGTTCCCTTGACTGGAACGTCAAACATCTGTCCGGTCAGGACATTGGAGGTTCCGATGCAGCCGCCGATCATGGCAGCACGCGCGCCGTAGATACCGGCATCCGGTCCCTGTGCACGGCGGAGTCCAAACTCCATGATGCCGTCGCCCTTTGCCGCGTAAACAACGCGGGATGCTTTCGTCGCGATCAGGCTCTGATGGTTGATCATGTTCAGAATCGCGGTCTCTACAAGCTGTGCCTCCATGATCGGAGCGACAACTTTTAAGAGCGGTTCTCTTGGGAATACGACGGTTCCTTCCGGGATCGCATAGATATCTCCGGTGAAATGGAAGCCTCTTAAATACTCCAGGAAATCATCGTTGAAAATATGGAGGGAACGGAGATAGTCGATGTCATCCGGTGAAAAGTGAAGATCGCGGACATACTCGATTACCTGCTCAAGTCCTGCACATACGGCGTATGCGCCGCCGCATGGATTCTTTCTGTAAAATGCATCAAATACCACGATCTGATCGGACGGGTTCTCGTAGTAGCCCTGCATCATGGTAAGTTCATATAAATCGGTTAACAGTGTAAGGTTCTGCGCTCTCATGGCAAATTCCCCTTTCCTCATTGTGTTTATTACGTTCGTATCTTATTCTTTCCGATTGTACCACAATCATTGAAATTCCACAACTACGTATGGCTGTCCTTTTTCATCGTTCAGCGAGATAAAACAGCCGTTTTCCGTCTCGGCGCGCAGCGGATGCAGGACGTCACCGAGGTGCGCCTGCTGTTTGTATTCGGCGCGCATCCGGTGCACGGTGAAGTTCTTCGGAAGGCATTCACCGGCAAGGGAAATGAACTGTGCGTTGTTGACGTGGTGGTTCGTATCGAGGTTGTGCGGCCGCACCGGGAACGGTTCGCCGATGAAATCTGCTTCCGGCATTTTCACTTTGCGCTCGCCGAAATCCTCGTCGATCGGACCGTCAATGCCGTAGGCGTCTGTCGTCTCTTTCGGTGCGCGGACGGGATGACCCGTTTCCATATTGACGTAAGACCAGATGGAGTTGGCACAGGCGAGCATTTCGCCATCTTCTGTTTCCATCGTGAAGTTACGCATGCCAAGAAATCCTTTGAAACCGCTCGCCCATGTAGTGATTTTTACCGCTTCACCGAGGGATGGATAGCGGCGCACATGAATCTGCCACGCGGACAGCACCCAGGCGCAGCCTCGTTTTTTGAGCTCCGCAACGCCCTCGCCGATCGCTTCCGACTGGAAGGTACTGCAGTCCTGAAAGTAATTGATCAGCCCCGGCAGGGTGAGATTTCCGTCCTCACCGATTTCGCTGTAGCGGATTCTGCTCGTAAAGGAATACTTCATCGTTTCGTTCCTCCTGCTGTATTTTTAATCTTTGACCGAAAATGTTTTGTCAATCGGATATTCGCCAAAGTTTCGAGCAAACACAGACTTTGGCTCATTGCCTGCACAAATCGAAAAAGGCCTCAGGTACGAGACCTGAGACCTTTCAATGAGCTGGGCTACCTGGATTCGAACCAGGAACTGACGGAGTCAGAGTCCGTTGCCTTACCGTTTGGCGATAGCCCATTGCCTTGCGACAAAATGTATAATACACTATCGCAAGAGAAAAGTCAACACCTTTTTTGAAATTTTTTTATTTTTTTCAAAAAACTGACTTTTGGAACATTTTGGAAGGGATTTGACGGCTCAACCCGGCCGTTGTCACTCTCCCGCCACGTATTTTTTGTCGATGTTGACGACGCATTCATACTTCTCATCCATTTCCTTCATCAGCGCCCCGATCTGCCCGATCACGCGATCACAGTCTTTCTTCTTATAAGAATACGGGATTTCAAGATCAAAAATCAGCTTCTTTTTCTCCGACCCGTTGATCATACGGAAATCGTGGAAGGAAAGCTCCGGATCGAGAATGGAAATTACGTTTCTTACCTTCTCCTTTGTCGCAAGAACCGTCGCATCGTGGATCTCCACCGGATCCATGTGGATGACCAGCAGAATTCCCAATTTTTCACCGACCTCATGTTCAATGCGGTCGATAATATCATGCGATACCTCGATATCGACATCTCGCGGCACCTCCGCATGGATCGATGCCATACTTCTGCCAGGCCCGTAGTTGTGGACAATCAGATCATGGGTTCCTACAATTCCTTCATAGGAAGCAACCTCTTTCATGATCCGTGCATACAGATCCGGATCCGCGCCCTGCCCGATCAGCGGTTCCAATGTATCTTTTGCAATGGAAATACCGGACCACATAACGAGTACCGCCACAACAAGTCCTGCGATTGCGTCGATATTAACCGAAAGGAAATGGCAGATCAATGTAGAAGCGATCGTTGCGCTCGTCGTGATCACGTCACCCATGGAATCCGCCGACGTTGCCAGCATCACCTTCGACTGAATGCGGTTTCCCAGTTTTCGGTTGAAAAGCGCCATCCACAGCTTTACACCAACCGAGAGCACCAGAATCAAAAACGGAACCATCTGAAATGTGATCTCTTCCGGATTGCGGATTTTCTCCAGGGAGCTCTTTAAAAACGTAAAGCCGACTTCAATAACCAGAAACGAAACGATCAGCGCTGCAATATACTCGATCCGCCCATGCCCGAACGGATGCTCTTTGTCGGCCGGTTTGTTTGCCATCTT